>Ga0067045_1027420_pt1 | contig 150535 bp, 124 predicted proteins | sample TerdegcTABiofilm_FD_59184 | JGI IMG/M metagenome (GOLD analysis project Ga0067045, IMG submission 59184) | Combined Assembly of (Gp0054472, Gp0054536) Wastewater bioreactor microbial communities from Singapore -Terephthalate degrading... | reverse complement strand
TGATATCGATTGTTCTCATTGTTGTACTCTCATCGTGTGTGTTTTTTCAGGCTGGCAGCCCACCTGTTAGCCTCTATTGGCATTTCAACGATCCAGGACTTTCAAGTGCAGATTTTGCCTACGATCCAGAATCTGATATTCTCTTTATTCGCGGAGATGCAGAGGGAAATCCTTCTTACACTGAGTCAGCAATAGCGGCGGTTAGGATCAAAGACAAACAAATACTTTGGCGGAAGGTACATCCAATTTCGATGAGGACGAATGATGATAGTCATTATCCAAAGTGCTGAAGAATAGGAACTATGCTTGAAGAAAATTAACATCAGGGCCACCCTAAGGTGGCCCTGATTTAATATGTATGCTTTGAAGTTATCTGTAAAGTTGACTATTTGTTCTTCGTTTCCTTCCTGCTTTTATACGTTTGCTTGCGGTACTGTCTGTTGCACTTTGTACTCTCTTACCATGTTCACAAAGTATTCGTGGACTCTGGCATCGTCTGTCAGTTCTGGATGAAAAGATGTGACCAACACGTTTCCTTGCCTGCACATGACTGGGAAATTGTCCAAGAATGCCAATGGTTCAACGTCTGGCCCGTAGCTATCTATACGGGGTGCTCTTATGAAGACTGCCTTGAATGGTTTGTCGAATCCCTTGATTTCGATCATCTCATCGAAGCTATCGACTTGTCTTCCGTACGCATTTCTCATAACTTTGATGTCTATTACTCCCAACGATTCTTGTGGATAATTTTCTATTTCCTTTGCCAAAACAATGAGCCCTGCACAAGTACCGTACACTGGAAATCCAGTTTTGATCTTCTCTCTGAGCTTTTCAAACAAGCCTGTCATCTTCATTATGCGTATCATCGTGGTAGACTCACCACCGGGGATGATGAGTCCATCAACTTTATCCAAATCTTCCGGTGATTTGACTACCATTGTTTCTATTCCAAGCTTTTCAATCATCCATTTGTGTTCTCTAAAATCTCCTTGCACTCCAGAAACACCTATGACCATTCGTTACCAACCTCTTTCCTGCAACTTGACTTCCAACGTGTCTATTTCCAATCCTTCCATCGGTTCTCCTATGTCTTCTGAAATCTTCAAGAGCATTTCAGGATCGTTCCAATACGTTACTGCCATAACGATCGACTTCGCCATCTTTGCGGGGTCTTTCGACTTGAATATGCCACTGCCTACGAATACACCGTCTGCACCAAGTATCATCATGAGTGCTGCATCTGCCGGTGTTGCAACACCACCTGCTGCGAAGTTAACAACTGGTAATCTTCCGAGGTCTTTTACTTGTTGTACCAATTCAACCGGTGCTCCTATCTCTTTTGCATAAGATACGATCTCTTCATATGGCAAATTCTGGACTTTTCTGACTTCCGCCATGACAGTCCTCATGTGTTTTACAGCTTCCACAATGTTGCCTGTGCCGGCCTCACCCTTTGTCCTTATCATCGCTGCGCCTTCCGAGATTCTTCTGAGTGCCTCTCCAAGATTTCTCGCACCACAAACGAATGGTACAGTGAATTCGTGTTTGTTGATGTGAAATTTGTCATCTGCAGGTGTCAACACTTCGGATTCATCGATGTAATCAACACCAAGTGCCTCGAGGATCCTTGCCTCCGCTATGTGGCCTATTCTGACTTTTGCCATAACTGGTATAGACACAGCTTGCATTATTTCTTTTATTTTCGATATGCTCGCCATTCTTGCCACTCCACCAGCTTTTCGTATATCTGCTGGTACCCTTTCAAGTGCCATAACAGCGACTGCACCTGCTTCTTCCGCTATCTTTGCCTGCTCTGCTGTTGTGACATCCATGATAACGCCACCTTTGAACATCTCTGCAAATCCCTTTTTGATTTCCCACGTACCTTTTTCCATATGAATCAACCTCCCTTTACTTTTTGATAATTACTTTTAAACGCTCTGGAATCAACTTTGCATCATTTCAATGGTTTTCCAGATAACAGGATCAAATGATCACAGTCTCCGTGTATTCGCCAAACACATCTCTCAATGCGTTACTAATCTCTCCAACCGTAGCGTACACCTTCACTGCTTCCAACACGTATGGGAAGAGATTTTCCTGACTTGAGGCTACTTCTTTTATTTTCTGCAGGGATTTTCTCACCTTTTCGTTATCTCTTCGCTCTTTCAGTTTCTTGAGCCTTTCCACTTGTTTCTTTTCCAGTTCTGGATCCACTTTCAGTATCTCACGTTTCTTCACGTCTTCCTCCATCTGGAATTTGTTTACTCCAACGATTACTTCCTCGCCTTTGTCGATGGCAAGTTGTTGCTTGTATGCACTTTCGTGAATTTCTTTTTGCACATATCCTGTTTCGATTGCCTTTATCATCCCGCCCATTTGGTCTATCTTCTCTATGTATTCCATTGCCTTCTTTTCTATTTCGTTTGTCATTGCTTCTATTGCGTAAGAACCTGCAAGCGGATCTATCGTATCGGCCACGCCGGATTCGTATGCTATGATCTGCTGCGTCTTGAGTGCTATCCTCACAGATTCTTCCGTTGGAAGCCCGAGTGCCTCGTCGTAACTGTTTGTATGGAGCGATTGCGTACCACCGAGTACTGCGGCCAACGCTTGTATCGTGACTCTTATTATGTTGTTCAATGGTTGTTGCGCAGTTAGAGTTGAACCACCAGTTTGAGTGTGGAATCTCAACTTCATGGCTTCAGCATTGGTGATGTTGAACCTATTCTTCATGATTTTTGCCCATAGTCGTCTTGCAGCTCTGAATTTTGCGATCTCTTCCAAGAAATTGTTGTGTGCTGCAAAGAAGAACGAAAGTCTTTTACCGAAAACGTTTGGATCTAATCCGGCCTTCATGGCACTTTCAACGTATGCGATACCATCGGCTAACGTGAATGCCACTTCCTGTGCTGCACTTGACCCTGCTTCCCTTATGTGATAGCCACTGATGCTTATTGGATTCCATTTTGGCATGTTTTTTGAACAATAGTCGAATATGTCTGTGATGAGTCTCATGGATGGTTCGGGAGGATATATGTACGTCCCGCGTGCAATGTATTCTTTTAGTATGTCATTTTGTATCGTACCATCAAGCTTATCTTGTGCTACACCTTGTTTTTCCGCAACAGCGATGTACATTGAAAGTAATATCATCGCAGTGCTATTTATCGTCATTGATGTACTGACTCTATCGAGGGGTATACCGTCAAAAAGTATTTCCATATCTTCCAAAGAACTTATCGCAACGCCAACCCTTCCAACCTCGCCTTCCGACATTGGATCATCTGAATCATAGCCAATCTGTGTTGGCAAATCGAATGCAACAGAAAGCCCTGTTTGGCCTTGCTCAAGTAGGTATTTATATCTCTTGTTCGATTCTTCCGCTGTACCAAAACCTGCGTACTGTCTCATCGTCCAGTGTCTTGCTCGGTACATCGTTGGTTGTACACCGCGTGTGTAAGGATAGTCACCGGGAAATCCGATGTCGTTTACGTAGTCGATATTCTCAACATCTTCTGGTGTGTAAACCCTCTTTATCTCGTAATTAGATGTTGATGTGAATTTCTGCTTCCTTTCTGGAAATTTGGAAATGGCCTTTTCTACCGCTTGTTCGTACTTTTGCTTTGCTTGGTTGAATCTTTCATCCATTGTGTCATTCCCCCCTGCAACCATCGTGTATGTTCATGTGTAATTTGTTTCTATTTTTACTCAAGAAATCTGCACATGTATTCTCTTATCCTTACCCAAGTCTGTTGATGATGTTACCTTTATCTTCGTTTTGAATGTATGAATTCATGTACTTTTTTCCGCTTTCCATCTGCTCTGCGGATTCTTTGAATTCTTTCATCTTGAGTTCCAAGGCCTCTTTTCTTTGTTGGTCACGCTTTTGTATATCTTTGAGCATCTCAACCGACAACGTGGGTAGAAGTTTTTCCCTTGCATCCAACAATTCGTTGAGCTTTTGAAAGTCTTCAGCCTCTATCGCCTGGTCTATTTCTTCCTCCAACTTTACGATGTCTGCTTCGTTTATGCGCCCTTCCATATTCTTCCCTCCACTTTTGAAAACCCTTTTGAACTCATTTATTGGGGACCTTGACTCAACGATTTGAAGATATCGACCATAGTTCTTTGAGATAGAGGATGAACGAAATTCTTATTCAAATCACACATTGGCTGGACGAAGAACATCCTATTTTCAAAATCATAATGTGGCAAAATCAATCGTTCATTTTCTATGATCAAATTGCCATAGAAGAGTATGTCTAAGTCTATAACCCGCGGTCCCCACCGCTCCGTTCTTATCCTACCCATTTTAGTTTCCACAGCGAGTAGTCTATCAAGGAGCTCTTCTGGAGCGAGCACCGTATCTATCTCGATGACACAATTGAGAAAATCTGGTTGGTCCGTCTTTCCGTAAGGTCTTGTTTCGTAGATATTGGACACGTTCAATATTTGTGCAAAGCCTTCTATCATTTCAAGTGCCATTTTGATGTTCTCTTCCCTATTTCCCAGATTTGTACCGATGCCAACGTAAACTTGTCCCCTTTCCCTTTCAACAATTGTTGTTGCCATCGCAAACTTGTCGTGGGAAAGTGCACAGTGGAGAAAATTGAACGGTTCAATCTTGTATCTTCCAATCTTGTGGATTTTGCAGTACAAACTACCATTAATTCTATTCAAAAATGAGAGGTCTTGGAAAGAATTTCCATCTATACCGGTTCCCACTGCCTTGAAATAACTTTCCTTGAGTGCAAACCTACCCGCAACGTACTGTGCGTCTATCTTAATCCTATTCTCACGTTCAAGGGGCGTTAGCACTCTTTTTTCAAGTCTCAAATCTATTCGTGATATGTCAACTATATCATTACCTATTCCTACTATCAAACAGGATATCCTCCCTCATACGTCTCCACCAAATTCCAGTCTACTTGGAGCTTTTCTTCGTATCTCCTCTTGAGATATTGCTTACCAACTTCTCCCAATATTGCGTATATCAAAAGGTCTTCATCAGTCTCTGCAAGTAGCCCTATTTCAGCCCTTCGTTTTGGTAGTTCAGGTTCTATGTAATCGGCAGGTCTGCCATCTATCGGTTTTTCATCGCCAAGTATCTTCTTGACAAGTTCTTCATTGATTGGAGCAGGTGGCCTACCGTACAAACCTTTCACGTAGTCTCTTACTTCTTTCGTCACTTTTGCATACCTCTCACCGGTGATCACGTTGAGTACAGCTTGGACGCCCACTATCTGGCTTGTTGGTGTGACGAGTGGGGGATATCCCAAGTCTTTTCTCACTTTTGGGATTTCTGCAAGTACCTCGTCCATCTTGTTTTGCATCTTCTGTTCTGCCAACTGGCTCACAAGATTCGAATACATGCCGCCGGGCACTTGCGATGTGATGATTCTGTGGTCTATGCTGTACATCTTTACATCGTACTTTTCATACTTTTTCCTCACGTCCCACAAATATTTTACTATCTCATCAACGGTCTTCCAATCTATAGGTGGAAGCTCTTTGTACTCACTTAACGCATAGTAGAACGACTCAAATGCCGGCTGACTCGTTGTCATACCAAAAGGCGAAAATGCCGTATCAATTATATCAGCGCCTGCCAAGAATGCCGTTAGATATGCCAGCTCACCAAGGCCTGCCGTTGCGTGAGAGTGCACCTCGATTGGTATGGAAAATCTCTTTTTCAGCTCACTTACAAGATCCCCTGCGGCTTTAGGTGTCAACAAACCTGCCATGTCTTTGATGCAGAGTGAGTGAATGCCCCTGTCCACAAGTTGCTGTGCATAGTCCACGTAATATTCTATCGTATGTACTGGACTTGTAGTATATGATATTGCACCCTGGACTTGCGCACCACAAGATAGTGCTACCTCAATACTCTTTTCGAGGTTTCTCACATCGTTCAACGCATCGAATATCCTTATGACCTTAACACCATTCTCCACAGCCTTTCTCACAAATAGTTCCACAACATCGTCGGCATAGTGCCTGTATGCAACGATATTTTGCCCTCTCAAAAGCATCTGAGCCTTACCATTTTTCAACTTCTTACTGATAAGCCTGATTCTTTCCCAAGGGTCTTCGTTCAAAAACCTCACACAGACATCGAAAGTAGCACCGCCCCAGACCTCAAATGCCTGGAATCCAAGCTCATCTACCTTCTCTATGATTCCTAATATATCTTCGGTGCTCATACGCGTTGCTATCAACGATTGGTGACCATCACGAAACGTTGTATCAGTGAACATAGAAAGCTTACCCATCTTCGATCCCTCACATGTCTTTTGTATTTTCCTTGATCTTGCATATTTATCAATCACTATCAAATTTCATCGTCTTTAACGATATTTCGCTACATCTATCACATGTTACCACTTCGATTATATCACTTTTAGAGAAAGTATAAAGTGCCGCAATCTGTAGAATATTTGAAGATAATTGAGAATTTGGAAGAATGGACTATATTCGATAAAATTGAACGTGTTAACTCCCCGCAACTATCGTTACGAGCATCAAAAATGCTCAAGATATAGAAGTTTCCTCAGCTCTTACACAAAAGCGTATATACTTCAGCTGATATTTCCAAAATCCAACTATTCTTCATTGTTGACTCAAAAAACAAATTGGAGTAGTATCATCTTGATTAGTGAATCGAAACGTTTCAACGCAGCGTATTTCGTGTGATGGGGAATTGATTTATCGGGAAAGTACATAAATCATTTGTGTAGAAAGGTGGTATTGGAAAGATGGGGAGTAGTTTCGGTTTTGAAGGCAAGTCTTTCGTTGTGAACGGTAAACCGACCTTTGTATTCGGAGGTGAGTTTCATTATTTCAGATGTCCACGCAACCGATGGCGAGAGCAATTGCAGAAGATTAAGGATGCAGGTTGCAACGTTGTTAGTACTTACATACCTTGGATATGGCATGAAAGTGATGAAGGAGTGATAGACCTCCATGGAGAGACAAGGAAAGAGAAAGACCTCGAGGGCTTTTTGAAATTGGTAGATGAAATCGGCTTGTATTGTATAGTGAGACCAGGACCATACGTTATGGCTGAAACAGTGAATTCTGGTATCCCATCTTGGCTCTTAGAGAATTACCCGCAAGTTGTAGGCAGAGATAAAAACGGAAAAAAGCACCCATCTGAGGTAATTACATATCTGCATCCCACATTTCTTGAAAAAGTGAGGACTTGGTACGATGCTGTAAACGACGTAATTGCACAACATCAGATAACACGTGGTGGTAGCATCATCATGTATCAGCTGTGCAATGAAGTCGGTATGTTTCACTGGGTTACAAACACACCAGATTACAGTGATAGCATGCTCGAAAGTTTTACAACATATCTGATCAAAAGATATGGCTCGCTGGAAACTATCAATGCATGCTACGGGACGAAATACAATAGGATTGAAGAATTCTTGAGAGATTTTGTGCAAGAAAAGAGCCAAAATGGCGCACTTAGATTCCATTACGATTGGGGAATGTTCTTTAGAGAGTACATCAAGACATACATTTCAACGCTGAAAATGTACGCTCAAGAGTCCGGTATCGATGTACCATTCATCACTAACGTTCATGGATTCAAAAACCTTTGGTTGAGCAGTAGAGGAATGGAATACCCAATAGGACTCTCACAACTTTACGGTGCAGCACAGATAGAGGATATGGTTGTATCCGGTGATTTCTATCCAGGCCATGTGACTTACGATTCCTACCATGACCTCGTCCTCAGTTGCGCATTTACAGCTGCAATTTCCAACGACGAACAGCCCGTTTTTTCAGTAGAGTTCCAATCTGGTAGGTCAACTGATAAGCCACGCATAAGTCCAAACGATGTGGATTTAAGTACGAGAACGTGCATAGCGAATGGAATGAATGCGATAAACTACTACATGTTTACAAGTGGTGAGAATTACGAAGGTATAGGCCTTTTCGGGAGAAGGCACGATTGGCAAGCGCCAGTAGACTTTGATGGAAAGTTGCGACCGCACTATTTCAAGATAATGCACTTGGGAAAGGTGCTGAGGTTGTTCAACGATCAGTTATTGCGTGCAAAAAAAGAGATAAAGACACACATTTCATTTTACCCGGACTATTACATGACGGATGTGCAGAGGGGGAACACGAGAGAAACTCTTGGAGAGATGATATCTGAGCGAGACAATTTCTCCTACGATGGTATATTGAGGCTCTTAACTGTAGCGAATATCCCATATGATGCCATAGACATACTCAAAGAAGAGACTATAGACGTAACAAAGGTACCAACACTATGGACATTTTCTACGAGATGGATGGATGAGAGAGTCCAGAAGAAATTACTCAAGTATGTTGAAGATGGTGGAACGTTGGTACTCTTCCCAACTATACCACAGATGTCGCTGGATGGAGAACAGTGCAGAATACTGGCCGATGCGTTTGGGATAGAAGAGTTCGATGAAAAACATGGTTGGCAAAATGTTGATATCCTAGATGTCGACGATGTTTTTGTCAATAAGAGAGTCGTTATTCACGAGAAGATCGGTGAACCCATTGCATGGAAAGATTCAAACGGACAAAAGGAGTACGCAGGATTCATCATGAGACGTGGTCTGGGCAAGTTCATGTTTTTGGGTATAGGCATGGTACACGAGTTCAATTACGAACTTGAAGTTATAAAGGCACTTGCAAGAAAAATAGGTATAGAACCACTCGTCTCACTCGACGATGATAATCTGTCTGTTACTATCAGAAGTGACGGAGCGACTAAGTTCATCTTTATAAACAACTACGATGAGATCGATAGAACGAGTACCATTAGTTACAACGGAAAACATCTGTTCGACGGTCAGAAACTCACAATTCCGGCAAGAACGGGTGTCATGCTTCCTGTGAATTGCAAGTTGAACGATGATATACACATTGTCTACAGCACTACGGAGATTTACGACGTCCAAGAAGATGGAATGTCAATGAACTTATTCCTCAAGATGATGACCGGAGAAGAAGCAACGGTTGTGCTCCGCACTAAGACTTATGTGCCAGTGAATAATGATAGTGTACAAGTTACATTGTACGATGATACTTACTTCATCAAAGTAACGCATAAAATTGGAGAAAGTGTTACTCTAGAATTTCAAAAGAAGTTATGAGATTGGAAAATTCATCTATAATATTCATCTATAGTGGCATAACGATGAGAATTTAGGGGTGATGGAAATTGATGATTGATATCCATGGTAAGAGTGATGAAGAAATACTTGAGTTGGAAAGTAAGGCATGCTTCGATTTCTTTTGGCAAGAGGCAAATGCGGGAGAAGGAAGCGATGGATATGGGCTGATAAGAGATAGGGCACCCAACAATCCAAATGTGGCAAGCATTGCTTCTGTAGGTTTTGGACTCAGTGCAATCGTAATCGGTGCAGAGAGAGGATGGGTTAGCAAGCAAGAGGCCTACAACAGAGCACTTGGAACTGTCGATACTTTACTCAACCATGCTCAGAATATAAACGGCTTCTTCTTTCATTTCTTGGACATGACAACGGCAAAGAGAGTTAGAAATTGCGAGGTATCGATCATCGACACAGCGATTGCACTGAATGGGGTCATATGTGCGGGTGAGTATTTTGGCGGTGAGGTAAAGGAAAAGGCAGAGGAGGTATATAGAAGGGTAAATTGGCAATGGTATCTAAATAAAGAAACGAAACAATTCTACATGGGATATACACCTGAAAGGGGCTTTTTCGGTGCTTGGAGTATGTATGCAGAGCAATTCATGATGTACTTCCTCGCGGCAGCATCACCAACTTATCCAGTAGACCCCGAAGTGTTTTACAGTTTCAAAAGGTTAGTTGGCACTTACGGTAATTACCCACCTTTCATATACACATGGACAGGCTCTCTCTTTACATACCAGTATTCACACGCATGGTTTGACCTAAGAAACAAGGTAGATAGGGAAGACGTCAATTGGTGGGAGAATTCTGTTATTGCAACGAAGACAAACAGGCAATTTTGCATAGATAACAGTGACAGGTTCAAGACATTTGGTCCAAATTCTTGGGGGCTTACTGCATGCGATGGACCACAAGGATACAAGGGTTCTTACGGTGCACCACCATCTGGATACAACAACGATCAGCATTACGTTGACGGTACGGTACCACCTGCCGGTGCTGCCGGCTCTATTGTCTTTACTCCGGAAGAATCGATAGCCGCTCTGAAAAACTACTATAGAGACAAGAACCTGTGGGGGAAATATGGATTTGTAGATGCATTCAATTTGGATGTATCCCCTGCATGGTATGACAGAGATGTTATAGGGATAGACAAGGGAATCACACTGCTCATGATACAAAATTACGTAGATGGGATCATTTGGGAAACCTTCATGCAGAATAAGTATGCGAGGGATGGGATGAAAAAAGTAGGTCTCCAAAGCGGAATATGATTGTTTGCAACTATTGTTGATGTTGTAAGTATCGTTAATGTCATCAATTCGTCAAAGGGAGATGATTTATAAAATGGTTGAGCTCAAGGATAGATGTATACTCATAGATGGTAAGCCACAAATAATAATGTCCGGTGAGATTCACTATTTTCGTCTACAAAGGGATGAGTGGCAAGATAGAATCAATAAACTCAAGCAGGCAGGGTGCAACGCCGTCTCATCGTATATACCGTGGCTCTGTCACGAACCTGTTGATGGCATGATAGATTTTGACGGAAGAACGTTACCACAACTTGACATTGGTGGTTTCATAGATTTGTGCAGGGAGAACGATCTATATTTCATCGCAAGGCCCGGTCCATTTGTAATGGCCGAGTTAAAAAACGAAGGTATACCGTTCTGGGTGTATCAAAAGCATCCTGAAATTATACCAACTAGCTGGGATAACAAAGTGGTGCCGACAAAAACCGTTGATTACCTTGCACCTGCCTTTCTCGATGAAGTCAAGAAGTGGTATGGTGCCATCATGGGACAAGTCATTTCACCGCGCCTACAGAGCAATGGTGGAAACATCATAGCAGTACAACTCGACAATGAGATAGGGATGCTCTCATGGGTAAGTAATTCTCCTGACCTTACAGACAACGTGGTAATTGACTTCTCAAGGTGGCTGAGGATGACTTATGAAAGTAAAGTTCTTAGCTCTCGCTATCCATTCGATATAGATAATGTTGCAGAGTGTGCAAAACGTTTTAGGACTCCAGATGAATCGTACGGGCCGCAATTTTTGCACGATTTGGGATACTATATGCGGGACAGATTTGCGCGTTATGTATCGGAATTGAGGTCGTATGCTGAAGAATATGGCATTTCCGGTGTACCGTTTGTCATAAACATACATGGCACCGGTGGTGGAAGAGGATTCGGTTTCCCAATTGGCATAAGCCAACTGTACAGATCATACACGCAATCTCCAAATTACCTGCCCGGTTCAGACATATATATAGGAGACCTTACCATGAACAACTTCCAAGACCTCTACATCATCAATTCTTACATGACTGCAGTCAATACCGCGGATCAGCCGATTACCTCTATGGAATTTGAAGCAGGTGATGGAAACTACGGTGATACTTATGGGGGACGATATGACCCATCATCGATAGATTTGAAAACGCGCATGTGCATTGCACAAGGCAACAGATTGCTCAATTACTACTTATTTGCTGGAGGTATAAACTACGTATTGGAACCTAAACCAGACGATGGAAACAACAGAATTGCCATAACTGGTGAAAGGCACGGCTTTGCTGCACCTATATCACCGGAAGGAAAGTTGAACTATACATATCCACGTACGGCGCGTATCATCAAAACGATGATGGCATTGTCTGAGAAACTTTCCACTATGAAAGAAGAACACGATAACTTGGCACTTGCATTCATCCCAGATTACTTCATGACCGAATACTGTCATCCAACAAACCGAAGGATGAGAGAAATAGTGGAGAATTTGACGCACCACAGAGCATACGAATCGTGGGAAATACTTGTCAGAGCGCTTCTACTCTTAAATTATCGATTTGGCGCGATAGATATCCAAGACAGTGACATAGACCCATCTACTACACACGCATTGATTGTTCCATCCGCACTGTACATGGATAAGCAGATCCAAGAGAAGTTGGTAGATTACGCAAAGAAGGGTGGAAATCTCCTAATCTACGGACAAATTCCACAATTTGATATGGAAGCAAACAGATGCACAATCCTTTCAGAAGCACTCTCGGTAGAATCTGCATCCATGCGTGAGAGTACTAATAACTTTTATCTATCTGTTTACACAGATGGATGGGCAAAGATAGATCACTCGGAAGTGAGAAGTCAAAGTGCGCAACACTTTAAATTGAAGGGCGGCAATCCCATACTCAGAATTTGCACAACCGACGAGATATGTGGTTTCAGCACAAAAATCGGTAGTGGTCAGGCAATCGTCATCGCTACACCTTATGTGACCCGCCTTGAATTTTTTGAAAAAATACTTGAAAAACTGGGAATTCAACATTCCTTAAAGCATGACTACACCCACCACGGCATCTTCATGACAACGACATCAAATGAGCATGGGGAACGCTTCTTGCACCTAATAAATCTTGATGGCATTGACAAGACTTTTCATATCTACGAAAATGGTCAACCACTATTTGAAGGAAACGAGATAACTCTTCGCAGTAGGGACGGACTGATACTACCTCTAAACGTTTCGCTTGGGGATACGAAAATTCTATACTCCACAGCAGAAATAACCGGATTTTCAAAAAATTCCATATCATTTAGAATCAACAAGCCTGGAGGTATTATTGCCCTTGAAACAAATTGCAAGATATTGCCAAGCAATGACTATGTTATCGAAAGAAAAGAGGAGAAAATACAAGTTATAAGGAGTAAAATGCAATTTGCAACTGGTGAGATAAAGATTGAATTAGAATAAATCGAAAAGCAGAGACTACACCATTTAACCTTGAATTTCAGTGAAATTCCCTTTTACAGGCTATGAAATACCAGAATCACCACTTCGCCCATCATGTTATCAAATGTCAACGATTTCCATTATATGTTACAAATTGATATTTAAAATTGTACGTGGTATTATGTGGTTGTTTATCGAAACGTTTCACTTAAAGTTAATATTATGTTGTTCTAATAATTGTTTACGCATGTTCTTTATTCGCATCTTTCTAATATCATATTGATGAAGAGAGGTCTATAAATGGCAACGATCAAGGATGTGGCAAGTTTAGCCGGTGTAGCTGTTTCAACCGCGTCTTATGCACTGAATGGTAGTAGCAAAGTGAGTGAAGAAACAAGAAAGCGGGTTGTAGATGCTGCAAGAAAGCTTAACTATAGGCCGAACGGTATCGCAAGGGATTTAAAATTCAATAGGACAAATACGATAGGTCTAATGCTGTCTGACCTCTCTGGCCCGTTTTATTCTGAACTGATAAAAGGCGTACAGGATGTTACAGTAACACATGGTTATGATTTAATCGCTGTCAGTTCGATTGGAGGAAGAGGGAGTACCGCAGCAAAGTTTCTCAGAGAGAAACGTGTAGATGGTGTCATCATATTGGCCCACAACATAGAGAACAGTATCATCTTGAGTGCGGCGAGGAAGGACATGCCTGTAGTCGTTCTGGATCGAAGTTTGGCAGCTGATCACGTGATCAATATTCTGGTTGACAACGAAGGTGGCGCCTACAAGGCAGTAAGTTATCTGCTCTCACTTGGCTATAAAAAAATATTCTACATAGCTGGTCCAAGGGCTTCTTCAGATAATATGAAACGTTTTCATGGATACAAAAAGGCACTTGAGGAACAAGGAATAGAGTTTTTGCCCAACTGGCTTTATCAAGGTGATTTTACACGAACGGGCGGGTATTATGCGGCAAAGTCGATGATTATGCAAAGTAATCTTCCAGATGCCATCTTTTCTGCAAACGACGAAATGGCAATTGGCGTCATCGATGCATTCAAGGAGGCTGGTATAAGGGTAGGCGAAGATGTCGGATTGGTAGGTTTCGATGACATACAGCTTGCAGAATACGTCTCACCACCATTGACAACGGTAAGACAGCCGATGAGGGAAATGGGGACTTTAGCAGCACAGCAGATCTTTCATTCAATAAATGGGATTTTTCCAAAAGAATGCATATTTTTGGATACTCAGTTAATCATCAGGGAATCTTGTGGTTGGAGGAAGAGGAAACTTTCTTAGATTAAATAAGTGATTAAGCGACCAAGTGATTGAAAAATACAGAAAATGTCATGGGAGATGAGGAAGATGAATGGTAGGAAATTTGAAAATCCTTATGGATATTTTACAGATGATGGCAGAGAGTACGTTGTGAAGACCTACAATACACCACGACCTTGGGTGAATGTAATAAGTAACGGTGATTATTCGTTCATAGTCTCTCAGACTGGTAGCGGCTTTTCTTGGAGAAGTAATGCTGCGGAGAATCGTATTACGAGATATTCGCAAGACATCATAAAAGATGATTGGGGAAAGTACATCTACATTAGGGATGAATCGTCGAAAGATGTTTGGTCGTTGGGTTGGAAACCTGTTATGAAGGAACCTAAATTCTACGAAGTCAGACATGGTATAGGCTACACGATAATAAGCCAATTGAACAATGGCATAAAGAGCGACCTTAAGATGTTCGTTGTGCCAAATAAACCACTGGAAATATGGCAAGTAACGTTGGAGAACAAGTCAAGCGAATCTAGAACGTTAGATTTGTTCACGTACTTGGAGTGGAATTTGGGATTTGGCCACGACGAGCACAGGGAGTTTCACAAAATCTTCATAGATACACGGTACGTTAAAGAGATAAATGGATTTTTGGTGAATAAATACCTTTGGAATCTGCCAAATAAAAAGGGTCAGTACAACAACAGAAATTGGGAATTCGTTGCATTCCATACCTCGAGTGAGAAGCCTATATCGTACGACTCCGATAAGGAGTCGTTTTTAGGCATGTATAGAACTTTAGAAAATCCCGTTGCGATGGAAGAAAGGCTACTGAAACGGAACGTTGGACGATTCGGCGATGGAATCGCTTCTTTACAAGTGGAGGTCAAACTCGACCCAGGAGAGATCAAAAAGCTTGTCTTTACTTTAGGCTGTGCAGATGATGAAAAGTCTGCTCTGGAACTTTCCAAAATCTACAACAGTGTTGATAAAGCAAACGAGGCGTTTGAAGAAGTTCAGAAATTCTGGGCTCAGTTCATCGAACCAGAAAAGATAGAGACACCAGACGATGCAATGAACATAATGACAAATGTATGGCTGAAGTATCAAGCGATATCTGGCAGGATATGGGCAAAGGCAGGATACTATCAAATTAGCGGTGGCTACGGTTTCAGAGATCAGTTACAAGACTCTTTAATTTTCTTGGAGAGCCAACCTCAGTATACGCGAAAGCAGATCCTTCTCCATGCTTCAAAGCAGAAACGCGAGGGGAATGTGCTCCACTGGTGGCTCACCATATCTGGTAACGGACCAGAGACGAGGTGTTCCGATGACCTCCTTTGGCTGCCATTCATAACGCTGCATTATTTGAAGGAGACAAACGATTTTGACATACTGAACGAAATGGTTCCATTTTTGGATGGTGGCGAGGGTACGCTTTATGAACACTGCAAGAGGTCCATCGAAAAGGCATTTACGCGTTTTAGTCCAAGAGGAGTTCCTCTAATTGGTGAGAACGATTGGAACGATGGACTAAGTGCGGTCGGTTGGGATTGGAAGGGAGAGAGTTTCTGGCTTGGCGAGTTCCTCTATTTTATCTTGGATGATTTCAAGAAGATCTCTGAGAAACAGGGTGATGAAAAGTTTGCCGAAAAGTGTGGCGATGTTCAGGAGACACTCAAGGAGTCCGTTAACAAGTATGGTTGGGACGGAGAATGGTATCTTCAGGCAACAACTGATGGATGGGACAAGCTTGGGAGTCGTGAGAATGATGAAGGATACATTTATCTCAACCCGCAGACTTGGGGTGTCATAAGTGGTATTGCAGATAGCGAGCGTGCGAAGATTTGCATGGAAGCTGTTTCAAAACACCTTTTGAAAGATTATGGTCCACTTCTTCTGTATCCTGCTTACACGAAAGTAAGGGAAGATATTGGCTATATCACAAGATATGCACCGGGTTTGCGAGAAAACGGTGGTGTGTATTCCCACGCTGCTACATGGGCGGTTATTGCATATTCGATACTCGGGGATGGGGAGAAGGCATATGAGGTGTACAGGAAAATATGCCCACCAAATCGCTCAAGTGATATAGTGCACTACAAAGCTGAGCCTTACGTAATGCCCGGTAACAGTGATGGACCGCAATCACCAAATTACGGACGAGGTAGTTGGACTTGGTACACAGGTTCTGCACAGTGGATGCACAGAGTAGCAACGAATTGGATCTTAGGTATAAGGGCGGACTACGATGGATTGATAGTTGACCCAGTTATTCCTGCAAAGTGGGATGGGTTCTCTTACACGAGAAGATTCAGAAATGCGACTTACAAGATAACAGTAGAGAATCAAGAACATGTGAGTAAGGGCGTAAGACAGATATACGTAGATGGTAAAGCGGTGGACGGATGTAAAGTGCCAGACTTAAACGATGGAAAGACACACGAAGTAAGAGTTGTAATGGGAAAGGCATAACAGCGGTAGAAACTCTATAGGATTTACGCGGTGGAAAATCGGAAATATTCATCAACAGGTTATGGGCGGCAACTATAGCCTGTAAAACGACAAAACGGAGGGAGGCCTTTTTTATGAAACGTATTGGAAAGATGTTGGTTATATTCTTCATTTTAACAGGGGTACTGGCTCTCGCGGCGGATGTTGTAACTATCAAGTATGCAAACTGGAATTTGGGCACTCCAGAGGAAAACAACGTTGAAAGACAAATGATACAAGCCTTTATGGACACGCACCCAAACATCAAAGTTGTCATCGATGACTCAATAAAGGGTGACTGGAACGCTTCACTTGCGGCAGCGGCAGCAGCAGGTACAATGCCAGATGTCTTCATGCTTACCACGGTGCCAGATGCACTCGCAAATGGTTGGCTCTATGATCTGACAAAGACTGTAGCAACAGATCCAGACTGGTCAAAGATACCATCCAACATTACCAGTACAATCAAGTACAACGGAAAAGTTAGTGCAATACCTTTTGCAATGCACTTCATGGGTTACTTCATGAACAAAGACATATTCACAAGTGAGAACATAGCACCACTTAAATTCAATTACACCACAACGCAATTCAAAAATGCAGTCTTAAGACTTACAAAACACAGCAAAGGCATAGTTGGGCTGAGTGAGGAAATTCAAGTATTTGAGTGGTATCCAGCTTCAGTATCTTTCAAATTTGGATTCTATACATTCGATGGCAAGAAGTTCAACCTTGATTCACAAGAATTCATAGATGGTTTCAACCTTGCAAAGAGTTTTGTAAAAGCAGGTGCAGTCTACAGTGCACTAACTGACGAGCAGAAGACGGCAATTGCAGGAAGCCCAAGTGCAGATGGATGGGCAACCGGACACATAGCACTGAACTACAACGGAACTTGGATGGTACCAGATTACAAAAAGAATCTCTCATTTGCTTGGGATTTCGTTGGTATACCCGGCGGAAGGACTATCTTGGTATTGGATTATCTTGGGATTTCAAAGTCTACAAAGCACATTAAAGAAGCTTACGAATTTGCAAAGTGGATGTCTTTCTCCAAGCAAGGATATTTGAAGAGATTGGAACTTGCAAAGAAGTCGAATACTATATTAACAACACCACCTCTTATGAATGATGCAGAACTAGTTGATAAATACCAAGCTAACGTAGATGTACCAGGGCTAAAAGAAGCATATAGGAACATAGGTAGGGCTATCGTTGAAGGATTCAAATTCGTACCAGGGTACGCACAGGCAAGATGGAATGCACCAACAGGCATAAAGATTGGTGACAAGACAAATGCATCTATCGGAGATGTACTCTGGAATGGAACGAAGATGGACCTCAAGATCGAAGATATTGCTAAGCAATTGAACGATTTGGCAAATCAGAAGTACCAAGAAGCATTGAAGGCAATTAAGTAAGCAATCAAGTAAGCAGTCATATCAAGATGACCGAAGAGTAAATCGAGTACAGTTATCAATTTTTGTTGAGGAGGCCTAGCATGCGCACTAAGTTTCGAATGTCTACGTTGATACTCGTTGTTACATCTTTGATGATACTAACAAACTTCTCCATTTCATATGCTGACTCACAGCCTTTGTATGAAGGTACAGGAGAGTCAACTAATCTCTCGCAAAGTGAGATCGGGGGACTTTTGGAAAAGAAGTACTACGAGGTTTATCAAAGTTGGAAAAACCAGGGTATTAACGACGTTCAAGCACTTAGTGTGCGCATGCTAGCCACCTCTTTTTCTTACGAAAATGGCGCATATTTGGTCGACAAGCAAGAAGCCAGTGGCACAGAGTACGACGAGGTTTTGTACTTCAAAAAGGATTCTACGTTTTCGTTCACATTTAATGCACCAAAGAATGGTTTGTACGTAATTGCAGTAGAATACTATCCTGAGAACAGTACCAGTGAGTATCTTGAATTATCCGTAAAGGTCAATGGGCAGTTTGAATTTTACGAATCAAGAAGATTGATTTTTCCATTCGACTGGCAATACGAAAAGAAAGAGTTTGACACGGATAGATATGGAAACCAGATAGTACCTAAGCAACTTAAAGAGTACAAGTGGTACAAAAACTACGTACAAGATCCCCTACATTTGCAAGAAGGAGCTTTGAGATTTTATTTCAAAGAAGGAGAAAACAGAGTAACAATTCAAAATATCTCCGAAGATGTTTTAATTGGCAGCATTGAAATCAGTTCACCCGAGACTCTTCTTAACTATGCTACCTATCTAAAATCGCATGTTGGGGAAGTTGTCTCAAATACTTTACTTACCTACAGTGCCGAAGAGGTTTGGAGTAAGAACAATTTAATGACTCGTATGAGCGCATCCAAAGATGTGAATTTAACACCTTACGATTATAGGTACGACTTAATAAACGTCATAGATGGAAAATCTTGGAAAAGTGCGGGTCAGAGTATAACTTGGAGAGTTGATGTTCCAAAGAGTGGGTTCTATTACATCGCACTAAAGGCAAAACAGGATCAAAAAGTTAATAGGCCTGTATTTAGAAATCTGTACATAGATGGTCAATTACCTTTCAGTGAGGCAAGGCACATTAGGTTCGTGTACACACCTTCGTGGGCAAATCAGACAATTGCAGATGATAATGATAAACCTTACAAGATTTTTCTTACAAAAGGTGTACATGAGATTTCTCTTGAAGTAGATGCGTCGCCTTTCAGAAGGGTAATTGAGAAATCTAGGGAGATAATAGACGACGTTAATGCTTTATCATTGGACATAAAGAAGTTGACCGGCAATACCGTAGACCTAAACAGGGACTTTTCAGTAATAGATTACATACCGGACATAGTAGATAGACTTACAAGATGGGAGACTCAGCTACAAGAAGAGCTAAATTACTTAAACAAGTTGTGTGGTGAGAAAAAATCTTCCAGTGAGGCAACGTTCATAAAGATGGCTATAACCCATATAAGGACGCTAAAAGAAGAGCCGAATGAAATCCCAAAAAGATTGTCCATTCTTTCGGAAGGTTCCTCGTCGATATTGATGTACCTCAGCTCTTTGGTATCAAGTTTGGAGGAAAATCCGTTATATGTCAACAAACTGTATTTGTATGGTGATGATACGAAGTTACCCGCACCGACTGTTGGAATTTGGAAAAAGATGACAGATGGTTTCAAGAGATTTCTGCTTTCTTTTACGAACAATCCTTATCAGATCAAATCAAATACGACCGAAGAGATAGAAATCTGGGTAAATAGACCAAGAACGTACGTTGAATTGATGCAGAAGATGACGGATAGGGAATTCACCACGAAGACAGGTTACAAAGTGAATTTCTCTGTGATGCCGGATGAAGGCAAGCTTATACTTGCAAACGCAGCTGGACAACAACCTGACGCAGCGTTAGGTATAAGTAACTGGCTTCCATTTGAATTGGCAATCAGAGGTGCGGTTTACGATTTGAGACAATTCAAAGATTTTGGAGACTTCATAAAGGTCTTCTCGCCGGGTGCATTCCTTCCTTACATAATAGATGAAGGCGTATATGGGATACCAGAAACGCAGGACTTTTGGGTACTGTTTTACAGAAAAGATATATTCGATAAATTGAATTTGCCCGTACCAAATAACTGGGACGACGTGTTGGCAATATTACCCGAGCTTCAGAGGTATGGAATGAACTTTTATGTACCTTTGGCTGGTTCAGGTGGTTTCAAACCGTTTTCTGTCACCGTGCCTTTCATATATCAGTTCAATGGCAAACTATACAGCGACGATGGAATGTCGACGGCAATAAACAGTGAAGAGGGTATTAGAGGGATGGAATTCATGGCAAAACTCTTCACAATGTACAGTGTACCGATGCAAGTTCCGAACTTCTACAACCATTTTCGATACGGTATGCTGCCAATTGGAATATCGAACTTCAGTACCTATGTACAACTTTTGATAGCAGCACCTGAGATCAAAGGTCTATGGGATATTGCACTCTATCCAGGTGTAGTAAATGCAAATGGTGAGGTAGAAAGGTGGGCTCCGGGTTCTGCACAGTCGTGCGTTATATTCAAGAGTAGTAAGAAGAAAGAAGAAACGTGGGAATTTCTGAAGTGGTGGATGTCAACTGAGACGCAAGCATCTTTTGCACAAGATTTGAGAATGACCTACGGAGATGAATACATTTGGAATAGTGCAAATATAGAAGCGTTCAAGCAACTACCTTGGGATCCACATCACAAAGAAGTCATATTGCAGCAGTGGGAATACTTGAAAGAGGTACCAAAAACACCTGGAAGTTACATGCTGGAAAGAGAAATCAGCAACATATGGAACAGAATAGTCTTCCAAGGAGAAAACCCAAGAAATGCCATAGACGACGGCACGATCGTTGTGAATAGAGAGATAAGAAAGAAAATGGAAGAATTTGGATACATACAGGATGGTAAAATTGTAAAACCTTACAAGATTGCTACTGTTGAAATGGTAAAAGGATGGATGAGAGATGCTGGAAAATAGTGTGGAAAAGAAAACAAGGAGAAGAAACCCAGATAGGCCTTATGCCTTCTTATTACCGTATCTATTGCTTTTTACCATCTTTATAGTCATTCCAGTCGTTACGGCGATGGTACTATCGCTTACCAATTTCAATGGTTTGCAGATGCCGAAGTTCATCGGACTGAAGAACTACGTAAATTTAATAACGAACGATGATGTCTTCATGCAGCACGTCTTGCCAAATACAATCCTATTTTCACTTATCGTCGGACCCGGTGGCTACATACTATCGTTTCTCTTGGCATGGATGTTGGCACAGATACCGAAAGTCCCAAGGACCGTGCTGGCATTGCTGATTTATTCTCCTTCAATGACAACCGGGATAGCGATGACTGTAGTTTGGACGGTGATATTCAGTGGAGACCAGACCGGTTATCTAAACAACATATTGATGCAGCTTGGTTTGATCTTTTCTCCAATACAGTGGCTTCAATCACCGGAATATTTAATGCCAATCATGATAATCGTTTCTCTGTGGAGTAGCATGGGGTTAGGTTTCTTGGCGATGCTTGCAGGTGTGCTTAACATAGACCCGACACTCTACGAGGCGGCGTACGTAGATGGGATAAGGAACAAATTTCAAGAGATAATATACATCACGATACCGTCTATGAGACCTCAAATGGTCTTTGGTGCCGTTATGGCTGTCGTGAATACGTTCCAAAACGCGGCTATCGGTGTGCTACTCTCTGGGTCTAACCCAACACCTAATTACGCTGGTCAGTTACTGGTGAACCACATCGAAGATTATGGAATTATCAGGTACGAGATGGGATATGCGTCGGCTGTATCCGTTGTCACGCTCTTACTAGTCTACTGGATATCGAAATTAGCATGGCGAATATTTGGAGAAAATGACTGACGACAATAACTGAAAAAGTAAACAATGCAAAAGGGGGCATAGATAATGGCACTAGGAGGTACAAGAATCAATCCGTCACGTTTCGATAGGCGTCAAATTCCATTTTACATAATATTGATACCGCTGGCAATCTTCATGATTTTGCCAATTATATTTATTTTCTCACACTCATTTAAGCCCTTAGATGAGCTTTTTGCGTTTCCACCTACGTTCTTTCCACAAAAACCTACGTTGGAAAACTTTAAGAATCTATTCAGTACAACAACGGAGAATGGCATACCTATCTCTAGGTACATCTTCAATAGTGTCGTTGTAACTGTTGCTGTCATGTTTTTCAATATATTGATCAGTACGATGGCAGCATTTGCATTATCTAAGATGAAATTCAAGATGAAAAACATCATATTTGAAATAAATACGATAGCCCTCATGTTCGTAAGCACCACAGTCACAATACCGAGGTACTTATTGATTTCAAAACTACACATTGTAAATACCTACTTTGCACACATATTACCACTGATATCTATGCCAGTAGGTGTGTTCTTGATAAAACAATTTCTAGATCAAGTTCCGGATTCTTTGATTGAAGCAGCAAAAGTCGACGGTGCCTCAAGCTTCTACATATATAGAAAAATAGTACTTCCACTCATCAGACCTGCTATTGCAACTGTCGCAATCTTGTCGTTCCAGGTCGTTTGGAACAACATCGAAACATCAAGTTTGTATGTAAACGATGAAACATTGCGGACGTTTGCCTTCTACATGAGTACACTCACTTCAAACATAGGTAACAACGTTGCAGGTCAAGGAATGGCAGCAGCAGCCACGCTCATCATGTTCTTACCAAATTTGATAATGTTCATAGTTCTACAGAGCAACGTTATGAATACGATGGCTTATTCTGGAATCAAATAGGCGGAGGTATGTGATGGATAAGAAGCAGACAGTCGACAACGTGTCTTACACTATGGCAGAGAATAGAAAACCAATAATTTTAGTATTATTAATTCTGCTGGCAATTTCTTCAATTGCAGTTGCCGATGCACCTTATTCTGCTTGGACGATCAATTCGGATGGAAAGAGAGTACTTACTCAAATTCCTTATTATCCTGCTGGTATGATTACAGGCGATTTTGCCGGTCCACAAGATATCTTTATAGACACACTCGGTAACATATACATTGCAGATGCGTGGAACAGTCGAATTGTTATCATGGATAAGAATGGCGCAAATGTGAGATACATTGGTCAGGATGTGTTGATAGAACCTACAGGTGTATTCGTTGATGAATTCGGCAGAATTTATGTTGCAGATTACGGCAGCGAGCAGGTGTATGTGTTTGAAAAAGATGGAAGTGTTCTGAAAACATTTGAAAGGCCTACATCACCACTTTTTGGCAAGAATTCGAAGTTCAAACCACAAAAACTAGTCGTTGATAAAAGAGGTAACGTCTATGTAATCAGCGAGGGTTCAGTCGATGGAGTAATCCAATTGAACAATGCCGGCGAGTTTCTGGGATATTTTGGTGTAAACACAACAAATCTCGGCATACTTCAAGTATTGCAGAGGATGTTCTACACAGAATCGCAGATATCCCAACTTTTCAAAATCACACCCCCATCACCAGATAACATAGCTATAGACAGGAATTCCATAATTTATACCTACACGAGAAATGCTGCGGATCAGAACGTGAAGAAACTCAACGTTGCAGGACTTGATACGCTGGAAAAGGGTAAGAAATTCTTTCCCAACGGTGCGGATATAACCGTAGATAAGAATGGAAACATATTCGTCGTAGACGATATGGGTTACATATACGAGTACGACAACTTCGGAGACCTTCTATTCGTTTTCGGTAGAAAAGCAGACGATACACTTCGACTCGGTCAACTGAGAAGTCCTTCAGGAATAGCAGTCGATGACGAAGGAACGCTCTACGTGCTCGATAAAGAACTCAACAGCATAACGGTCTTCAAACCTACCGTTTACGCTAATCAAGTCCATGAAGGATTGTTCCTCTACAATCAGGGATTGTACGTTGAGAGCCAGAAGAACTGGGAAAATGTCTTGAGGATGAATAGTAATTTTTTATTGGCACACAAGGCGATAGGAAAGGCGTACTATAAGCAACAAGAGTATGACAAGGCACTTGAGGAATTTAGGATTTCCAAAGACAAAAAAGAGTATTCAAACGCATTTTGGGAAATAAGACAAGCGTATTTGATGAAAAATACAAGTAAGTTCATAATATTCTTCATCATCTTATGGCTGATATATCGTATACTGAAGTTTATTGATAGAAAGTACAACACTTTTCATTCAGTGAAAGCTGGATTCAAGAGATTGTTTAGCATTAGAATTCTCAATGACTTAAAAAAGGTTTTTTCGTTCATTGCACATCCAATAGATTCTTTCTACGATTTGAAATGGGAGAATAAGCCAGGGATAGCTGCGGCTACTATACTTTACGTTATACTGTTCGTTGTTCAAGTGTTCAAGATTTACTATACGGGTTTCATATTCAACAACGTAGATTTGGTGAATGTGTCGATCTTATCTGAAGGCTTGAAATTGTACATTCCGATAATATTGTGGGTTATCATGAACTATTTGATTGGTAACATAAGCGATGGAGAAGGAAGACTAAAGGATATATATGTGGGAACTGCTTATGCATTCTCACCGTACATCGTATTCACAATACCGCTCGTGTTGCTCTCAAACGTTCTTACATTCAACGAGGCGTTCATTTATCAACTTGGTTCTATTGGTATCATCCTATGGTGTATAGTGCTTATATATACTATGATCATGCAGGTACATGATTATTCGTTCTTTGGTACGTTGAAAAACATATTCGTGACATTGTTTGCAATGGTGATTGTTTGTTTAGTTGCGTTTATCCTTTACGTTGTTTGGAATCAAGTTTACGCATTCATTTACGATATCGTACAAGAGGTGATCTCACGTGCTTAAGAAAATATTGGTCACATTGTTCATCATATATTTGTGTTTTGTTGGTTCTACAAGTATTTATGCACAAGAAGGCGACTCCAATATTACGAGTCTCAGAACCCTTAGTTCAAATAATTACACGAGGGTGGAGAATGTATCTGGAACGACAAGTAACAACGCAAATATCGTTATAGGTCCAAATTACCAAAAAATAGCAGAAACTAAACAACTCGCCCTTTATGTGGATAAGAGTAATTTTTCTATAAAAATTCAGAATAAGTCTACGCAATATGTTTGGACCTCAAATTTGGAAAAAACAGATGGCGAGAGGCTAAACACACAGTGGGCGAATTTTGCCAAGTCTTCGATTGTTGTCTATTACTACGATAAAGACTTCAACAAAAAGCAGATGACATTGTACGATAATAATGTAACCATGAAGATAGAAAAGATTGGCAATGGTGTCAAGAATTCTATCTCGTTCGGTGATATAGGGGTTAGCTTCGATGTAAAGATCACTTTATACGATGATTACTTTGAAGCGGAAGTTCCGAGCAACTCGATAACAGATAAGAACGGCCTACTTGTTTCGATAGAACTCTTCCCATTTTTCGGTGCTGTAAAAGATGGTCAAATCAATGGGTACACATTCATACCTGATGGGAGTGGTGCACTCGTCAGGTTTACATCTGACAAGATTGCAGATGAGGCATACATCCAAAGGGTATATGGCATCGACGAGGCATTTATAGAACGATTAGGGACTGGACAATCGAGTACAAGCGGTATAGGAAGCGATGATCTCATCAGCAATATCAGGCCAAAAAGGGTATCTATGCCAGTCTATGGTATGGTACACGGTGTAAAGAAAAATGGTTACGTTACTATGATACAAAGCGGTGCAGAATATGCAAATATAGTCTTCTATCCGGCAGGTGTCTCAACAGATTTCAATTGGATCACGACGGAATTTGTGTACAGAGAGAGATATTTCCAGCCAATAAGTAAGAGCATGGATGGTTTTTTAACGTATCAAAGTGAAAGAAACGATTTCGATGCACGTTTGAAGATAGTGATACTTAGCAACGACGATGCCGATTACGTTGGAATGGCAAAAAGATATCAAAGAGAATTGCTGGACAAAGGTGTGTTGAGGGAGAACATTTTGGATAAAGAGGGAATCGACATCCCCATGAGGGTAGAATTCTTTGGAGGAGAAACGAAAAAGGTACTATTTTGGAATACCGTAGTACCTATGACAACAGCAAATGAAGCAGCCAGCATCTTGGCAGATTTGAGAAGATCAGGAATCAAGAATTTGATGATCATATACAAAGGCATCACAAAGGATGGCTTTTCAGGAACATTTCCCCAAATCTTTCCATTTGAAGAGTCTTTAGGAAGTCAGGCAGCGTTTATGGATTTCTTCAAGACGAACAACACCAACAATTCAAAAGCTGCGTTGTATGTGGATCTAACAACAGCTTACGATCGTGCAAAAGGATTCAACCATCGATACGATATTTCATACAAAATCAACAAACGCCCAATTCAGTTCAGCACAAGTTACGTTGGTGATTATTTCTACCTCACATCATCGGCATCACTAAGAATATTCAATGAGAATCTCAAGAATTTTGTTGATTACAACATATCGTCAATAGCAGTTGATGTAACACCTTCTTTACTAACCTCAACATTCTTGAGCGGTGCAAAGATAACAAGGTCAGAGAGCATAGAGAACTACGAAAGCCTATTCAAGAGAATGAGCGAGAATTTTAAGAGTGTTTCTTTGTATCAGCCGAACGAATATCTCCTACAGTATGCGAATAATTACTTAGATGTGCCACTGTATTCTTCTCAATACATCTTTGAAACAGATACCGTTCCATTCTTGGAGATCGTTCTGAGAGGATATGTGGACATGTACTCACCTCTTTTGAATTATTCACCGGACATAGAAGAGGAATCACTAAGAATGATCGAGTACGGTGTATATCCGTCGTTCCTATTGACAGCACAAGCGCCATACTTGTTGATCGATACACCTTCTAAGAACATCATTTCATCCAAATACGATGACCTGAAAGAATCGATGATTGAACTGTACAAAAAGGTGAATAATGCATTGAAGTATGTCAAAAATCAGAGAATAGTTTCAAGGGAAGTGCTCAGCGACAAGATAGTAAAGGTAGGATATTCCAATGGGGTGTCTATAATAGTCAACTACACAGACAGCCCATTTCCTTACAAAGGCAAAGTTGTAAATGCAAGAGATTATTTAGTCATGATGGCTGGTGATGCGAGATGAAGAAGTTTAAAAACAGCACGCTGAAGCAAATCTATGGATATCTGTTCATCTCACCGTGGTTACTTGGGTTCATATTTCTTACAGCGTACCCAATGTTGTATTCACTTTATCTGAGCTTCAATAAAGTGAAAATTACTGCTGATTCCGGTATCATAACGGAATTCATAAAATTCGATAATTACAAGTATGCATTTTTCACAGATGTATCGTTCGTGCAATCACTGGTGAATTTTCTCATACAACTCTTGCTCTCGGTACCTGTGATCATAGTCTTCGCATTGGTTATAGCCCTGCTCTTGAACTCTAAGATAAAGATGAAGAACTTCTTCAGAACCATCTTCTTTCTACCGGTCATAATCACGAGTAGTTCAGTGATAAACGAGCTTACACAACAAGGTGCAACTCAGTTACCGGGGCTGTCGGATATACTCAACATCTCTGCTTTAACGGCTACTTGGCCGGTTTATATAGCACAGCCTGTGAATTACATCTTCAACAACCTGATAACGATCCTCTGGTTTTCCGGTATCCAGATATTGGTATTCTTAGCGGGACTTCAGAAGATCAATGTAAGCATGTACGAAGCAGCAAAGATAGATGGTGCAACTAGTTGGGAAATCTTTTGGAAGATCACTTTACCTGCAATTCAACCGCTGATAATAGTCAACGTAGTTTACACGGTTGTTCTGCTTTCGGCATTTCCTATGAACCCCGTCTCACCGATAATAAGGGACAATATGTTCAATATATCTACGGGATTTGGCTATGCCTCGGCTCTTTCTTGGGTATATCTGATATTCCTTCTAGGCTTTGTAGGAATATATGCGCTCTTTACTGTCCGAAGAGGCAGAGATTGATTGGGGTGGTGTGACAAAATGGAAAGGACTGAAAGTAAAGTAAAGTCACCAGAAAAAATGGCAAAAGTCAAAAGAATTCTCCTCGGTGGTAGAGGTAGTTACGGCGTGCTGGGAAATATATTCATTTATATGTTGTTGATAGGGATAGGTTTTGTTTACCTATATCCGCTACTTTACATCTTGGTGAATAGCATGAAAGACCTTGAGGATCTGCTTAATCCAATGGTGAAATGGATTCCCACGCACATATATTTTTCAAATTACGAAAAGGCGTTCAAAGTGCTGAATTATGTACCCACACTAACTCAAACGCTTTATGTTGTCTTGCTTTCAACTATAGCACAAGTTATTTCATCATCACTGATCGGGTATGGATTTGCAAGATACAACTTCAAAGGTAAGAACTTCTTCTTTATACTCATGATAGTAACGTTTCTCATACCGCAGCAAACTCTTATGATTCCAAGATTCCTGATGTTCCAGAAATTGGGATTGTTGAACAGCGTTCTTTCGTTCTTTGTACCTGCCACATTTGGCCAAGGTCTAAACCAAGCGCTCTTCATACTGATATTCTATCAGCTGTTCAGAATGATACCGAAGTCTTTGGAGGAAGCTGCCAAGATAGATGGGGCAAATGACTTCACGGTCTTTGCTAGAATTTCTCTACCACTTGCAACTCCAGCATTCGTGATATCTTTCGTTTTGTCCATGGTTTGGTACTGGAACGAGACATATCTAAGCTCGCTCTATTTTGGTAATGCCATAAAGACATTGCCGATGCAGTTGCAAAGTTTCGTAGATTCATATAGATTACTCTTCCCGTCAGGTGCTGTCGTCACCGATAGGTTGAATGAGTCGGTGAGGATGGCTGGTACGCTGTTAACCATAGCACCATTACTGATAATATACTTCATCGTTGAAAGATGGCTTAGAGAGAGCATAGACAGTGTCGGTATCACTGGTGAATAAGATCATAGAATGAAGAATATGCGAATATATCAAGAATAGAGGTGGGGTCAATGTGTCGAAAATTGTTCAATAACACTATCTTTGTCTTGTTGCTAACTCTGTTGCTGATACCTACATTTACAATAGGTGCAACGAGTACGAGTTCTACGAACGATAGCACTACCAACAAGAAAGAACCTGAGATATTAGAACTCGAGAGTAGGAAGAGTTTTGATTTCTTCTGGCAAGAGGCGAATACGAACAAAGATAGTAAGGGATATGGGCTCATAAGGGATAGAGCACCTGGCAATTCGCAAATTAGTAGTATTGCATCGGTTGGTTTTGGGTTAACTGCCATCGCTATAGGGGCAGAAAGAGGATGGGTAACGTATGAACAAGCATATGAAAGGGTATTGGGTACTCTCAACACGTTATTAAACAACGTACCCCAGGAAAATGGTTTTTTCTACCATTTTCTAGATATGGAGACAGCTAAGAGAGCTTGGAATTCAGAGGTCTCAATAATAGATACTGCCATCGCATTGTGTGGTGCATTGACGGCAGGTGAATACTTCGGTGGTGAGGTAAAGCAAAAAGCAGAACAATTGTACAAGAGAGTTAACTGGCCGTGGTTTGTTGACAACAAAGTAAAGCAGTTCTACATGGCATATTCACCTGAAAAAGGATTTCAAGGGCACTGGGATTTTTATGCAGAGCAGTTCATGCTTTACTTCTTAGCAGCAGGCTCACCGACATTTCCTGCTGATCCGAATTTGTTCTATTCATTCCAGAGACATTATGGTTCATACGGTGGAGGGAAACGTTTCATACACAGCTGGTTTGGTTCAATTTTTACGTATCAATTCTCATTTGCCTGGTTTGATTTGAGAAACATGGTTGATAAATCCGGTGTTGATTGGTGGGAGAATTCAGTTATTGCGATAACGAGCAATAGAAAGTATTGCATAGACAACAAAGGTAAATTCAAGACATTCGGTGAAAATTCATGGGGACTCACGGCCTGTGACGGTCCAAAAGGATACGAAGGTAGATATGGTACGCCACCGTCTGGATACAACAACGATCAACATTACGTAGACGGTACCGTACCACCTGCAGGTGCCGCCGGGTCTATTGTATTCTTACCAGACGAATCGATAGCAGCTTTGGAGTATTACTACAAAAACTATCCACAACTTTGGGGAAAGTACGGTTTCAAAGATGCCTACAACATCGATGTTAAACCAGCGTGGTATGCTCAAGATGTGATTGGAATAGACAAAGGCATTACACTACTGATGATCGAAAATTACAGAAGTGAGTTTGTCTGGAAGTACTTCATGAAGAACGCCTATGTGCAAAGTGGAATCGAAAAGGTTGGGCTGAAGAAGAAAAACTAAAATGGCCCAATAATTAAAAGTGATTACAAAAGTACGGGAGATACAACACATTTGATAGATGGAATGCCTTTCAATATGCATTGCCCAACCGCTCGTAGGTTGGGCTTTTTTACTATTTTTAGAACAGAATCTGATGCAAATTCGATATTTATAGTATAATTAATCTGAAGAGAAATTACAATTAACTGAGAATAGGAAGGTAGAGGAGGGAATGGCTTTGAATAGGTCTTTCCAGCAACATTATGAAAAGTATGAGAGATATGAAAAGGGTGAGCGCGATGAGAAACAAATGCGTCGCAAGGAGAGTAAAGGAGAATATTATTTTCTGATTTTAGTGGGATTCATAACGTTTGTCTTTGGTTTCATCTCACTTGCGGTGTATCTGGCAATACTGTATTTGGCACCCGTGGTGTCGAACTTGACAGGTTTAACCTTCATCAACTCAAGGTATTTTCTCTTCATACTGATAATGCTTACAACTAGTGGTTTTTTCATGAGCGCATATCCATTTTCCAAGGCAATCAATGGAAACTCTTCATTCCATATAATTCTTGCATTCGTATCTTCAGGTGTTGCACTTGGAGTGCAAGTATTCAAATTGGCGTTTACAGGCCCTACTTGGGTTGGAATTGATTTGTTGCAAGAAAATGGAAACACGGTTGAGATGATGTATTTAACGGCGATCTATTTTGTTTATTCACTTGTGCTCTTTGTCCTTGAATTCACGATTTTGAGAAAAGAATTTTCAGAATGAAGGTTGAGTGGCTTGCATGATTTACATAGAAGATGTTGATGATATGGCAGATATCAAAGATGCTGCAGAGGCTGTCAAGGCAGAGAAAGAAAATGGCATGAAGGTATTGGGCATCGTTGTAGAATACAATCCTTTCCACTTCGGTCATTTGAATCATTTACATCAATCGATCGAATTGGTGAGACCAGAGTATGTAGTTGCAGTGATGAGTGGTAACTTCTGTCAACGTGGCGAACCTGCGATGATAAACAAGTTTGCAAGGGCGGAAATTGCACTAAGGTACGGGGTAGATGTTGTCTTCGAACTTCCGACTCTTTATGCGATACAAGATGCAGGTGGTTTCGCATTAGGCTCAATTGGCATACTTGAGAGAACCGGAGTGGTAAGCGATATCGTCTTTGGAAGTGAGAGTGGGGATTTGGAGTTCATCTCGAGAGTAGCAAATCTCTTAACTTATCAATCGCCCGAATTCGAACAATCTTTCAAACGACAATTGAAAAGAGGATATTCGTATCCAAATGCCAGAAAATATGCACTTATGGAAGTATTAGACGACAAGATGGAGAGACTTTCTAAATCTAACGATATCTTGGGTATAGAATATGTCAAGGCATTGTTGAAATACAACAGTAAGATAAGGCCACATGTTATCCAGAGAGTAGGTGCAGATTACAACGATGATGATTACAAAGGACGTTTCTCATCGGCAAGTGCCATAAGAAAGGCAATAGCAAGTGGAGATTTTTCGAAGATTGGTGATGCAATACCAGATTGGACGTTTAAAGTAATGAAGGATGAGTTTGAAAAAGGACGTGGGCCTGTGTTTTGGAAAGATTTGTCCTTTATCTTGGCGTTATTCAGAAAGATGAATAGAGAAGATTTCGAAAAATATTATAGCTTCAACGAAGGCTTAGATTTAAGATTCGTAGAATCGTCACGGAATGCAGGAGACATTCAAGATTTCATAGATAAAGTGAAGACGAAACGGTTTACTTATTCAAGGATTAGAAGAGCTATGTTGCACGTGTTATTTGATATGGACAAAGAAAAGGTTGAATTAAGCAATGAAATGGGGCCACAATATCTAAGATTGCTTGGTTTTACTGAAAAGGGTAGAGAGTTGTTGAAGATCATGAAGAAGAAGTGCACGATACCAATCATATCAACGGCCTCGTTGTACAAAAACATATTGGACGAGACTCAAAAGAAGATGTCTGAAGGTAAAGGACATTTCGAAATAGAGCCTGGATTGTACACATGGCAGTTCGAAAAAGACATACTCGCAAGCGATCTGTACACGCTCATGTATCCAAATAAAAAAGAGGCAGTTGCAGGTATGGATTTCCGTCAACCAGTTCGCGTTTAGAAAGAAGTTTCGAATCAAGGTATCTTAGACCTACAGGCCTGTGAGTAGTTTATGAGGAAGGTGAAATATCGGTGTCAAATGTTGACAAAATGCATACTGGGAATGAAATGACGAACGAAATCGTCATAGTGCCCAGCGAGAAAGAGACGAATATAGAGGGTTACTACTATATACCAGATTACGACGTACTACCAAATGAAAATTTAAGGCCATCTTGGTACGTCAGGGCTCGCAGAATATACGCACTCTATCTGGCATCACTGAATAAATTAAAGGCAGTTGCAACTCTTAGATCTCTACTCCACTATGTGATGCCTCCAAGGATGCTGAGAAAATACACGATTGAAATTAAAGTTGGAGATATACTCGGAGATGTGGAAGAACTTTTTTCAAACCTAGGTTACGAAAGAGTCTTCAATGTCCGAGAAGGTGGAACATTTTCAATAAGGGGTGAGATTGTAGACTACGTTGGTCCAGACAATGTACCTGTGAGATTGGAACTATACGGTAACCTTGTAGAAGAGATCAGAAGGTTCGATACGAAGACGCAGAGGACCATTGAAAAGCTCGATAGTGCACTCATCTTACCTGCCAGAGAGTTTGTGTATGAAGGTAGTGTTGATGTTACCTTAGAACCCGGTGAGGAACAATTCACAGGAAAATATGTGACGGGGACATTTGCCGATTACAACGTCAAGTTGTACGTTGCCGATAAAAAATCTGTTGTGGAGCATTTTACACTCTTTGAACGGGAGATCAGACAGTCTTTTCAATCGGAAGAAAAGAAATGGGAATACAAGGCTTATGGAATTCTGGATCAAGATGTAGTTTTGAATAATGCAGTAGAGATAGAATTACCCGAAGAACGGAAGACTTTGCATAAGCACGAAGAAGCGTACGCACCATCGACACCGATCATATCGGAAGACGAACTGCAACCAGGTGATATCGTTGTACACAAAAAGTATGGCATTGCAAAATTCAACGAACTGAAAAAAGTTGAAGTCAATGGTAAAGAACGTGAATTCATTGTCCTTGGATTTTCTGATTCCATCCTCTACGTACCAATCGAACGGATTGACCTAATAGATAAGTACGTTGGTGATAATGCAAATTTACGATTAGATTCTTTGAAAAAGGCGACATGGTCGAAGAAGGTTTCAAAAGCCAAGAGAAGTATCCAAGAACTTGTGAGGGAAATGTTAGTGATCCAGCAAGTTCGAAGTACGGTACAAGGTATCTCACTTCCCGGTGATGTTGATCTTGAAGAGCAGTTCTCAAAGACGTTTCCATACGTAGAAACACCTGATCAAATGCAGGCGATCGAAGAAGTATTCGAAGACCTTGCTAGTGATAAGCCGATGGACAGATTGTTAGTTGGTGATGCCGGATATGGAAAGACCGAAGTTGCAATTAGGGCGATCTTTAGAACGGTTGTGTCTGGTAAACAAGCCGTACTACTTGCACCAACAACGGTTTTGGCAAAGCAGCACTACGACAACATCGTAGAGAGATTCACACCGTTTGGTATACGTGTGGCGTTACTGAACAGATTTACAACGAAAAAAGAACGTGAGACTATACAGAAAGAATTGAGAACAGGTAAGATAGATGTACTGATAGGCACGCACAGCGTGTTACAACACATTTCTTTTGCAGACCTTGGATTAGTGGTGATAGATGAAGAACAGAAATTCGGTGTTGAACAGAAAGAATTGTTCAAAAAGTTCAGAGTCAATGTGAACGTACTATCCATGAGTGCTACACCTATACCCCGTACATTGCACATGGCCGTATCGAGCTTGAAAGACCTCTCTGAGATAAAGACTCCACCGTTTGGCAGAAAAGAGATTCAAGTTCACATAGGACCTGTTGATGAAAGAATCATCAGACTTGCGATCCTTAGGGAAGTAAATAGAGGTGGGCAAGTGATATACGTGCACAACAGAGTTAATTCGATATACGATGTTTACAACAAACTCAAAGATTTAGTACCGGATGTCTCTGTCGTGATAGGACACGGACAGCAGAATAAGACCGAGCTGAAGAGATCCATCGATAATTTCTTCCATGGCAAGGCAGATGTCTTACTATGTACAACGATCGTAGAAAATGGCGTGGACGTTCCAAATGCAAACACCATAATTGTAGATGATTCACATCGCTATGGTCTCTCGCAGCTTTATCAACTTCGTGGTCGCGTCGGTAGGAGTGATAGAGTTTCATTTGCGTACTTTTTCTATCCAAAACACGTAAATGAGAAAGTTGTGGAAAGATTGTACGCAATAAAGTCGTACGTAGGGCCGGGAAGTGGCATGAAGATAGCGATGCGTGATATGGAAATCCGTGGAGTTGGCACAATCTTCGGACTTGAGCAACACGGATTCATCAACGATGTTGGGCTCAATTACTACCTTGAAATGCTCAACGATACAGTGATGGAAAGTAAAGGACTTATGCTCAACAAAGTGGACACTGAAGTGGAAGGTATCGTTGGAAGTATCGTCATACCAGAATTCTACATATACGACCCATTTGAGCGTATGAGATTCTACAGAAGGATCGCATCTGCAACAACCATCGGGGAGTTAGAAGACATCGGCAGCGAGTTGGAAGATAGATTTGGAAAGTTGCCAGAGAGCGTGACTAATCTACTCGACAATGCGATGCTGAGAATATTCTTGTGGAACCACGGTGTGAAAAAGGCAACGATAAGTGATTTAGGACTCGTCGTTGAATTCAAGGATGGATACTTGGAAAAGTTTTCGGAAAAGTACATATACAACGAAAAGGAAAATAGCTACATGTTCTTCCTGAATATCGACGATTTGGTAGAGGGACTTAAGAAGGTGCAAGTATGAGAGTTTTTGGATTAGTACTTGAATCTTACGGAAAGTACGTGAAAGTGAGGACAAGAGATGGCGAGGTTATTATAAAGAGTGATAAGAAGGCACCTAAAGAGGGAACGAAGATAGAAATGAAAGACTTTGGACAGGGCGACTATAAGGCCAAGGTGTTGGCAAAAAGACCGGGTAAATTCGATGAATTACCAAATGTGAGGTTCATTGAAATCTCCGAACGACTCGTTGATGAAATGTCTCGTAACTCTACTAACAAATTGGACAGGGACGACCTCGTTGTAAATATCGCCTTGTTCATCGAAGAATTGTCGAAAAGAATAGATGTAAATAGTGCATTTTTACAAAAATTTCAGAAGTATATGAATGGGGAATTGGACGGTAACACAGAATTAGCAGATTTTGAAAATTACATAAATCTGCTTTCTGGAAGATATGGCCTTAAGAAGTCGAAAAATGGCATCGCCTTTTTAAATAGAGCGCACGGGACTTTTCAAGTGTTTGTAGGTGATGATTCAATACTTGGCAAAATCGACGGTGATTCGATCACACTTTACTTTTCAAAGATGCCAGAGAACGTTGAAGAACTTGAGCGGAATTTGAGAAGGTCATTCTCCTTTGTATCTTTCAAATTGGAGGGATTTGTCGATGGAACCTACGTATGACGTGCCATCAGCACAAGACTGCACGAAGAAAGTTGCAATTGCGCTAAGGTACAATCCCGAGAGAGACTTTGTGCCCTTTGTTGTTGCAAAGGGAAAGTGTGAGCTGGCAAATAGGATAATTGAGAAGGCAAAAGATAGTAATGTACCGATCGTCAAATCTCCGGAATTGGCAAACGAGTTATTTAAGCTCGAACTACTTGAGATGATTCCAAACAAGCTTTACGTTGCCGTTGCCGAGGTCTTGGCGTTTATTCAACTTGGATTAAATAAATAAGGGAAAAATCAAATTGTAAAATCGTTAAATCGAGGAGGTGTACTGTATGAAGGTCAATGGACGAACAATTGTGTTATTTATCTTGTCTATCTTAACCATCGGTACCTTGGCATTTTCGGAAGTGAGCTTTCAGATAATAATAAACATTGGAAATGCAGTACCAAAGGACCTACCAGAATATTCTGTTCTTCTCTACGCTGGTGAGTCTCACGTCCCAATTTTCATAGACGGTCAATATGCGGGTGAGACGAACGTTTTTGGCCAATTAGCCGTCACATTCACAGGTGGAGGGCAACATATCGCTTGGGCGAAGAGCAGTGATTGGTATAGAAGTTACGAACAAGTCATCTTCTTCGTTGAAAAAGAGCCAAAAATAGTCTACCTAACACCGACGCTCCGTGGTAAATTGACGATCTTTTCAAATAAGTACCCAGTTTACGTCTACCTAAAAGACAGTGTCTTGCTTGGAACGGTTGAAAAGGATAGTGAGCCCCTCATCGTACCGCAAGGAAACTATGACTTGATATTCTGGGTGCCGGGATACGAAAATATCAAAAAGAATGTTAACATACAATCGAAGCAAGAAAATCCCATATGGTTAGAGTTCGTTGAATCACCGTTCAATGTGGAATTGAGGATCGTCCCTGAGACTTTCTCGCCAAATGGTGATTGGACAGATGATACTACGATTATCAAAATATATTCCTCAAAAGAAGCGACCGGAACTATTCAAATTAAGGATTTTTCTGGTAAAATAGTGTATAACGAAGCAATTCATGTAAAACCAGGCTTAACAGAGATCACATGGAATGGAAGTGGCGCAAGCGACGGTACGTATACCGCCAGTGTTTTGTTATATGATGGAATCGAGACAATAACTAAAGAGGCAGAAGTTACGATAGATACGAGTAAATATACTTACGAAAAGGAAATCATCTTAAGTATCACTGGGGCGTTCTTGGCATTATTGGGATACCTGATATACCAAGACGTGACGAGTAATTGAGTCGATGAGTGATGTTTCCAGATGCTAATCGATTAAAGAATGGCAGAAATGATAAAATATTCGAAGGGTTAATAGACTCGAGAACTGGAGTTAAAAGGAGAGGTGCAGGAAATGATCACATATGAACAAAGGCAACAAATAGAGGAGCTCAAGAAGAAGTACGAAGACATCATCGAGGTCTTTCATCCAGAAGACAAAGGTGAGAGACTCAGAGAATTGGAAGAAGAGAGCTTAAAACCAGATTTTTGGACTGATCAAAAGAAAGCACAGCAAGTTAACAGGGAAATTCGGATGATCAAAAAGATAGTAGAAGATATGCGTAAAATAAAATCACTATTTGAAGACTTGGAGGTAGGAATTGAGTTAGCGGAAGAAGATCCATCGATGGAAGAACACGTAGAAAGTATAATTGGTGAGATTTCAAGAAGACTCAGAGATTTTGAATTGGAACTGATACTGAATGGCAAATTCGATGATTCTAACGCATATCTTACAATCCATCCAGGTGCTGGTGGAACCGAATCCCAAGATTGGGCATCGATGTTATTGCGCATGTACACGCGTTGGGCTGAGAGAAGGGGCTACAGTGCAGAACTCGTTGATTACCAAGAAGGCGAAGAGGCGGGGATAAAGAGTGCAACGTTGTACATAAAGGGTGATTTCGTCTATGGATATCTAAAATACGAACGTGGTGTCCATAGATTAGTGAGAATATCACCTTTCGACGCAAACAAGCGAAGACATACTTCTTTTGCATCGGTAAACGTGTTACCAGAGATAGAAGACGACATAGACATAGAAATTAGGCCGGAGGATTTGAGAGTTGATACGTATAGGGCGAGTGGTGCGGGTGGCCAGTATGTGAACAAGACAGAATCTGCAATCAGAATAACGCACATACCAACTGGCATAGTAGTCTCTTGCCAGATCGAACGCTCCCAGCTTCAAAACAGGGAAACTGCAATGAAGATGCTCAAGGCCAGGTTGTACCAACTTGAAGTAGAAAAGAGAAGAAAACAAATCGAACAGATACAAGGCGAATTGAGAGAGATCAGTTGGGGTAACCAGATAAGATCTTACGTCTTCCAACCGTACACGATGGTAAAGGACCATCGGACGGATGTAGAGACTGGAAACATAGAGGCAGTAATGGATGGAGAAATAGATGAATTCATAGAAGCTGAGCTCGTCTACTATGCCAAACTTGGATTAAATGAGTAAGATAATTTAAGACAAATACTGATGAGTGAGAACTTGAGGGAGTGGGGAATTCATGGCTGATAAACCAAAAGTTTTTGTCGTAACCTCGGGAAAAGGTGGAGTGGGAAAGACCACGTTTACTTCCAATCTTGGTTGTACATTAGCCAAGATGGGAGAGAGAGTCTGCTTACTAGATGCGGACATCGGACTAAAGAACTTGGATGTTGTGCTTGGACTTGAGAACAGGATAATATACACATCTTTCGATGTTGTGAACGGTACAGTCTCTGCAAAAGAAGCACTTGTAAAGCACAAGCAATTGAAGAACCTGTATTTGCTTGCAGCGTCTCAAGTTGCTACCAAAGAGATGATGGCACCAGAAGATATGAAAAGAATGGTACAGGAGATATACGATGATTTCGATTACATACTCATAGACTCACCTGCAGGTATAGAGAGAGGTTTTAGAAATTCAGTGGCTCCTGCTGAAGCTGCGTTTATAGTAACTACTCCGGAGATACCTGCGATATCTGATGCAGACAGAGTTATAGGCCTTCTTGAGAACTACGGATTTACAGAAGATAGGATGTTCATCGTCCTAAACAAATTCAAAGCGAACATGGCAAAACGTGGCGATATGCTCGACAAAAACGATGTGGAAAAAGCACTTGCAATGAGGTTGATAGGTGTTATACCTGATTCTGAAGAAGTGATCATCGCAACAAATAAAGGGATTCCTGCGGTGCTCGAAGATGGTGTAGTGATAGGGAAAAGTTTTGAAAACATCGTGAGACGGATAAAGGGGGAAGAGATTCCGATCGACGATGATTTAAAAGGAGTCTCAAAAGGTTTTATTTCTTCTCTGCTTTCAATGTTTAAGAAGAGGTGAGGGTGATGTGGATCGTTGACATATTCAAGAGAAAGAATAGACAACACAAGCAGACGAAGTCACCGAAGGAAGAAGCTGCTGAAAGATTGGAGACTATGCTCTCGAGAAGACGTGAAATAGTCAAGATGATACCGGTGGAAGAGTTTGAAGCAAACTCTGAGGAGATAAAGTATGCAGTCATCGAAACACTCTCCAGAAAATTCAACATTCCACCTGAAAAGGTACGTGTGGACTATCACGAGCAGAACGGATACGTTGTCATAGTAACGAATGTCAACTTCAAATGAAGAGAATGGTTGGCTATTTTATTGATTTGAAGGAGTGAATAACCATAGAAAACGCCAGCAAAGTGAGAAGAGTAATCTTGTTTTCGATAATTATAGCTACTATCTTCATGTTATCTGGTTGTGCGTATTTATTGAGTCAGGTGGTTTCTGGTGGGAATCAAGTACAGTACGAATTGAATTTTTACGTGAATGGATTACCTAAAGATTTTGTTACTTGGTCTACTGGATACAAGTTTTCAGATATCGCGGTAAACAATGTCTATGTACCGATAGATTTTACTATCAGCGGCGCTTCCGGAAATGTTCTAGGAAGTGACGTAAATTATCTTTTCAACGGCGTTGTAGAAACAAAGCCGTATTACTTGTTAGTAACATCCCAGGGTACCAGTTTGACGATATCTGCAGATTACATAATCGATGTAGCAACGAGCACAAGCTCTAATGCAACTCAGATTTCGATATCATTTCCTCTGCAAAATAAAAGTATAGATCCAAATGTCCAACGCTACTACGTCATATTGGATGTACCGTATCAAGGCGAACAAGAGCCATTGGAAACTGTGAGAATAATGAATTACAGCAATGGATACAGATTCATCATAAAGACTGATGTGGAAAAATTCGTAACGGTTATCGATGAAACGAACAAATATTATAGGCTATTTACGAAAAAGCTTGCCTCATCTGACAAACCGCAATGCGTCTTTGTAGGTGAGAGGGGGAAGTCGTATACTATGTTGGACAATGAAAGCTTGGTTCAGAAAAATGTCGCTAGCGTTGATACAACAAAGGAAGAAGAAATAGTAGATTTGACCCAGCCATAATTTATACGGTTTTGTTTTTACGATGTGATTGGAAGTGTGTGGATGAAAGTAAAAAAAACTGAAAAGAAGAAAAAATCATTTGACTTGTTGATTGTTTTTTACATAGTGATCTTCATTTTCTTTGTAGGTTATTTTTTAACCAGCTATTTAAGATACAGGTCAGTCTACAAGGAATACGATGAACTTAGAAAGGCTTATGAAGCAGAGAAGATGGACTTGAAGGAAAAAGAGGAGACTGTAAGACAACTTGAAGAGATCATCAACGAGCTAAAAAAATCGCAGCAGGAGGCAACTAATACAACAAATGAACCGTAATGATGCGGAGAGAATAAAGAAGATATTTCAGCCTGATTCGAAAGTACTCATAACGACTTCGTACAATTTCACACCGAAGGCAGTAGAGCTTGCTAAGCATCTGTCAGAAGAATACGGTATACCTTACTACAACAGAAGACATCTGAATGAAAAGATAAGAGAAGGTAGTGTAGATTTTTACTATGTCGTTGATAATAACCTTGATCTATCGATAAGACTTGGAGATACCAGACTCTTTTTTCACCCGGGAATTTCCAAAATCAGGATGGAGAATTTCAAACGTGAGGGAAGAGATTTCCTTTTCGACGCAATTCGACCATCAAGCGGGGATATTGTCTACGATGGTACATTTGGGTTAGGCATGGATGCAATATTTATGGCCCATTTTGTAGAAAAGGTGATTGGTACCGAAGTATCTACACACATATATAGGATAGTATCTTACGGACTAAAGAACTACAAGTCAAAAGAGAACTGGATTAACAACGCTATAGCAAAAATAGAGCTGCACAACGAAGACATGCGGGAATTCATATCGCACCAGCAAGATAGATCATTCGATATCGTTTATTGTGACCCTATGTTTGAAAATCCAATTTACGAGAGTTCATCACTCAATCCGTTGCGACCATTTGCAAACTACGATACCATCAACGACGATGTTGTGAGAGAATTGATGAGGATTGCAAAAAAGAGGGTAGTTATAAAATCACTTGAAAGAGATAACTTGCTCGATACACTATCGGTGAAGTTTGACAGAGTGTTGCTGAGCAGAAAGAATGGATTGGTCTTTGCTTGTATAGACCTTGACAAATGAGAAGATATGTTAGAGTCAAATTCGAGGAGGTAGTAAGATGGGATTTTTTGATAAACTCAAGGATGGACTAAAAAAGAGTAGAGATTCATTTTTTAATACAATCGGACGAATTTTGAGAACGAAGAAATTTGATAAAGATACTCGTGATGAGATAGAAGAACTCTTAATTTCCGCAGACGTTGGTGTAGAGGCAACGGAATATATATTAGCACGTTTGGAGGAAGAGAAACCTGAAGATGCATTCGGTACACTCAAACAGATATTGGTAGAGATACTCTCCAACAACAATAAGTTGAATGTACCCGATGAAAAGCCATTTGTAATCAGCATGGTTGGAGTTAACGGTTCTGGAAAGACGACAACATGCGGGAAATTGGCACAGATGTTCAGAAGTGAAGGGAAACAAGTCGTTATAGGTGCATGCGATACATTCAGGGCAGCAGCGATAGATCAACTAAAAATCTGGGCTGAGAGGACAAACTCAACGTTCATTGCTCACATGGAGGGTGCTGATGCCGCAGCAGTTGCGTACGATGCAGTTAATCATGCACTGTCAAAGGGGAAGGACGTTGTCATTTTGGATACTGCAGGAAGATTACACAACAAGAAACACCTCATGGATGAATTACAGAAAATCAGCAGAGTCATACAAAAAGTAATACCAACCGCACCACACGAGGTGCTATTGGTAATCGATGCAGTTACGGGACAAAATGGTCTACAACAAGCAAAAGTGTTCAAAGAAGTAGTCAATGTTACCGGTATAGTCCTTACAAAATTAGATGGAACGGCCAAGGGTGGGATCGCAATTGCGATAGCGAAAGAACTTGGTATACCTATAAAATTCATAGGTGTTGGGGAAAGCGTTGAAGACTTGAAACCATTCGTTGCGAGTGATTTTGTAGATGCCCTCATGTTGGGAGATGAAGTGGAAGATGCCTGATTTGTGGGATAAGAAATACAAATGTCCTATCTGTGGTTCGACCGTGACTTCCAAGAGAGTATTCTCAGAAAAGGTGAGAATCAAACGTTATGAAAGTGATCTGAAACCTATCTACGAAGGAATAAATCCGTTGCTTTACTCCGTTGTTGTATGTGACTCGTGCCGTTACAGCGCACTGGAAAGTGATTTTGAAACGCCGATATCTCCAATACTTTTGCAAGATGTGAGGAAAGTACAAGATGAGATAAGAAACACAGAAAGTCTAAATTTCTCGAAAGAAAGGGTTCACAAAACAGCTATAGTTGCATATGCGTTAGCCGTACTTTTCTATGAAGCAAAGAAGCAAACATGCAAAGTTGCCGAGATGTACTTGCGAATGGGATGGCTGTACAGAGAACTTAACGACGAAGAAAACGAGAATAAAGCGTTGGCTAAAGCACTTTCAAATTTTGAAACCTGCTATCTAAATACGTATATAGAATCTGATAAAGAGCCCATGATCCTCTTTTATCTTGCAGAACTTTCAAGAAGATTTCAAAAACGTGATGATGCGACAAAATGGTTCTCTACATTGGTCAGTAAATACAAGAATTCTACATCATTCTATGTAAAAGCGGGGAAAGAAAGATGGCAAGAATTAAGAGAAAAATAGGGTTTTCAAAGGGAATATTATTTGCAGTCATGCTATCAACTATAACTCTGACGCTTTCTTCTTGTATGCCGCTTGGAAGTGCATTACAACTTTCCATGGAAGTTGAGGATCTCAAAGATAGGGTAGACTACATTGAAGAAAGAACGGAGATAATCAGACCTGCAACTGTGACAGAAGTGGTGAAAGTCGATTCTAAAGCCTTAGAGGAAGTGAATAAGAAGATCTCTAATTTGGACAATAAGCTATCTCAGTTAGATAGTAAATCAGCCGAATTCGATAACGAACTATCGCAACTGAGTTCTGACTTATCTCAGGTAAAGATCAATGTATCCAAGTCCACCGATAAGTTGTCACAATACGATAGCAAATTTCTACAGCTGGACAATAAATTATCTCAGTACGATAGTAAAGTAGCACAGTTGACTACCAATTTCTCACAACTCGATAGTAAACTATCTCAGACCATGGGCAGTGTAAGTAATTTGCAAAAAGATAACGATGCAAACAAATCGAAAATTAATACACTGAGCACCAGTTTAACCGACGTTTTAAATAGGGTGGGCAGTCTTGAGAAAAGCAACAACAATTTACTCAATAGAATCAATACAATCGATTCACAAGTCAAACAGATCGATGTGATCAGGAAAGACTTGGATATCTTAAGCTCGCAGCTGAGAGAAGTACAAGGAAGTATTCCGACGACAATTTCTCAGAGTGATGTAGACTTTCTCAAACAATTGCAACAACAGATAATTGAGCTAAAGAATGCCATCCAGTCCGTAGACCCAGTTACTCTGTTGAGGTTAGATCAAGGTTACATCTACTACGTTGTCAAATCGGGTGATACCTTGTCGACCATCGCAAATGTGTACAAGACAGCGTTGAGTAAGATAACAGAAGTAAATGGCATAAAAGATCCGTCGAAGATATCCATTGGTCAGATGATAAAGATACCGGTTGATGATCCAAAGACTTTTTCAAGAGTACCTGTGAAGATAGACCCTGCCGACATCGTTACCTACCACGGTCAAGAGAAAAACGGTGGCAAAGGTATAGGAATGGATATATATGCAAGGGGGAAGGATATATACCCCATTTTGCCCGGAAAAGTAATAAGTGTGGAAAACAACAGGATAACGATAGATCATGGCAATATGATTATGGCTGTGTACGATGGTATAAACACCACACTAAAGTCTGGCAACTTCGTATCTACCGACAAACCGATAGGACAATGTTTAGATATTCTTCATTTTGAACTCTACATCGAGGGAGAGCCGAGGGATCCTATAAGGCTGTTCACAGAATACAAAGGTATATTCAACGTAACATTCTACACAGAATGGGATGATGGAAAAGTACCAGAGCATCCAACATTTAGGATAGCTCGGAACGGTAGGGTACCGGAACAATTTAAGACGATAGCTGTTGATCCAACGGTTATTCCAGTCGGTTCGTTAGTTTATATACCAACGCTTTACAACACGATATTCATAGCAGAAGATACGGGTAGTGCGATAAAGGGAAATAGAATAGATGTCTACGTAAGCGACGTAGCTCTTGCACTCAGCAAAGGTATAACACCTCATCCAGTTTACATAATCAACCCGGATAAGGGATGATTGCTGCATAGAAAAAAACAGAAAAGATGAAGGGACGGAAAGATGATGGCAATAACGATGAAGAGCGAATATGCCATAAGGTTGATGATGCTCTTGGGCATGAGCGGACAAAGAATGAGTGCTCACGAATTAGTTGAAACGTGCAAAGAGAGGTTGCCTCTGGGATTTGCTCAGAAAATATTAGCTGAATTAGCAAAAGATGGTATTTTGAAAGTTTTCAAAGGCTGCAATGGCGGGTATGAATTGGCAAGGCCACTAGAGAGTATAACCGTATACGATATCGTCTCTACAGTTGATAATCCTTCCGATATGATAAAGTGCTTTATAGATATGGGAAATGCAGATACATCGGCCGAAGCATGTACGGTAAATACGATATGGGAAACAATAACTAAGAAAATGGAAGAGACTTTGAAGTCTATAACGTTAAAGAACCTGATAGAAGATTACAAAGCGAGGTGCAACGTTTGAACTTTGCAGAAAATACGTCAGCAAATGGTGAGAAAAGTAAAAAGAAAGTTGGAGTACTATTGAGCGGTGGTGTAGATAGTGCAGTTGCGCTCTATCTTTTGCTCAAAGAAGGTTACGATGTAACCGCATATCACATGAAAACTGTTAGAGATGAATTGTACATCAACAAAGAGATCAAGCACAAGGTATGTTGCAGTCCATCAGATACTTACGATGCACAGCTCATTGCGAGAAAATTCGGAGTACCATTCAAAATAGTCCACGTGGAAGACGTTTTCAGAGAGAGGATAATCGACTATTTTATAGATGAAAATATGCTGGGACGCACACCCAATCCATGTTTTTTTTGCAACGATTACATAAAATTTGGTGTCGTCATGGAAAAGGCACTCGAAGATGGCATGGACTACGTAGCATCAGGACATTATGCACGGATAATTGATGGGAGGCTGCACAAAGCAATAGACGAATCGAAAGACCAGTCGTACTTTTTAGCGTCGATAAAAAAAGAAAAACTTCAAAGAATATTACTACCAAATGGCCTCTTTACAAAAGATCAAATAAGACAAATTGCCGCAGACATAGGTATTCACGTTGCCCAGAAGATAGATTCGCAGGATTTGTGCTTCCTACCGGATAACGATTTCAGGACGTTTTTCGAAGAGCATGGTGCGGAGGTTCAACCAGGAAACATCATCACAACGGAAGGAAAGATAATTGGCCGTCACGAGGGATTACCATTCTACACTATAGGACAGCGAAAGTTGGGAATTGCGACGGGTAACAAGCTCTACGTAAAGTCGAAAAGTGCATCTGGCAACTTCTTAGTTGTTGCCCCGTTGAATGAGACCTACCAAGAGCATATGGTAGTTAGTCATTTGAACCTCTACGAAGAACTGCCAGGGAAATTTTCAGGTACTGTAAAAATCAGAAAGAAATCTAAAGAATTGAAATGTGAGGCAACACACAAAGAGAACTCGCTGGTAGTAAAGTTCAAAGAACCTGCATTTGCAGTAACACCGGGCCAAGTAGCCGTTTTCTACGATGGTGACAAAGTTGTTTGTTCTGGTGTGATCGAGCAATAACACCAAAAATTCGAGCATTGTGATACGTTAGGAGGGATTATTTTGGTAGATGTGTTGATATCGAACGAAAGATTAAAAGAAAGAATAAGGGAGCTTGGTAGGGAGCTCACCGAATATTACAAAGACAAAACCGATACACTACATGCGGTATGTGTCTTGAAGGGATCAATTCATTTCTTCAGTGAATTAGTCCAGAACATCGACATGAATGTTGAGTACTCATTCATCCAAGTTTCGAGTTACTCTGGCGTATCCTCAACTGGAAGAGTTAGGGTTAAGAGCTGGATCGATGAACCAATAGAAGGACGCCATGTCATCGTAGTAGAGGATATATTAGACACCGGCCTCACGCTCTCTTACGTGATTGACTACCTAAAACGATACAGACCAGCTGACCTCAAAATTGTTACGATGCTGAAGAAACTTGGAAGGACATCACTAATTACACCAGATTTCACTGGATTTGAAATTGAAGATAAGTTTGTTATCGGTTATGGACTGGACTACAATGAAAAATACAGAAATTTACCTTACGTAGGCTGGGTAAGAGGAGAGTTAAAATAGTATATGAAGAATGTGCTATACACATTCATAATCATAGTGGGCATTTCAGCTGCATTAGCCGTATCTGTCTTGTGGGTTGATTTCTTTCTCAGAATCTTCATAGTACCAACGGAGGATCCAGTAAACGTTCTTGTCCTCGGCCTTGATAAAGACCAGAGTGGGACAAGAAGGACGGATGTTATCTTAATTGCAAGCTTAGATTTGAAGACAAAGAAGATGATGATGTCGAGCATTCCGAGGGACTTAATGATCGACAACAAGAAGATAAATTCGTTTTATCAGGTGGAAGGTATCGAAGGGCTCAAGAAGAGAATAGAAAACTTGACTGGGCTCAACATAAAAAGATACGTGATAGTTGATTACGAAATCTTCAAATTCTTGGGAGACGAACTGGGACCGATTGATGTCTTTGTAGATAGGCCAATGCACTACGTTGATACGGCACAAGGACTTGAGATAGATTTCTCGCCCGGGTATTATAAGATGAAAGGTGAAGAGTTGCTTGCCTATTTGCGATTTAGAAAGACCGCAGAAGGTGATATTGGAAGACTCGATAAACAAAAGGTAATAATAGAAAAATTAGCCCAAAAGGCGCTGAAAAAGGATGTATTTTCGTTAACCGAGTTGTACAGAGAAATACGCAAGAGAACGGATTTCAACATAGAGATAGGAGAACTTGTCTACATGTTTTCGAAGATAAAGACAGATTTCTCGATAGAAAGTATTTCCTTCCCGTTTAGCATTGGTCAAGATGGAAATTTGTACGTTGACGAAACAAAGATGCCAGCTTACAAAGAAAGTTTTTCGACAGGTTCCAAGAAAATTGAGGAGAAATATCGATACTACGTTATAAACAATTCAACTGATAAGACACAGAGAACCGGTCAGATGATAAGTGAGGCCTTTCAAAAGAACGGATATTCACCAAATAAAGTCTTTTACGACGGTGTCGACGTGGATTTTAAGAAGAATACAGTTTTGATGTTGCGAGACAACGATGATTTGAAAAAATTTGTAAGTGAGATGACCAGCAAGGTCAGCACAGGTACCACATGGGATATTGTCTTTGTTGAAGATAGGTTAGATTATATAACGAAGTATCTTTCTATCATCGGTGAGCTGACGAAGACTGGCCGGCAAGTTGTTTTTCCGATCGATTTTATCGTAATACTTGTCGATAACAAATTCAATTAGTTTTAATTAGTACAACAGTCCGAGAGGTGAATTATTTGAAAAGACGTGTCATATTTGTGCTATCAATGCTACTTACCGTAATTTTTCTTAGTTCAAGTGTGGTTGCCCAAACATCTACTAGTAAGAGTAGTTCTAATGCATCGAACACTGTAGATTCATCAAATTCATCAACTGGAATCAGTGTATTTGGATTCATAGAAAAAATAGCAGGTCAGAGAGATTTCTTTATCTCCACGAAGTTAACATTTGACATGATTGATGGTGCCGAGAGGAAAGTATTCACCGTGTCATTTGATATGCAGATAGATAATCTGGAAGATTTTGTATTCTACTTGAAAGGGCCAGAGATTCTTAAAGGCATCATCATAGAATACAACATGGTTACAGGAAAAGTAGATTACACATATGACAATTCAAAGGCATCGCAAAGCCTCCTCTCTGACGTTAATCAGATTTCAGGCATAATTCAGTCCATCACCGATTTCCTATCTACGCCAATGTTCGATACAAAAGAGGTAAAGGGAGGAGTCGAATTCAGGCCGAAGAATGCACAAATACTCACTCGGTTTGGTGTCCAGCCAATAGTTGTTTCATTGTATATGTCCAACAATGTACCAACGAAAATAGAGATTGGGAACGATAAAACCGACGAGAAAGTCACCTTAGAATTCTCAAAATTCGTCATAGGAGGGTGATACTTTGATTGGGAACGTCAAGAAAAACTTATTACTCACCTTAGCTGTTTTGCTCATCCCACTTGCTGTGTTCGGTTATTTCAATTTTGGTGCGGGATATAATTACGGTGATGCAAACAGTTGGATGTTCAGATTGGGATACGAAGAAGATACCTTCTTATTCGATGCAGACTATCTCTTAAATACGAGTTGGCATTTCAGTGGAGATGTAACATTTAATACACAACTCGGCTTTGGAGTTGGACCACTTATCTATGCCAAATACAGTTTAGCGACTAACCAATTAACCACGAAGTTTGGCGGCATATTTGATATCGATTACCAAAATTTCAATGTAAGACTTGGTATCATAACAGATTTGAGTGCTTCATTCAATTTGTCAAACTCCGTTTACGCCAAGGTTCGATTCTATGCGCCGGATCCACAAGGTATGAAGATGAAAGACAAATTGTACATCGAACTTGGATACTATAATCCTAATTTTTCCATAATTGTGGGCTTGTTGGAACCATTTTAGTTATTCATTGCAGTTACTCAAAAAATCACATGAAACTCAAAACGGTGAACTACACATCAAAAATTGAATATCAGCAACGACCTTGAAAAACGCAATGATTATGATATAATATCCTTGCTGTAGTCAAGGTAGATTACAAATTGCCGAGGTGGCGGAATTGGCAGACGCGCATGACTCAGGATCATGTGGACTTAAATCCGTGCGGGTTCAAATCCCGCCCTCGGCACCAAGTATTAAAGTAGTTAAAGTGAATGTACCTTATGCAACAAAGGGCAGGGTCGGCTGGTACCGACCCGGTTTTTTTAAGTTGATTTCATTGACAGATAGATGGATATATTTGAATATATTCCGCATGGTGGTGGAGCGTTTGAACGAAGTTGATTTTTACAACTATAAAGTGCTTTGTGGTGAGGCGAACGAAATTAGAAATCATCTTGTGACTTGCATTGAGAACGATAAAAAACTGTTCGTTGTTACGCTCAATAGTCAGATATTCTTGAAAGCATTAGAGTTGCCAGAGTACAACGATGCCATTGAACACGCTACTTTCCACCTTCCGGATGGTGCGGGTGTAGTTTGGGCAATAAAGAAGCATTGTAAAATAATTACGGACAGGGTACCCGGGATAGATACGATGCAGTATCTATGCGAGGAAAGCAAAAATCGTAGATGGAAAGTCTATTTGCTTGGTGCAAAACCAGATGTTGTAAAGTTAGCGGCTGAAAGATTGGTTGAAAGTAACGTAGATGTCGTTGGCTACCATCACGGATATTTCACAGATGAGACACCATCACGAGAAATTGAAAGACTAAAGCCAGATTTATTATTCGTTGGGATGGGCGCACCTCGCCAAGAACTTTGGATCCATGATCACATAGACCTTCCATTTAAACTTGCCATGGGCGTTGGTGGAAGTTTTGATGTTATTGCAGGCGTGAAAAAGAGAGCACCGAAATTCTTTCAAAGGATGAGGCTCGAGTGGTTTTACAGATGGATCAGTGAGCCTATCTCACGCTCCAGTGTACCTGTGGATGTCTTGAAATTCTACTTCAAGGTGATATTCGATGGAAAAGATGGAAACTGTAAGAAAGTACGTTGAGAGAATAATGAATGCACCGCTGAATCTTGTTGGATACAAAGACTTTGAAGAGGCATTTGCTTACCTCTACAGTGATTCTGTACTACCAATAAGAAGTGATGACTTGGGTGAGGAGTTTATCGATGTCGGTTCTGGTGGTGGCGTGCCCGGTGTACTTCTTTCCATCGAATTTGGGAAAAGAGTACTACTAATCGATAGTATATGCAAAAAAATAGACTTTGTGAAACAAGCGTGCAGTGAACTTGGCATAGATACCGTGGAAACTATGTGCATAAGGGCAGAAGAATTGAAGAATGCTGGAGATTACTTTGAAAAGTTTGATGCAGCAACTGCCCGTGCAGTTTCAAAACTTCCAACTGTGTTGGAACTAACCGCCCCATACGTAAGAGTTGGTGGAAAAATTCTTTTGTATAAAGGACCGGGTTACAACGAAGAATTAGGTCACTCCATAAACGCAATGAAGGAACTCGGTATAAAACTATCGGAAACAAGGAACTATTCCATTCGAGGGAAGAATCGGTACTTACTCGTCTTTGAAAAGACACATTCTACCCCAAGAAAGTATCCAAGAAAGACTGGCATACCGGAGAAAAACCCCATAAAGTGATTTATTTATTAGTTATCATCTAAAATCATCAATCACCATCAATCATTCTAATGTCCTATCCTATTCTTATCCATGCTATACCAATCATTAAAAACAATCATTGAATACATAGCGAATGCATACTTTCTAGTTTTTGTTCATATTCTATGGTATATATCCCACGATTGTGATATAATACTCTTAGATTTCCTTCATTCATTGAATGAACCGGTGCTTGAAATTCTGATTGTTTATAGTTGTTTAAATCTCTTAAATTTCTTAAATCTCTATGGAAGGGAGTGCTGCAAGTGAGAAAATTGAAGATGGGAATTATTGGTTGTGGTCGTATAGGTTCCACAAAGCACGTAGAGGCTATTGTAAAGAACGCTGATATCGTAGAGGCAGTTGCGACGTGTGATATAGTGCTTGATAAAGCAAAGTCATGTAGTGAGAAAATAGAGGGGCTAACTGGCCAAAAACCAAAGTATTACACAGATTTCATAGAAATGATCGAAAATGAGGAAATCGACTTTGTTTCAATAGCTACTGAAAGTGGGTACCATTACGAGATTGCAATCGAGTCTCTGAAGAGAGGCAAGAACGTCTTAGTGGAAAAGCCGATGGCATTATCAACTGCACAGATGGATCATATGTGCGCCTTGGCAAAGGAGAAAGAGCTAAAATTAGGTGTTTGCTTTCAAAATAGATTTAATCCGCCGATTGTAGAATTGCGAAAGAAGATAGATTCGGGTGCATTCGGGCACGTGAATTATGCAGTTGCCAACGTTAGGTGGAATAGAGACAGGGAGTATTACAACCAAGCACCGTGGCGTGGCACTTGGCACCTTGATGGTGGATCGTTGATGAACCAATGCACGCACAACACGGACTTGTTACAATGGATGCTTGGTGGAGACGTCGATGAAGTATACGGTGTTGTGAGAAATTTTCAACATGAGTATATAGAGGCGGAAGATTTTGGTGGCGCATTGATAAAATTCAAAAATGGTAGCGTGGGTATTTTGGAAGGAACTTCAACTATCTATCCAAAGAATTTGGAGGAAACACTTTCAGTATTTGGTGAGTTTGGCACTGTTGTAATTGGCGGACTTGCAGTAAACAAGATCAAAACTTGGAAGTTCCCAGGCGAAGATTCTCATCCGTTCATGGAATTACCTGATCCTGATACGGTCTATGGTTCAGGTCACGTGCCACTGTACAGAGATTTTTACGAAGCTATAATCAATAATAGAAAGCCGAAGATTTCAGGTGAAGATGGTAGAAAAGCAGTCGAAATTGTTTTGGCAATCTACAAATCTGCACTCGAAGGTAAGCCAGTCAAGTTCCCCTTTGACTTTTCTACGGAGAAGATGAAAGATTGGAATGGTCACTATGTTGTGCGTGGTTAAAGAATTTACATTTGACGCTGCACACAACTTGGTCTCCTATCATGGAAAGTGCGAGAAACTTCATGGACACACTTACAAACTTCAAATTGTGGTCTGCGGTGAGAAAGATGAAGAAGGTATGGTAATTGATTTTACGCAGCTCAAGGAATTGGTAAATGAGTATGTATTGAAGTATCTGGACCATGCTTACATAAATGATATCATCCAGCAACCAAGCGCGGAGAATATAGCACAGTGGATATGGGATAGAATAGAAGTTCCACTAAGTTCTGAGCGTTACAGTCTGAAAGAAGTACGCCTTTGGGAGACGCCAACTTCTCACGTAATCTATAGTAAATACAACAAATAATACAAAACACAAAAAACGCAAAAACTAAAAGAGGGCGCAATTATTGCGCCCTCTATTTCTCCTGCTAATTACATAATTACAAGCTCAAAATAAAGTTCAAGCCAACTTTTCCTTCTTTTCCTGTGCAAGTCGTGGTGTTTCCTCGTACTGAATTCCCAAGAAGACATCGAAACCCGTACCTGCAGGTATTATCTGCCCTACGATCACATTTTCTTTGAGTCCATTGAGCGTATCTACCGTACCTTTTATAGCTGCATCTGTAAGTACTTGTTGAGTTTGCTGGAAGCTTGCCGCACTCAGCCATCCTTCGTACTCAAGAGAAGCTTGAGTAATTCTCAACAATTTTCTTCTGTATTTTGCAACTTCTTTTGGCAATATCTGATAGATTTCTCTTTCTTTATCCTGCGTTAGAACAGCAACTTCTTTTATACCGAGGTCTATCAATTTCTGCAAGAGTTCTTCTGTAATCTCTTCTCCTTGTGCTGCAACTTCTATAACCTCTCCACTTTCATCCTTAGAAATGATGTGCTTTTCCAATGTCTTCCCTATGATCCTCTTTCTGTTTATTTCTATCCTCGCATTACCTTCCATAATTTCCCTATTGATCTTGTTAAGGAAATTAATCGGTACGAGATCACCAGCTAAGAAACCAGTATCTCCAGAATCAACAACTTCTGCTTTGTTAAGCATCTGCCTGATTATAAGTTCAAAGTGCTTATCGTGAATATCGACGCCTTGCTGAACATAAACCTTCTTAATTTCTTTCAGTAGGTAAGAAGCAGTTTCTTCAGCTCCAAGTTCTTCGAGTATTTTTCTTATCTTGAGTGAACCACTTGTCAAAGATTGGCCCGGTAAGACCTTTTGACCTACTCTTACACTGACTCTTACACGTGATGGTACTTCATACTCTTGAGGCATACCAAGTTCATCTTGAATGACTATTTTCTTTGGATCATCTTGAGAAATACTGATAACCGTACCTTTCACTTTAGAGAAGATCCCTTCTGGATCTTTTGTCTTTTTTCTTGCTTCAAAAAGTTCTTCAACTCTAGGCAATCCTTGTGTAATATCTGCGGTTGTTGCAATACCTCCGGTATGGAATGTCCTCATCGTAAGTTGCGTACCAGGCTCACCGATTGATTGTGCAGCCACTATACCAACCGATTCTCCTACGCTAACGACCCTATGATTAGATAGGTCAAGACCATAACACTTTGCGCATATACCTCTTTCAGACTCACAAGTGAGCGCAGACCTTACATATATTTCTGGCCTTACTACAACACTTTCGACGTTGTTCTCTTCTAGTATTTTAGCTAAATTAACATCGATTTGTTCTTCTTCAACCGCTATTTGCACTTTTCCGCTCTTATCCAAAACAGAACTTTCGGCAACTACAGTTCCAACTACCGGATAGAGTTTTATTTTGACGGTGTAAATATGGGAGTCTCTTAGCTTCCTTATAACATCCCAATCCAGTTCTGTCTCTGCGTGTAACATTTCATTGCCGAGATCAACATCTTCTGCAAGTTCTGCGTAGACTTCCGGTATGTTTCCACTATTTACATCGAATGTAACCTCTTCAACGACATCCACTCTTTTCTTATAGTTCGAGAGGAATTTAGCATCTTCATCCAGTATAAGTGCATCTCGAGTGTATGTGTTATTATTCTTTGGATTTACCAACACATTTCCAGTTCCCGGTTCATATATCTCCTTTGAAAGTAGCCTTCCAAATATAAAATCTTCCAATTTTTCGATAGGTTCGTCGGAATCTGCGTTCTTAAAGACCCTTGCTCTTATTCCTTCATGCGTACCGCAATCTGGTTCACTTATCACAACACTCTGTACAACGTCGACCAATCTTCTAGTCAAGTAACCTGCAGAACTCGTCCTCAATGCAGTGTCCGCTGATCCTTTCCTAGCACCGTGCGTACTAATGAAGAATTCGAGCACAGAGAGACCGTCACGGAAATTCGATGTTATTGGGATTTCTATGGTCTTACCTGATGGATCCGCCATAAGACCTCTCATTCCTGAAAGTTGTTTCAATTGGTCGCTATTTCCCCTTGCTCCTGAGTCGATCATTATAAATACTGGATTGAATGGATTTTCTCCGATGTAGCGATAAGTTTCGTCTTGCACTCTCTTTGTAGCGTTGTTCCAAACCTTTATCGTTTCATTGTATTTTTCATCATCGCTTAGTAATCCTTCATCATACAAGCGTTCGATCTGATCAATTTTCTTCATTGCAGCATCAATTATTTCCTGTTTCTTTGGAGAAATCATGAAATCTTTCAAACTTATCGTGAGCCCAGAGACCGTTGCGTAATGGAAACCGAGGGTCTTTATATCATCTAACAGATCAGCAGTTCGATCAATTCCGTGCAGCTTAAATGTCTTATAAACTACCTCTCCTATGGCTTTCTTTCCAAAGGCTCTCGCATAATCCTTCAGTTCATCTGGAAGTATGTGGTTAAATATCAATCGTCCAAATGTTGTCTTTGTTATCTTCCCATTTATGGGTATAAGAATTGGCTCTTGAAGTGTTATGTATCCAAAATCATATGCCAATTCAGCTTCTTCAGCAGTTGCAAATCGCCATTTTATTTGCTCTGGTTGAATTGAATCGAAGTTCTTTCCAACCATTGTCAAATAATACACTCCAGCAACGATATCCTTATTAGGCATCGATATTGGTTTTCCATGTGCAGGCGATATGATGTTGTGTCTTGAAAGCATCAAGAGCCTTGCCTCTGCTTGAGCAGCCGGTGATAGAGGTAGATGAACTGCCATCTGGTCACCGTCGAAGTCCGCATTGAATGGTGGACATACAAGCGGATGCAACTGTATGGCATTACCCTCTATTAATTTTGGTTCGAATGCCTGGATTGACATTCTATGAAGAGTTGGTGCTCTGTTTAGTAGTACAACCCTTCCTTGAATAACTTTTTCCAACTTTTCCCAAGCCTTCGGGTCTTCCCTTTGCAATTCTTTCCTATATTTCTTGACTTTTGGTTGCGTTGCTTCAACGTTTTCTTCCTTAGAAAGCTCGGCAATAACAAATGGTTCAAAAAGTTCGAGAGCCATCTTCTTTGGCAAACCACATTCGTGTATTTTGAGGTGAGGACCGACGACGATAACTGCACGACCAGAATAATCAACACGCTTACCGAGTAGATTTCTTCTAAATCGTCCTTTCTTGCCTCTTATCAGATCCGTCAAAGATTTTAACGCCCTTCCATTTCTATCGACGTAGGCCTTACCAATCTTGCCGTTGAATATGAGGTTATCAACAGCCTCTTGCAACATACGTTTTTCATTCTTTATGATGACTTCCGGTGCATTCATTTCCAATAGTTTTCTGAGTCTGTTATTTCTCATCAACACTCTTCTATAAAGATCATTCAAATCAGTTGTAGCAAATCTTCCACCATCGATTTGGATCATAGGGCGTATTTCTGGTGGAACAACCGGTAATGCTTCTAATACCATCCACTCAGGTTTTGTACCACTTCCTATCATATCTTTTACGATAGTAAGCTTTTTTAGAAGTTTCTTGGCCCTCATACTACTTTTTGGTGTTTTCTTCAATTCTGCTTCCAATTCTGCCATTGTTACTTCCAGATTTAGCTGTTCCAACAGTTTCTTAATGGCAGCTGCGCCTGTTTCTGCTTCGATCTTTCCAGGATATATCAAGCTATATGCTTCATAATCTTGCTGGGTAATTATTTGTCCAATCGATAATCCAGTTTCTTGAGCGACTTCTGGATCTATACTTGTTACAACCATTATGGGTTTATCGTGCTCTTCTTGCTCTTCGTGATCAAACATATCGTGGTAGTACTGACTGAACAATTTGTATTCTTCAGATGTTAGCTTTTCACCTTCAAAGAGGAACTTATCGGCTAACTCATCACCGGCTTTTACAACATCGCCATCTTGTACGTATATTGTTGCACCTTCAAAAACGGGATAGTTCTTGACTTGCTGTACATTCTCGATGTATAGAGTACCAGTTGTAATAACTTCATACATTCCATTTTCTAATGGTCTCAAGTTCAATTGTTTACTGTACTTGATTGTACCAGATACGGGTGCCGTAATACTCGACAACACTGTTTCAGTCGTCAGTTGTTGGCCTTTCTTTACTTTATCTCCGTTCTTTACAAGCACTCTCACACCGTATGGAAGAGAAAATGTGATCGGTGTGTTCTTACTCGTTGGTAAAGGATTGATCGTTATCGTCTCTGAGAATTGGTCCACTTCTATATTTCCATCGAATGGTGCATAAATTGCCTCGACGCGTCTCTCCGGTACTATCTCGTCACCTTGATTTACGCTCTCACCATCTTTGAATCTAATCTCCATACCGCTTAAGACTCTCAATTCTGCCCTTACAATGTTTCTAACACTAATCCAGTATATATCTCTATCTGTATGGGACCTTTCACGTTTGATTTGTACTTCTCCATCTATTTCAGAGACCAACGGTGATTTTGGATCCTTTATGATATGAGCCGGAGAAACTTCAAAATCCCATTTTTTTGCGTAAATTTCATACTCCGTTTGATCCAATATAGAACCTTTTGGAAATGGAGTATTCTTCGGATCAGTTATAATTAGAACTCTTTCATTTATTCTTCTGCTACCGAAGTACACTATATTTTCCACGTCTTTTACCGTCATATCAAGTAAAGTCGCTATCACACTTGGTGTATTCTTTAGATACCAGACATGTGTTACAGGTGCGGCAAGTTCCACGTGTCCAAATCTTCTTCTTCGTGCATCTTTTGATTCAACACGAACTCCACATTTCTCACACACGGTACCTTCGTACTTCTTTCCACTGTATTTTCCACAAGCACATTCGTAATCTTTTACTGGCCCAAATATCTTTTCACAAAAGAGCCCTTCTTTTTCTGGCTTGAATGTACGATAATTGATCGTTTCTGCCTTCTTTACCTCTCCGCTTGACCACTTTCTTATCACTTCTGGAGAAGCGATATTAACTTTTACGCTGGCAATCTTCCTCTTGAATGAAGAACTCATTCATTTTCCCTCCTCTTAACGTCGGGGTCATCCCGTACCAAGTTTTATGCGGTACGTGCAGTTACACAGACCAAAGGTGAAAATAAGCTGAAAATTTGGAGAAAAAATTGACTATCACAACTTTTCAATATCTATTTCATTACCGGCCTCATCGTAGATCCTGACATCAAGTGCAAGTCCTTTAAGCTCTCTGATGAGTACTTTGAAACTTTCAGGTAGTCCAGGTTCTGGCAAGTTCTTCCCTTTCATTATTGCCTTATACACTTCTGTACGCCCTTTGATATCGTCACTTTTTACTGTAAGCATTTCATTAAGTGTGTACGATGCACCGTAAGCTTCCAGTGCCCAGACTTCCATTTCTCCAAACCTTTGACCACCAAATTGCGCCTTACCACCGAGTGGTTGCTGGTGAATCAGAGAGTACGGACCAGTTGCACGTGCGTGAATCTTATCTCGAGCTATGTGCACTAATTTCATAATGTACATGTAACCTACCAATATTGGAGAATCAAATTCTTTTCCTGTCCTACCGTCTCTCAAGGTTACCTTTCCAGATGGATTCTCAGGATCATCACCGTAGTGTAAGTTGAGAGATTTCCTAATATTGTACAATTCTGGTAGTATGTCATCTTCCTTTGCACCATCGAAGACCGGTGTCGCAAAATGCCTATTTGTGAGTTTTGCTAGCCATCCAAGTGATGTCTCAAGCACTTGACCGATGTTCATACGTGATGGAACGCCTAGTGGACTCAATACAACTTGAACAGGTGTTCCATCAGGCAGAAATGGCATATCTTCTTTCGGAAGGATCATAGAAACGACACCTTTATTCCCATGCCTACCTGCCAACTTGTCACCAACATCGAGTGGTTTTCTCGTGGCAACATAGACTCTCACCAGTGTATTTACACCGGGGCCAAGGTCCCCAACTTCTTCTTTGTAGAATACATTAACCCCAATCACTCTTCCTTCTACCCCGTGTGGTACCCTCAACGATGAATCTTTTACATCCTTACCCTTTTCACCAAACACTGATCTCATTATCTTTTCTTCAGGACTTGCGTCACTCTCACCCTTTGGAGTTACTTTACCAACTAATATATCTTGGGATGTGAAGTATTTCTGTTTACCAACGTATGCACCAACGCGTATTATTCCATTTTCATCAAGATTTCTGAGATTTTCTTTCGATACGTTCGGAATCTCGGATGTAATTTCTTCAGGGCCAACCCTTGTTTCTCTTGCAGTTGTCTCGTATACTTCAACGTGTACGGAAGTGAATGCATCTTCTTCCAACAATTCCTCACTGACCAATATTGCATCTTCGAAGTTGTAACCTTCCCAAGGAACGAAGGCAACCAACACATTTTTACCAAGTGCAAGCTCGCCGTTATCTGTGGCGGGGCCATCTGCTATTGGTGTACCCTTTTTCACAACATCTCCAGGTGATACTATGGGCCTTTGTGTAATTGCTGTATCCTGATTTGACCTAATGTATTTCAGTAATCCATATTCATCCAAAATTGGATTACCTTTCTTGTCATACATTAGTTCCCCATTTTCATTAGTTCTGTGAATTACTATCCTTCTACCATCAGATTTCTTGACGATACCGTCATGTTTTGCAAGCACCATGTTGCCCGAATAAAGCGCAGCATGATATTCCATACCCGTACCAACGAGCGGTGCCTCGGGCTTTACAAGAGGTACACCTTGGCGTTGCATGTTTGAACCCATGAGGGCACGGTTTGCGTCATCATGTTCGAGAAATGGGATAAGTGCAGTTGTAACACTAACGATCTGCCTTGGGGAAACATCGACGTACTCTACCTCTTCCTTACTAACATACAATATCTTCTCCATGTGTCTAACCGGCACTCTCTCTTGGACAATATAACCATCATCATCTATTTCTATCGTTGCCGAAGCTATCTTATAATTCTCTTCCTCATCGGCGGCCAAGTAAGCCACCTCATCAGTTAACTTACCGTCTACTACCTTTCTGTAAGGCGTTACGAGAAATCCAAACTTATCTATCGTTGCATAAACGGATAGAGAAGTGATGAGACCGATATTACCGCCTTCAGGTGTCTCTATAGGGCACATCCTGCCATAGTGGGAGTGGTGAACGTCACGGACTTCAAATCTTGCACGTTCCCTCTTTAGACCACCGGGCCCAACTGCTGTAAGCCTTCTCTTGTGAGTAAGCTCTGCAATCGGATTAACTTGGTCCATGAACTGCGACAGAGGATTAGTTGCAAAAAAGCTATTCAGTGAGGCAATCACATTTCTCAAGTTTATCAAACTGGAAATTGGGATCTTGTCTAAACTCGTGTATGTTGAAAGTTTCTCTTCTATCTGATGCACGGACTTTGAGAATGCTCTTTCAAATTCAGAACCTATCAATTCACCGACAGTCTTAACTCGCTTGTTTGAAAGGTGATCTTTCGTATCCAAAGTTTCAGGGTGCTTCTCTGTCTCAAGTAACATCCTAGTGACAAGTACTATATCCATTGGGGTCAATGCATTGAACTTCTCGGTGTATTCTATATTCTCAACGCTTCTCTTCGATCTACCCTCAATCTCGATGAGGTAATTTCTATAAGCACTAGTCAACTTCTTGTTCATCTTGTAGCGCCCAACTTCAGAGAGCTCAAATTTTTCTTCGCTGAAGTAAAGGTTATTCCAATAAGACTTTGCAGCTGCATATCTGAAGACTTCACCGGGTCTAAGCTCTTTATTTATTTCCATGTATGCACGCAACTCGCTTATTTCTTCATCGTGTGATAGTTTCAGCTTTTCCTTAAGTTTTGCATATGTTCTGAAAACATACTTGTTCACAACTTTTATCTTTTCAATTCCATGTTCGCGGAGAATATCAAGTAAAGTTGACGTGAGAACAGACCCTTTTTCAGCAAGTACACTACCATTCTTGGTAACTACGTCTTCGAGTAATATTATACCTTCGAATTGTTTTGAATAATCGTCTTCAACATCTAGAATCGTTGGAAAGAGTGATAGGATCTCTAAGTCACTACTAAATCCCAATGTCTTCAAAACCAAGAAGAAATTTAACCTCTTTCTCCTATCTATTCTTGCATACAGCACCTCATCGTTGAGATTAAGCATTATTTCAAGCCAAACACCACGAACAGGCAGAAAATGTGCAAGATAAATAGGTTTTGAACCGATAGTTTTCGTAGGTTCTTCGACAAAATATACGCCAGGACTCCTAACCAATTGACTGACAACAACTCTTTCTACTCCATTGATTACGAACGTTTGATTCTCTGTCATCACAGGATAATTTCCGAGTGTTACTTCTTCTTCACGCATTTCGTCTGTAGAGACATCGGTTACTCTTACCGTTGCATAAAATGGTGCAACGTACGTGAGCAGTCTCTGCTTGCATTCTTCCACAGAATGAAGTGGCTCGCCCACTCTAAAATTGACGAAGTCAAGTCTGAATCCCTTTTCTTTTCTTCCTTCGGTCTTAGCTGAAGTAATTGGGCTAAACTTTTTTAAGATCTTTAGTATCCCACTATCGAGCAATTCTTTAAAAGATGCATGCTGGATACTAACTAGGTCGGGGACATCTACGATCTCGTCAACTTTGCCGAAGGAATACCTCGTCCTCTTACCAATCTGATAGGTTTTCATTCGATCACCTCTTTCTCAATCGATACGCAAATGGTTGGATATTAAACTTTCGGGGGAATAAAACTGAAAAGACCAGACAGAATAACATTGGGAAACTGTAGTTGGATCTGAAAATTTAGACAAGGGTTAATATTAAGCCAATTATATATTAAATCACAAAAACCCCGCTATGTAAATACCATGCGGGGTTTGATACGTAATATTTTTTCTTTTGAAACAAGCGTTACTTTATTTCAACTTCTCCGCCTACTTCTGTAATCTTCTTCTTTATGTCTTCTGCTTCTTCCTTCTTTACGCCCTGTTTGATGAATGCATCTGCTGCGCCTGCTTTTTCAACAAGGTCCTTTGCTTCCTTAAGACCGAGACCGGTGATTTCTCTTACAACCTTTATAACCTCAATCTTCTTTGCTCCGAAGCTCTTGAGTAAAACGTCAAATGTGTCCTTTTCTTCAACTGCTGCTGCTGGAGCTGCCGCTGCTGCAACTGGCATTGCTGCCATCATTGGAGCTGCTGCACTAACACCAAATCTGTCCTCTAACATCTTAACAAGTTCTGCAAGTTCTGCAACCGTTAACGATTCAATACCCTTTACAAGTTCTTCCAATGTCATGGTATGCACCTCCTGTTTTTTTAACAAAACTAAAATGATTTAAAACCTAAATAATTACCAAATACTTACTGCTCGTTCTTTTCTTTGATAGCATTGAGCGCATAAAGTACTTTTCTGAGCACGCCAGAAAGAGAATTGACGAGACCACGAATCGGACTCTGAATACCACCAAGTACCATGGCGATGAGTTGTTCTTTCGAAGGCAATTTGGAGAGTTCTTCCACTTTGTCTCCACTGAAGAATCTTCTCTCAAGATACAAGCCCTTGCATACCGGTGTACCTTTGTTCTCTTTTACGAAATCGTAGTAAACTTTTATTGCCTCAACTGGATCTCCTTCGTTGACGTACAATATTGCGGTGGGGCCGAAAAACGTATTCTCATCAACGTTCATATCGTAGCCCGCATCTTTCAACGCCATCTTAACCAACGTGTTCTTTACCACTGCTAACTTTGCACCATCGCCGAACTTCTCTCTTAGGGCCCTTCTCAACTTAGTCATTTGAGCAACTGTCAGCCCTCTGAAATCTGAAAAAAGTACTAAAGATGCATTCTGTAACTCTCCAATTAGCTCTTGTACGAGCTGTTCCTTTTCAGGTCTTCTAAGCACGTCTTCACCTCCCAGAATAAAATGAAAAAACGCCTCTCGTCGAGGCAGCCCAAAGGAGAACATCCAAACCATACACGAAATATGATTAGTATGATTAGATAGAATTCTCCCCAGCCTCGTGCAGGCGACCTTCCGGTCTTTATTTTAACCTGCAGTCTTTGGCAGCGTTTTAATTTTATCAGAGCTTCAGATTCTTTTGGTTAATACTATGTAAAGATAGGGTAAATTATGGTAGTGGACGGAGACACATTTTTCAATTTGATTTAGTAACTTTAGGTGTAGAGGAGAGTTGAATATTTACGATTGTGCCATCTGGACTTTCTTCTACATCGAAGTTGTCAACATACATGCCGGAACCGTATATGTGGAATGTCATATTTGATCTTTGAATGAAATCATTCAGCTGTTTGATGTTCCAACCCGAGATATCAGGAATATTTGAATAGTTCATCGCATCGTTCTTAGATTCACTCTCAAATTCTTTCATTGTGAGAATTACCTGCTTAAAAAATGGTGCGGCGACCACGCTGCTCAACTTCTCACTCTGAGGTGAGTCTATCCAAACCAAGATTGAGTAATTCTTATCCAAAGCTACTTGACCAACAAAAAGTGCCGTGACATCTTTCTTGTTGTTCTTTTGAGCAGTACCAGTTTTGCCCAATATTTTTATCCCATCAAGTTTTGCATTTACACCTGTACCAAGTTCAACCACATCAAGAAGCATATCTTTCAAAGCGTCAGAGTTCTTTTGTGAGATCAATACTTTCGATACTGTTTCTCTCGATTCATCAATCGTTGGTGCTACGTATTTACCATCGTTTACGATGGCATTAAATGCTGCTAGTAGTTGTAGTGGGGTAACGCCTATAGATTGTCCTATTGCGATGTATGCCCAATCTACCTTGTTCCATTTATCCGGAGTTTTCAGAACACCGGCTATCTCACCGGAAAGTTCTATTCCTGTAGGCTTTCCGAAACCAAATGAAGACATGATTTCGTAGAGCTTTTCAGTACCATATTTCTCTACGATCATTTTCGTTGTTTCGACGGACACAACGTTGCAAGAGTGGACAAGCCCATCGTATAGAGTTATATCCTTATGTATTTCAAGGTCGCTTATTCTAAGGTTGCTGTCATCCAATGGTTTTACGTATCCAGGGCAGTAAAAATGCGTATCGGTGGCAGCAATACCGAGTTCAAGTGCTGCGGAAAAAATAATTGGCTTGATCGTGGAGCCCGGCTCAAAATATCCCATGTAGTAACTTGGCCAGCTCTGCGTTGTTAAGGCCGCTCTAACTTTACCGGTCTCACTTTCCATGATGATAAGTCCAACTTCAGTTGCTTGCTTTTCCTCTTTTACTTGCTCCGCTATAGAGTAAAGTTTATTTTGGAGGGAACTATCTATAGTAAGATACACATTCTTTCCATTTTCAGGTTCAATTTTTATTGAATTCACTTTTCTTCCGACAAGGCCTGAATAACTTACCGATACCACACCATCTCGAACGGGCCTTAGTATCTTATCGAAAAACTCTTCAGCACCGTTTATTCCGTACCTTTGATCAGTTTTGCCTACTATGAATCCAAGACCGGCATCCGATAAACTCACTCGCTTTTCTTCAGATTCTATACTAACGAACCTCAGGTACTGTGTGGGTATCTTCTTTGTAATTTCTTCCCTCTTCGGGAACGAACCCAGCCGGATTATCTTCTTTTCACCGATTGTATCTAACGCTTCCGAAAGTCCAAAATTCGATAACATCCTTATAAAATTCACGTCTCTCTCGTACGCATTTCCAACAACGGATTTCAGATATTCAACATCGAGATAACCAACGTAGACCAATTCACTCGTTGCCAAAAGCCTTCCAGAAGAATCGTATATATTTCCCCTCAGTGCTGGTATTTTACTCTTCAGAGCATACTGATCAGTGTATATGTTATCCCATATCCTTACAACGAAGAGCAAACATAAGAAAACTACACACAGGTATATTAACTGAAAACGCTGTATTCTTGATTTACGAGACGATTTTGCCAAGTCGTAGTACATCCCCTTCGATGTTTACTTGAAATGCTCCTATGAATTAGGTGTAAAGTCAGTTTTCAATTAATTGATTACATCGAGCCCAACTGTCATCTTTCCTATCTGCATATCCAGCGATTCATCTTGTTGTTCAATCAGCGCAAGGTTCTCTCTGAACATCGATATTTGATTTTCCAAATTTGCCGTCTTTGCGTTAATGGAATATGTTCCAAAAACCAATGCAAAGACAATCGCACATGGTACTAGATACTTCACTAACCCTAAGGACGTCGAACGATCCTTTTCGATAACAACTTCTCTTCGCTTTTCTTTAACAAGCGTCATAATGTTATCCCCCTTCGCTCCGCTAATCTTAAGATGTAAGTGGAAAATAAACGATAGAAACGAATATGCAACTGTTAAGAAAATAAGAAACTTGAAAAATCAAAAAGTACAAAAAAGTACAAGTATACGAACTATATACGCTCCGCTATGCGTAATTTAGCACTTCTTGATCTTGGATTTTCCGAAATTTCTTCCAAAGATGGAACAATAAAGTCCCCCAACTGGCGTAATCTTTCATCATTTCTAAAAGTGTGTTTAACAAGCCTATCTTCCAAAGAATGGAAAGATATCACAGCAATTCGTCCACCTGGAGATAGATATTCCGGTGCAAGTGAGAGAAAATTGGTAATGTTCTCTAACTCTTTATTCACCTCTATTCTTATCGCTTGAAATGTTTTGGTTGCAAAATGGCGCTTACGGTTATGAACTTCCTTGTAAGGAATAGCCTTTTTGATAACTTCTACGAGTTCCTTCGTTGTCTGTATCGGCCTGTTCTCTACGATAGACCTTGCAATTCTCCGCGCAAATGGTTCTTCACCGTAATTATATATGATGTCGGCTAATTGTCTTTCAGGATAGGTATTGATAACTTGGTAGGCAGTGATATCACTCTCGAGGTTCATACGCATGTCGAGAGGTTCATCTTGATTAAATGAAAAACCTCTACCTTCCGCTTTAAGCTGATAGGTAGATACTCCTAAATCTACGAGAAGTCCATCAACTTTATGGACTTGTAGTAAATTCAGTAAGACGGGCAATTCCACATAGGAGAATTTGAAGAGCTGAACGTTAGGGTAGGCTTTCAGGTTTCGCTCCGCTATCTCTAAAACCTCACTGTCAACGTCGATACCGATGACTTTACCACCACTGTTGCCTATCCGCTCCGCTATCGCTTGGGTGTGGCCACCCTCTCCTACTGTGCAATCTACGTACACCCCGTCTTCTTTCCATGTAAGCCATTCGACGACCTCGTTCAACAAAACCGGGATGTGCCGTTCAGAATACACTCTGTTCATATTCAATTATTCAACTCCGCTCCGCTAGTTTAGAAAGATACTATTTACATTGTAGAACATAACTACGAATTTTTGCAATTTATTCCATTTTTTAAAAAGGTTAAATAGGCCTTTATCCATGCAAATCTACGCAGCATTGTTTTCATTATACTGAAGTATAGTAAAAGTTAACACAAAAGTGGGGCATTTGCCCCACTTAAATTCATTATTGTATTCTTCATTTTTCTGTATTATACCACTTTTTGATATGGCATGTCAAATATTATCATTTTTCATTTATTTATCAGGTACTTGAATACATTCATGGTACGATTCTCGTTCCAGTTTCACCTCTAAGTGCCTTGTCCAGTACTGACATATCGGTGATTATGCATTCTTTACCTGTAGAAGAAACGAAATCGATGGCAGCTTCTATCTTTGGCCCCATACTGCCTGATGGAAATTGGCCTTGTGCCAAGAAATTTTTTGCTTCTTCAACTGTTAGCTTGTCAACTTCGTATTGGTCAGGCTTTTTGAAATTTATCGAAACTTTTTCCACACCAGTTAATATTACGAGTAGATCAGCGTTAATCTCTTTTGCAAGCAACGCACTTGCCCTATCTTTGTCTATTACTGCCTCGATACCTTTCAAAGTACCATTTGCTTGAGTAACAGGTATTCCACCACCACCTGCGGCTATCACTATTGCATCGTTTTCCACAAGCATCGTTATTACATCTTTCTCAACTATATCCAATGGTATCGGTGAAGGCACAACCCTTCTCCAGCCTCTTCCCGCATCCTCTCTCATAACCCAACCCTTTTCTTGACTAAGTTTGTCTGCTTCTTCTTTCGAGTAGAATGGTCCAACGGGTTTTGTTGGTTTCTGGAATCCTGGGTCATTTTTATCGACGATGATCTGTGTAACCACAGCAGCAACTTGTCTTTTTATGTTTCTCTTCCTTAACTCGTTTCCCAAAGTGAGGGCAATCATGTAACCGAGACTTCCTTGAGTCTGTGCATCATTTACGTCGATTGGGAATGGTGGAATCACATGTTTGGAAAGGTCTTGTTGAACCAAGATATTACCAACTTGTGGACCATTCCCATGGGTTATGACGATGTCAAACTCATCCAACATCGTGGCAAGATAATGGGCAGTTTCAGAAAGGTTCCTCATCATGTTCTCTGCCGTGGCTTCTTCCCCGGGTCTGTTAACAGCATTTCCACCTATCGCAACAACAGCCAACTTTTCTTTCATATCCGCACCTCCATATTTTCAACTCACGATAGAGCCATTGCTAAAGCAATCGAAACAAATTTCGAATCACTCGTATCTGCCCTCGAGATCACAATTACGGGTGCCTTTGCACCAGCTATTATACCAGCAATTCGACCGTTGGCAAAGTACACTGCGGACTTACCCAGAAAATTACCACTGTGTATATCTGGCACTACGAGTATATCGGCATGACCGGCTACCTCTCCCTTTATACCCTTGACTTCCGCAGCGTAAACACTCAGTGCATTGTCTATCCCAAGTGGGCCATCTATCTTACATCCTTTTATCTGTCCTCTTTCATTCATCTTCGCAATCAGTGCCGCTTCCAATGTCTCTGGCATATCAGGATTTACCGTCTCAACTGCAGCGATGATACCAACTTTTGGCATCTCGTAGCCCAGTTTTTTTGCAACGTCCACTGCATTCTCTATGATCTGCACTTTCTGCTCCAATGTTGGTCTTATCACCATTCCACCATCTGTTAAGAAAATCAGTCTGTTGATACCGGGTACTTCCAGAAGTGTGATATGTGATAACAATCGTTCAGTCCTCAAACCATATTCTTTATCCAAAACCGCCTTCAAAAGCGTTGATGTTTTCACAAGTCCTTTCATGACAATGTGTGCTTTACCATCAGCTACATATTTTACCGCCATTTTGGATGACTCTTCATCGGTTCTGCAATCCACTATTGGATATTCTACACCAATTTCCGAAAGATTCTTCTCAATTATCTCCTTCTTGCCAAACAAAATGGCGGAGACACCCAGCTCTTGTGCCTCACTAACTGCTTTGATCGCCTCTTTATCCTCAGCACCCGCTATAGCAACTATCTTTTTCTTTCCTCTTATCCTTTCAACAAGTTCGTTCAAATCCCTAAGCATCGTAACACCTCCACGTGGAGAAATGTTCTACAAGTCGAATTGTATTACAAAAATACTCGTTACAGCAATACTTTTGCACCTGCGCAGATATAGGTCATCGCCAAAAGTGCTTCAAATATGACTTTGTAATCACCATGAACGATACGTACTTTCCTTCCATCCATTCTCTCAACCAACGGCACGGAAGAGACCAAGTCGGCCCGAAGAGTATCCGAAAACTCAACGATCATCTCCACAGGTTTCTCAAATCTGAAAACATCAAACGCCTCTTTAGAAATCTTAGAAAGCTTTGTTGACAAATCTCTCAACTCTTTTACCACGGTGGGCATAGGCTTCATCACTGCACTATGCCTTGCTATGGACTGTTTCGTCGAGAGATAAAGCGCATTTGGAATGTACAACTTAGTCTGCTGTACAACTTTGTCATCACCAACTATGCAAGTAACCGGAACATTGTAAAGACCAGCAAACGCTGCATTTATAAGTGCTTCGTTCATCAACATTCCGTTGATCCATATGTTGTGAATGGAAGAACTTGAATACGTATGGTCCATATTTGCTTCAAAACTTCCAACACCTGCATGGTAACCAAAAAAGACAACAAAATCGAAAGAGTCATCTATGCCATACATCATGTAGTACTTTCTTATTCCGCCGCTCACGAGTTGCACATTCGGAAAGTCATTCGTAATTTCCCATGGGATGTTGTCACCGGAAGCATGAGAATCAACTAGTAGTACATCACAATCTCTCAAACCTTCCAAAAATGCGTAAAGTTGTACCAACATCGTCTGCCGCTTGTAATCACTTGATTCTTTATTAACATCGTTCCAACTTGTAATACCAGCGAGTCCTTCGAAATCGAACGATATGAATACCTTCTTACCCATAATACCCACACTTCCCTCCATGAGTCGTCCTTCTCAACAGAATACAATTATAATTTACGAAATTCAAGAAATAAAGTACCAAAAACGTATGCATTTCAACGCATACAAAAGCATAGATATAAGTTAAATGAATACAAACAAGCAGAAGAAGTTACATGACCTTGTTAATACATTTTTCAAGTTGCACTCATTATCGATGCAGTATAACCATTAAGTGAAGTGGTACCATTAATCTGAATATTAACACTTCTTAATAAATCATTATTCATCACGAACACATCATTAATGTGTTAACATAAACTTCCACTTGATTTTTAACGTGCACATGTGAGATAATACTCAATGCATTCCTTTGATTTTGTAGAGGTGTCATTATGAACAGTATGAACAATCCCAAAGATACAATCCTCGCATTAATAAGAGATAAGATAAGTAGGCAACAGTGGGAACATTGGTTTATAGACTTCACAGTAAAGAGGATAGAAGGGACTCACGTCGTATTTGAAGTGGGTAATTTGTTCATTAAGGGATACATCGAAAAGAAGTTTGACAAGATATTGAAGAAAGTTGTAAATGAATCACTTGGGAGCGACGCCTCTTATGAAATTGTATACGCACAAATAAATGCGGAACACAACTTTGAGACGAATAAACAAGAAGATGGTGCACTGATTAGAAAGAGGCCAGTACTAATCACCCCTCTAAATCCAAGGTACACTTTTGACAACTTCATTGTTGACGAATTCAATCAATTCGTCTTCAACCTCCTACTTGAAGCGGCTCGTAAACCTGCAACTTATAATCCGATATTCATCTACAGTGAGGCTGGAATGGGGAAGACCCATTTAGTGCAAGCGTACGGTAATTATCTACTTGCAAACAATCCAGACCTTAGATTTGCGTATCTCACGAGCGAGCAGTTTATGAATGAATTGGTACTGAAATTGAAGAGCGAGAATATGGAAGAGTTCAGAGAAAAGTACAGAAGGAAAGTAGATGTACTCGTCATCGATGACGTGCAGTTTCTTGCTGGGAAAAAGGGTGTCCAAGTTGAACTCTTCCACACGTTCAACACACTTTACGAAGCTGGGAAGCAGATAATAGTGTGCTCCGATAGGTCTCCTAAAGAACTAAGCGATTTTCAAGAGAGGGTCATCTCAAGATTTCAGATGGGTGTTGTTGCACAGATAAAAAGTCCATCGACAGAAGCACTTTACAAAATTGCTTGTAAAATCGTTGAAGAAGAAAAGGCTGACATATCCGATGAAATCATTAAATATGTCTCATCACATATAAAAGGTAGCATAAGAATATTAAAAGGTGCAATTGTAAAACTCATCGCATATAAGAGTATGTACGACAGTATCGACTTATCAACTGTAAATGTACTACTTAAAGATGTACTGCAAACACAACCAGTAGAAGACGAAAACGATATTTTGAATTTGGTAGCGAGGTATTTTGGTTGTTCCAAAGAAGAAATATTATCTGCCAAAAAGAATAAAAATCTATCTTTGGCCAGGCAAGTTGGTATGTATCTATTGAATAAAAAATATGGACTGTCAACTCGAAAAATCGGCAGCATCTTCGGCAAAAGCCACCCAGCAGTTATATCGGCAATCAAAAACGTAGAAGAATTACTGAGGAAAGACGCTAAATTTAAGACTACCATAGACAATATCGAAAAAGAAATGGAAAAGAAGACTGGGAAAGCATATTCCTAATGATTGCTCGATGATTAGCTATACGTAATATCATTTGCAAAGTTAGAAACGTATGATATAATGAGGTTAACTTGTAATCATTCGAAGGAGGTGCTAAGGGATGAAAGTTAGAGTTGACGAACCAACTTGCATTGGCTGCGGAGTTTGTGAGAACCTCTGCCCTGATGTCTTCAAACTTGGTGATGATATGAAGGCAAAAGTTCTTCAGCCGGAAACGGATTTGGAATGTGCAAAAGATGCTGCTGACAGTTGTCCTACAGCTTCTATAACAGTCGAAGAGTAAAAAAGAAGTTGTTTCTTAATGAAAATTTAACGTTTTAAGGGGCGCAAGCCCCGTTTATTTTTGAAAAAGTCGGATATTCCTCCTAATTTATGCATATTGCTCACATTCTTCTTCTTTCATTCTTTAGAGGCAATATAATTCATTTATATCGCAATACTCGATACTTGTGAAATCTAAGCATTGTGTAATATAATTTATGAGCTTAGTTATTTATTATCCTCATCACATATCTAATAACCTCTTTAATGATCTTAGTTTCTCATTTACAAAAAGTAAAAAGTTTTTCGATGGATGATAATTATCTGATATACCAAAAATTGCATTAAGCGTGGTAAAATATGGTAGAATATATTTAACAGCATTTGAATTACATTACAAATAGGAAATTTAATAAATTATAGCAAAGGAAGGTGCAGAGTGTGACAAGGCAAAGAGCTATCCCTCTTATACTTATATTGCTACTTTCTTCAACATTCATATTTGCCTTAGATTTGGCAAAGTCAAAGGAGATTTATCTCAACTATTTTGAACCTTCTAATCCATTCCACAAGAGTGTTGAAAAGGCTATACAAGATGAATTACCCTTGTATAGGTTTTTCAAAATTTACATGGTCGGTTCAAGTGAGAAAAGCGAGGTTGCAAAGAAGACAGGAAACTACCTTGAAGCTTTGAAGCCTTTTGAGGGTGTCGATAGTGAAGAAGAAAGACTTGCAAGGGCAATGTACTTAGCCTATTGGGAAGCCAAGTTGAACAACAAAGATTTTAGCGAAGAACTCATAATGAACTCACAACTATTCAATGATTTTTTCGGAGAATACCAAAATAGAATTGCAGATGCATTCGGGAATTATGTACAAGATTTGGCAGCTTACCTTTTTGGTATCGATATCCAACTTGAAGGTATACCAAACGAACTTGAATCTTTGAGGAAGAGTATAATATCAAACTACGAATATACACCTGTTTACAACGGTGAAGAATTGGAAACAATAAAATTGATTACGGACAATCAGGAAGTTGTAGAGACTATTTCAAGCATAATAAAAGATGCTGAAACATCCGCTTCCGATTATGACCCAGAAACATTGATAATGCGCACAAGAAGTTCTATATTTAGAAGTTCATTCTCACTCATAGCCGGCCTAAAGAGCGTGATTTCGGAAGAATTTGTGGTCGTTACTCCAAAACAAGTGAACTTAGGTTGGATCAGATGGGTAGTTTATGTAGTCTTTCTCTTAGTCTGGTATATGTTATTTAAGAATTTCAAATTACCATTGACATTGATCATTGCATCGGAAACAGTTTACATAGGTGCTTTCTTCAACATACAATCGACTGTTGATGGTATGATATACGGCATTGTTTTCGCAATCTCCATACTTTTTTCTCTATCCTATTTCTTGTTGAAGAAAAAGTATGTGCCCGCGCTTTTTTCGCTCTTTGCAATTGTTTCCTTGTTCCTTCCATCCTTTGCAACCGAAGATCTGTTGATGAAAAACGAATTTAGTAATTCTTTATTCTATCCAGTACTGTTAGAAGAAACGCTGAACGACCCGCTTGGAAAGGTTCAGAACAGTTTGAAGGAATACGATTCACTGATAAATGAATCCATTCAGAGTTTCTCAACGGTCGTGAATGATGTATTCCAAGGCGAGTTCTACGAAATTCCTGAGGAATACTTTGTACCTGAGAATTTCTCCAAGAGGATTGAATACGTAAATGGCTTAAAGTCAACCCATAAAGACTTTGCTAAAGAATTGGACAATTTCGTTTACTACGAGAACTCGAGGGCAAAGAAAGCCGAAAAACAGATCCAATCCATAGAAAAGTTATTTACAAAATTCGCATCAATTGCATCGGATAGTTTCAAAGATGAAATGGTTGCCTTCGTTAATTCAAGGTTCAGTGGAAAGACGTTGGAAAGACTGCTGTCTACACTCAACAGTGCAAAGAGAAGTAGTGTGGTCTGGGTTCCCGGATACAAAGTCGGTACGTTCCTATCTGCCATAATGTTGCTTGGACTTGCATTGTTCTTAAGTGCATTGAATATGTACGAAGCGTTCATTCCTATACTCGGTAGTTTTGCAGTCTCAGTACTCACGTTACTTAGGAATCAGACGTTGTTTGTACAAGTAGGTGTTCCATCCTTAACGATATACGTAAATTGGTACATTCCATATGCACTTATATTATCCATCGGTTTTGGATTATACTGGTTATATCACAACCACATCCTTAAAAGGAGGTCGAGGGTATGAAAAAGTTTTTAGTTATTGCACTTCTTGCGGTGTTATTCACGTTCGGCTTTTCTTTCAAAGCTATTATGGTCACTGATACTGGAGGATTAGGTGACAAGTCGTTCAACGACGGTACTTGGGCCGGTATCAAGAGAGCTGGAGACGAACTAAAGGTAGAAACAAAGGTCGTCATGTCACTGGAACAATCTGACTATGTACCAAACTTGACAAAAGCAGCAGAAGAAGTTCTTAAGGAAAAAGACGGTGGCATTGTGTTTGCAGTTGGTTTCATGATGCAAGATGCTCTTGAAAAAGTTGCAAAACAATACCCAACAGTATACTTTGCATGTATAGACTTTACGCCATCTAGCACACTTCCAAACGTTATTGGATTCCTTTTCAAAGAACAAGAGGCAGCATTTTCAGTTGGATACATTGCAGCAGCGATGACAAAGACAGGTAAAGTCGGTTTTGTCGGCGGTATAGCCATTCCACCAGTCGAAAGATACAGATATGGATACGAAGCAGGTATAAAGGCTTACCAAGACCTCAAAGGAAAGAAGGTAACGGTAGTTAGAGGATACACAAACGAATTCAGCGATCCAAAGAAAGGTAAAGACCTTGCAATTTCTCAGTTCTCTCAAGGTGTAGATATCATATTTGCAGCAGCAGGTGCATGTGGTAACGGCGTTATCGAAGCAGCAAAAGAGAAGAGCGAAAAGTTAGCAGGTAAAGGGCTTGAAAACATAAAGAAGTATGCACTCTCTGGCAAACCATTGTACTACGCAATAGGTGTTGATGTTGATCAAGACTATGTAGCCCCGGGCGTTGTCCTCACAAGTGCAACGAAGGGTGTCGACATGGCAGGATACTACGGAGTCAAGTGGGCCTACACGGGCCAATTCAAAGGTGGCACAGAAACTTTGGGTTTGAAAGAACAAGGTGTTAGGATATCTCAACTTACGTACACAAAAGATATAATAAACAAAGTTGCTCCAACAGTCCTAAAGGAAATTGATTATCTCCAAGGACTCATCCTTAAGGGAACAATAACGATACCCGACTCAGAAGATGCACTAAAGGCATTTACAGTAAAGGGAATAAGATTACCTAAATAACATTTTTAGCTTTCTTAACATTTTATTCATAGGGGGCGCCCACGCCCCCATTTTGATAGATCAGATTTTACTGTTATCACCAAAATGTGTAAGGTCTGATGTATCAAAATGCTGATACTCTTAATATTATCCAAACTGAATAAAGATTATCGGAGGTGCATTTTTGGTGAATGAGACAGCAAGCCAAGTCAGACACGATTATGCCGTAGAGATGTTGGAAATAACAAAGAAGTTCCCAGGTGTGTTGGCCAACGACAGAGTCACCATACGTATCAAGAATGGTGAGATACACGCAATCGTTGGAGAGAATGGTGCCGGCAAGAGTACATTGATGAATCAACTGTATGGTTTGTACCATCCGGACAGCGGGGAAATTAGAATATTCGGCGAGAAAAAGACTTTTGTTGGACCAAGAGACGCCATCAAGGCGGGAATTGGTATGGTTCACCAGCACTTCATGTTGGTCAATACACTAACGGCCACAGAGAATGTAGTTTTGGGGAACGAGCCTGTAAAAGGGTTGAACTTTGATCTGAAACATTCAAGGCAGGCAGTTAAGGAATTATCAGAAAAATATGGTCTGTACATCGATATCGATGCAAAAATAGAAGATATGCCAGTTGGTATGCAACAGAGAGTTGAAATCATCAAGACGCTCTATAGAGGTGCACAGATAATCATTTTAGATGAACCTACGGCAGTATTGACACCTCAAGAAGTTGAAGAACTATTTGAGATCATGCGAAACCTCCAGAAAGATGGCAAGACCATACTGTTTATATCCCACAAACTCAACGAGGTCATGGAGATAAGTGAGAGAATCACCGTTATGCGTGGTGGGAAGGTTACAGCAGAGCTCATTACTAAAGATACAAACGAGAGAGAAATTGCCAGAGCGATGGTTGGAAGAGATGTTGTTCTGAAACTTGATAAAGCACCACACAAGCCAAAGGATATTGTCTTTGAGGTAAAAGATTTGCACGTGAGAGATAATAGGCGCCTTGAAGTGGTAAAGGGCGTATCGTTGACAGTAAGAAAAGGCGAGGTTGTAGGTGTTGCAGGTGTTGCAGGTAACGGACAGACCGAGTTCATTGAAGCAATAACAGGCCTTAGAAAAGCTGAAAGTGGACACATCATATTCCAAGGTAAAGACGTTACCGGCGCGCATCCCAGGGTACTCAGAGAAATGGGTATGACTCACATAGCGGAAGACAGATTTAAATATGCTCTAATTAAGCCATTTCCAGCATACTACAATGTGATACTTGGGAGGCATTATAAACCACCATTTGCCAAAGGTGCGTTCCTAGATCACAAAGAGATAAAGAGATATACAGCCGAATTGATGGAGGAATTTGACATAAGGCCGAGAATCATAGAGCATTTGGGGGGTAACTTCTCTGGCGGCAACCAACAAAAATTGGTTGTCGGTAGAGAGATAAAGGCGAATCCAAAGTTCATGGTAGTTGCTCAACCGACTCGAGGATTAGACGTTGGAGCGATAGAATTCATCCACAGACAAATTTTAAGGATGAGGGAGCAAGACGTTGGTATACTGCTCGTTTCGATGGAATTGGAAGAGATTTTCTCATTGAGTGACAGAATACTTGTGATGTACGAAGGTAAGATCATGGGTGAGGTGAGACCAGAAGAGACGACGGTAGAAGAAGTTGGACTCATGATGGCTGGAAAGAGATTAGAGGAAATCAGAGGTGGTAAGCTATGAAGAAAATGATTGAGAGTATAGCTGTTCCTGTAATTGCAGTTGTGATAGCACTCGTCATATCCGCTTTGGTTATTCTGGCCATTGGGAAAAATCCCATAGAAGCTTATGGTTCACTAATTCACGGCGCATTTGGAAATCAACAGGCGATAATAGACACATTAATCAAGAGTACACCGCTCATACTTACCGGTCTTGCGGTTGGCTTTGGGTTCAGAGCTGGAGTCTTCAACATAGGTGCTGAAGGGCAAATGGGAATAGGTGCATTGGCGGCAGCCACATTTGCAAGTAATTTTGGCGGACTGCCACCAGCTATCGCTATACCATTAACAATGCTCATTGGTATGGTAGCTGGTGCAGGATGGGCAGCGATTGCAGGTTTTCTGAAGGCAAAAACAGGCGCACACGAAGTTGTCACGACGATAATGCTCAACTCGATAACAACCTACATAGCATCTTTCATGGTCACAGGGCCGCTTGCAACCGGATATGGTTCACCGAAAAGCCCTGAGATATCGACATCTGCTCAATTACCTATTTTGATGAGGGTTGGGGCTATGGAGCTTAGTTCGGGAATAGTGATAGCAATATTGGCTGCTGTTTTCATGTATGTATTCTTGAATAAGACAACAACCGGTTACGAAATAAAGGCAGTTGGGTTCAATCCTTACGCAGCAGAGTACGGCGGAATAAGTGTTTCCAAGAACGTTATACTTGCAATGGCAATTAGTGGTGCATTGGCTGGACTTGCAGGTGTAACCGAACTCATGGGCGTTCACCACAGATTCTTGGGAGAACTTGCCGGCGGTAAAGGATTTGATGGCATCAGTATAGCACTCATAGGGCAGAACAATCCTATCGGTATAATTTTTGCTGCCATATTGATAGGTGCATTGAGAACTGGAAGTAACGAAATGCAATTCATGGGCGTTTCAAAATACATAGTTATGATCACGCAAGCAATCGTCATATTCCTCGTTGCAGCGGATAGAATAGTCAGAGCAATATATGCAAGGAAGAAGGTGGAAGCATGAGAGTCCTATTAGCGATATTATCCGTCTTCATAAACCCACAATTTTACAAAATTGCATTGACAGTTGCTACACCACTGATGTTTGCATCACTTGGTGGAGTTTTTAGTGAGACAACAGGTGTCGTTAACATTGCACTTGAAGGGATCATACTCATGGGTTCATTTACCTCTGTGGTCTTTACTTACCTAACTGGAAACGTGTGGTTTGGAGTCTTGATGGCAGTTGTGAGTGGCATAATACTTGCCTTATTGCATGCATGGGGAAGTATAAAATGGTCAGGTAACCAGATTGTCCTTGGAACCGCTATAACGCTACTTGCTCAGGGCTTAACTGGATTTTTGATGGAACCAATATTCGGTCAACCTGGTCAAACTGATTTCATCGGAAAGATAGATGAAATAACGATTCCCGGGCTTGTCGAAGTACCATTCATTGGGCAAGTGCTAGGAGAGATAAGTCCATTCGTGTACATAGCATTTGGTTGCGTAGCCTTTGGTTGGTGGCTCATATACAAGACAAAATTGGGACTGAGAATGAGGGCAGTTGGAGAAAACCCCGAAGCGGCCGATACACTGGGAATCAACGTTTACGCAATAAGATATTTCGGTGTCATAATGAGCGGTGTTTTCGCATCACTTGCTGGCGCTTATCTAAGTGTTGGCGAGATAGGACAGTTCAAAGAACTCATGTCTGGCGGGAGAGGATTCATAGGTCTTGCAGCAATGATAGTGGGTAATTGGAATCCAGTTGGTGCAATGCTTGCAAGCTTGTTCTTTGGATTTTTCGGAGCTTTCTCGAATCAGTTGCAGAGTCTGCAGGAGATACAAGTTGCAGCAAACGTAAAATCACTCTTCGACACTATTCCTTTCATACTCACGATAGTTGTCGTTGCCGGAGTAGTTGGCAGGTCGCGCGGGCCAGCCGCCGATGGAGTACCATACGAAAAGCACGATTAAAAAACGCATGTTTGAAAGATATATCCAAGAGTAATAATTAAATATAGGGAGCGTTGGGAAATGCTCAAGACTGTTGAAATCACCACTAAGAAGAGGATAGAGTTCATCGATGTTACAAGTATTGTGAGGCAAGCAGTAACGGAGAGTGGTGTAAGGGATGGGCTCTGTTTAGTTTATGTGCCACACACAACGTGTGGTATCACGGTGAACGAACATGCTGACCCAGATGTTGTAAGCGATATCATCTCCCAACTTGAAAAGATAGTGCCAGAGAGTGGGAACTACAACCATATCGAAGGGAATTCCGATGCACATATAAAGGCTTCCATGATAGGTTCAAGCGAGAGTATCATCATCTCAGATTCCAAACTCATGTTGGGTGTATGGCAAGGTATATTCCTATGTGAGTTTGATGGACCGCGGAAACGGCACTTGTACATAAAAACTTTGGAGGGATAACGCTGAATTTGTACATAACTGGACTACCGGGAAGTGGTAAGAGTCTTGTGGCAAAAATGCTCAAAGAAGACTTTGGGTACAATGTGATAGAAATCGATAGGATACTCGAAATAGAGACGGGTAAAGATTTTTATACGCTTCTGACAACTTATGGTATAAAAGAAGTTGGAAAGATGGAAAAGAAAATTGTTGACAGATTTGCAAAGAACTGTGATAAAATAATAATCGGATGCGGTGCAACAGTTGGATATTCAAACGATAATTTTATGATCGCATATTTGAAAATCCCGAAAGAACGATTCTATGAAAAGATCAAGAAGTATATGAAGCCGGAGATAGCAGAGAAGCATTACAATGAATTTCATAGGTACTACAGTGATCATTCTCAGTTAGTTATATCATCGGAGCACAAAATGAAATTCGAAATTTCTCGCATAATTGCTGATTTTATCAAGAAAAATTTTGATCGTGCTCAAAACACTTGATTTTTTCATATCTTTTGTGATATAATTGCTTAGAAACATTTATTTATCGGATTATTTGAATTTGCATGTTTAAAGATTCTATAGTATCATCATGTATCAATTGTATTTTGTTTTTTTCGTATGGCTATTAAAACCGATATTACCGCATGAAGGAGGGGGATTTTATGAACAAAAAGTCACTTGTTAACGCAGTAGCGGAAAAGACGCAGCTCAAGAAAAAGGATGTAAAAGCGGTTATAGACACATTATTTGAGACGATATCAGAATCACTTGAAAAGGGCGAGAAAGTTCAGCTTGTTGATTTTGGTACATTCGAAGTCAAAAAGATGGAAGGCAGAACTGGTGTAAATCCAAGAACAAAGGCAAAGATCAAGATACCAGCAAGAAAGGTACCAAAATTCAGACCAGGGAAAGTGCTCAAGACGAAAGTCAACAAATAATCTTATCATCAAAAAACCGGGGAATTTCCCCGGTTTTTCTTTTAGGTATTGGAATCTCACTGAGGCCTCGATTGCATCTCTTCGACAATTTCCTTCAATTTACCGAATATTTCAACGGAAAACTTTCCTTTCTGCACATCCTCTTCTATCATCTGCAATACATCGTTAATTTGCCAAGCATCTTTGTACGTTCTACGAGATGAGAGCGCGTCGAAAACATCTGCAACACCGATGATCTGTCCAAATAGCGATATGTCACCGTCTTTTTTACCGTGCGGATACCCACTCCCGTCAAGCCTTTCGTGATGTTCCAAAGCCCCACTGATTATGTCTACATCGACATACTTTATACCTGAGAGAATTTCGGCACCGTACACCGTATGGTTCTTTATAGTCTGAAATTCTTCACTCGTAAGTTTTCCTGCCTTCAAAAGTATACTATCTGGTATTCCGATCTTTCCAACGTCATGAAGTATAGCCGAAAATTCCAATTTTTCCAATGCTTGCTGGTTCAATCCTAATTTTCTACCCAATTCTACGGAATACTGTGCAACATTTCGCGAATGCTGGTGTGTGTAATTATCTCGTTTATCTATGGCAGTTGCAATACCAAGCAAAATCTTCTTAAACCTGCCAGAAAATTTCTCGTATCGCCAAGAACTGAGCAATTTTCTACCGATCAGCCTTGCGAATAAATCAACGATCTTTTCGTCTTCAACTGTAAATCCGTCTGCCTTATTCAACACCTCTATAACACCGATCTTTTCATCTTCTACCCATATTGGAGAGCCAACTATATTTTTCGTCTTGAACTGCGACGCCTTGTCGACCCCCTTGAAATGGGCGGGGTTATTTTCCAAATCATTGAAAACCATTGCCCTTCCTTCTTGAAAAATCCTACCTGCAATCGATTCCATTGGAACGGGTATGGATTCTATCTTTCCACTTGCCCTTCCCACAGTGACTAGGAATTTGAGATAATCCCCTTCGTACATCAAGATAGATGCTGCTGATGCATTAACGATTGTGCATATTTCATTTTGAATATCTTTCAGTAAATCGTTGAGTCTGAGATTGCTGTTCAGCTTTGCAGCAACGTAGACTACTTGGTCTGAAATATCCGAAGGCTTTATTTCAACGTTGCCTTTCAAATATCTGCACATATTGTTAAGAAGCCTTTCGGAATAATCTCCGAGCACGTAGAATTCTATGTCTTGTATCTTTATACTCCTACTGGATCTTCTCCCTTTGAGCACATCTTTGTAAATGTACCCACTCAACCATGGAGGGGCTTCTATAACTTGGCAATTGCACCCTTCAATTTCATTTCCCAAAGACTCACCTTCCAACATCGCTTTATTTATCGATAGCCGTCAAGGTAATCAACATCACCAGCTTGTCTCAGAACCTATGTACACACTCTGTACCCATATCTTCTGTGTATAGTCCCAAGTGTAAACCATACCTGCAACAAGATTTTGCTCCATTATAGGATAAGTTATTCTAAGAAGAGAAATAGTATCAGAATCGAACATCTGACCTTCCGTAAAGGGTGTCGAATCGTAATAATAACCATACAAGAACAGACCAGCCATAGCTCCAACTTGCGGTATCGTTATTCTCGTCTCACCTAGTGCATCCCAGTTGTTTGCAAAATCGCCGTACAGATAGAGCCTACCAACTGCAAAATCTGTATAGAAATTGAAGCCTGCAAGTAGTCCAAATACACTCTCTCCCTGAGTGAGAGAGGTAAGTTTACCTTGTGCCTTATCGTTTGTGTACAACCTACCAAAATAGAAGGGTTTAAAACCATTCCATGTACCATATGCACCTGCAACGACATCGAATATGGAAATTCTGCCAGATATCCCACCAAACAATCCAAAACCATATCCTGAAAAATCTGACAAAATCTGCGATGCAAATTCTGTACCAAGATAAAAATTGTTCATTAGCGGGTATCTCAAAAACGTTGAAACAGAAAGATTCACAGGTGTTGCACTGTCCACCGTATTTGCCGTCGAAACTTGTGTATCATAGAGTGCAGATAGTCCAAGGTCCAACCCTGCAAATAAAGAGTTAAGTTCAACCTCACCTGCTATTACGCCATCTGATTGAGTGAATTCAAATGGCCATAGTTTAGTCAATTCATACGGCAAATGTGCCATCAATGAGAATGAACCGATTGCAGCCTTTACATCAAACGATTTCGCATATGGCCTGAAGTAATCACGCACGGAAAAGCCCATCGCTAATGAAGTAGTGGGCATGTTGCCGTATCTGAAATAGAAGTTTTCCAATCTGAGTGCGATTGAGTTTATTGTTATTATATTTATAATGTTCGTACTGGGATCCGTTGACGGAACACCATAGTAAAGTTCTCCACCCACTTCAGATGCATATGCAGTTAAGCCAATTCCCAAATCAACAGGCCCAATCGAGAACTCTGGAGAGATGCTGTAAACGATGTAACTATCGGCATCTTTTCGTATTGTTTCGACTCCCAACGGTGGTATATAGGCCTTTGGTACAGTGGGAACTACCGGTTCAGTCACTTGTTGTGGGGTTTCTGGTTCATCCTGCTTTGGCTCTTCAGTTGGCTGCTCTGCGGGGATTTCCATAACTGGTTCAGGTTCGGTTAGAGGCACAATCTGTGTATTTTCAAGCAGTGGTGTGATATCCTCAGGAAGCTGCATGCCTGGTTGATATGCAATTTCTTGACCCTGTGTGACTGGTATGACAAATGCATCTTCAAAGAATGTGAATACCTCACCTTCCCACACCTTTACCACAGGCGTTTCTTCAAGATATTCAACACCGAAAGTTGTTCCGCGCACACCTGCCGTTACACTTCCAGCCTTCACTTCGAAAGATGAGCCGGTGACTACTTTCTGAACAACGTTGTACGTACCACCTTTTTGAATCACTATCGACACCAGTATCTTCCCATCTTTAGATTTCCTTAGTTTTTCGAATAAGACTTGCGTATTTTCAGAAATCTTTGTCATAGAGCCGTCTGGAAATTTAACGACAGCGTATGACTTCTCCAACGTGAGTACTTCGTCCCCCTCTTGAACTTTTGAAGAGGCTTTGACAGACTCCCAAGTCTTTTTCCCAACCTTCTTAATTGCCACGCTGCCCTTAAATGAATCGACTGCTGCATTCATTTCCTCTGAAAAGACAGTTTCATCTTCTTCAACAACACTCAAAGTCACTTGCTTTGTCACAGGTTCTTTCCCTTTAATCTCACCGATAAAAGTCAGTGTTACGTCACCCTTTTTCTTCGGTACCAGGTAGTTGATCGTTATCTTCCCGTTCACTTCAATACCCTTTGTGAAAACATCAGGCTTGTCGAATCCACCCAAAGAGACCTTTGCCTTCAAAGTAAATGCTATAGGCTTTCCTGCAGAATCTGTAAATTCTATCGTTACAGGTACTTTAGTCCCAAATGTTGCACTTTGCGATGGTATCGAAACGTTGAAATCAGCTAACACGAGTAAACTTGCAAATAGTAGAACAAACGCGACCACCTTTTTCATAACATCACCCCCGTAAGAATTATGCTCGACGATAGAGTCAAAATGTAATTTATTATCACCGATGAAATTATCGACTTAGATTTTGAATGTTTGACTATCCTCCAAATAAACAAAAGCATTATAGCCGCATAGATGAAAAAGACTGTAGTACTTACATAGTACAAAACAGGTGCCACCATTCTGAAAAGATAACCCAAATAATCCCTTTTGTATATCCCGTCAGAAGTTATGAAGTGCACCAAGATGCTTACGAAATATCCATTGAAGACCATCACGCTCAGTACAACAACCAAATCATGATTCAAAAAGAAGTCCACATTTGAGAATGGCATCATGACCACGAAAAAACTCAAAATATGGAAACCCTGATCAAGTAAATAATACCACCAACTATTGCAAAAACTCCTCTTGCATTTGTACTTTCCAAAGTCTATCAGAAAATGAAAGACTGATAAGAGTAAAACAGAGAAAAACTGGGTAACTCCAAATCCTGCACCGAGCAAGAAGACCAACTGAGATATAAAGATCAGCAGAATGTGTAACAACAAGACTTTTAGGTCTTTTGACTTTCGTGCAGCTATGTAGCCATTTTGCAACATATAATCGCCGACCAAGTGCCCTAAGAAAAAGTAAGGAAAGATATACCATAGACTGTTCAGAACCCTCACCTCGATATTTTGATGGCATTCTCTATGAAATCATCAGCGTACTTACCTCTCAGTCTTTCTTCATCCCATCCAAGCAAGACTATGTGTTCTGCAATGCCCACTATTAAAGCCAACTTCGGTATATCATCTCCACTCAAACCCTTTGGACCACTTCCATCGATAAATTCGTGGTGGTACAGACAAGCATCGAGTACCTCCTTTTCCAAATCCAGATCTTTCAATATCTCGTATCCATAGTCCACATGTTTCAAATATTCCACATAATCCTCATTTGTCGCACGACCATCTCTAATCTTCTCAAATATCTCATCCCTCACACCAATCAGACCAACATTTGCTGCCTTGAGCACCACGCCGCACAATTCTTTATCAACATCTTCCAATTCCGCAAGATGAAAAGAAATCTTCTCCATCATAACCAAATCGGTGTCAGAAAGCCTTGCCCTTTCGTTCAGTGCCTTGTACAGTGTGTCCAGACCACTTTTCAGCAATTGCTGCAATCTATAGTTTATAACGATCCCTTCGATTATCGACACAAACGAATTGTAGAATGCGAGCAATCCCAGAGATTCAAAAACAGTGAACTTCCCCGTAAGGTTTATACAACCAAGTATTCCGGAGTTCTTGCTTATTATGGGAATATTTGCATGGTCGTTCGTCATCTCAAACTGACAATTCTCCTCGGAAAAGCTCACCTTCACCGAATTGTCCATCCTCTTTTCAAAAAAATCACTTATCTCCAGCACAATATCATCGATCCTAGCGGTCTTTAGTAGCCAACTGACGAGTCCGAAGGCCCTTTCATCGATACGCATCATATTCTCCATCGCAAATTCGTAGACATCATTTTGCTCAGGTACATCACCTTCGATGGTAAAGTTGCCAGTTTCTTGATCATACATGTACGACGTCTTGTTTAATCGCATACCAATGATTTTATTCGCCAGACTACGTCACCTTCTCTCTCACAAGCTTGTACAATCTCAACTCCTCACTCTTTCCTTTCACCGAGTATGAACCAAGGTACTCAAATTCGAAGGCCTCAGTTCTCCTAACGATCTCCTCTGAGACTATGATCTCCGCATCCACTTCTCTTGTGAGATGTTCTATTCTTGAAGCCGTATTGACCGTATCTCCTATGCACGTATAATCCATCCTAAATGGTGCACCGATGTTTCCTATAATCGCAGGTCCGTAATGCATTCCAATGCCACTATCCAAATCGAGTCCCAGCCTTTCATCGAGCTCTCGCAATGCCTTTCTCATATCCAGTGCACACCTGAGTGCACGTTCTATCTCATTACCATACGAGACCGGCGCACCAAAGATCGCCATTATCGCATCTCCTATGAACTTATCTATCATTCCATCGTATTTGTACCTGATAACCTCACTCATCTGTGTCAAGTACACGTTGAGAAAAGCGACAACCTCTTCCGGAGTCAACTTCTCCGAACGGCTCGTAAACCCCTTTATATCCGAAAAGAGCACCACAACATCACGTGTCTCTCCACCCAATTTCAATTCTCCACTACCAATCAAAATTTCAGCTACTTTATCCGGTACATAACGATAGAGGTACTCCTTCATCTTCCTCTTTTCCGCATTCTCTCTCAAAAAATCGCCGAGCGTCTTTGTTATACCAACCACCAACACAGCAGCAATTGGATAAAATGTGGCAATGTACATCCTCTCCAAAAACATCACGTACGAAACGACCAAAAAAGCGATTGGAATAATCAACAATATCGTATTTACAGAAGTACCTTTTAGCCTTGTCAACACAACCACAATAGCCATCACAACCAAAAGCACGATCGCATTGTTAAAAGGCGTAAAAGGCGCTATAAAATCGTTTCTAATCAAATTCTCTACAGCATTTGCGTGAACAAACACACCTGCTTCTTCGGTTGAAAAAGGCGTTATCCTCAAATCGTACAGTCCCTTTGCAGTGGCCGTATAACCAACGATAACAACTTTATCACGAAAAGTTCCAGGCGCAAAGTTACCATTCATGACGTCGTAGAAAGGTACCTCTTTAAAAACCTCGTTACCTCTTCCATAATACCACAGATGCATGTATCCGGAGCTATCGAACGGAATAGAACGATCTTTGAGCACCACACTCTTTTTTGAAAAGTCAATCACCAAATCTGTTGGTGAGACATCTGAAAAGAGGGCGGCTGTGATCACGTCCATGTGTGGAAATATACCGGAAGATACAGCATTCTCCCTGGACCAATCTTCTACAACAAGTAGAGGTATCCTACGTACAATCCCATCTGCATCGAGTGAACCTATCTCGTAGGAGGCAGAATATGCGGAAGTAGCAAATGGTTCGTACACGGGCCGTATCTTGTACACCCTAAACGGATTGAGAAGACCGAGCGCCTTAAAATTGTCCATCCTATAAGCATAGTCGATGTAAGAAGTATTCTCCTCCATTACATCTCTCAAACGTTTATCGTACGACATATACGTTGATTTATCATTTATCAAATATGTACCCAGAACCACGTTACCATACATCAAAAGCGTACTCGTAAAATAACTGTCGCTCTCATCATCTCCTGCTTCTGTGAAAGAGACATCAAATGCGGCAACCTTAGCACCATCCGCGAATACCTTCTCAAGTAACTTACCATACACGTCCCTCTTCCATGGCCACGTATCGCCATCTACCTCGAGCGCACTCAAAGAATACTCATCGATCCCTACCACAACAACCGATGGCTCCACATCGACCTTTCCCCGCACCTTGTAGAAAAAGTCCATGATCTTCAAATCGAATATCTCCAAAAAATCCATTTGGAAAAGTATCGCCCAGAGAAAAAAGATCGTAATTCCAAAGCTCAATAAATCGATTCTTTTCATAACTGCTCCTTTCGACAAATTGACCCCGGTGGTGGAATGGTAAAAATGATAGATGATAATGTATGATTATGTAATGATAAATGAACGTAAGTAACAACTGCAAGTGGTACTTCAAAATATACATTTTTTTGTGTATAATCTTCTTGGAGAGAACTAAAGAAATCATCACACTACATAAATGAGACCACTCAAATCACAAAATCGTTGAAATATATCGAATAATCTTGAGAAGAACATAATCGGATGGAGATGAAATTTGATGGAACGGATGCTTGAAAGCGTGCTTGATTCCATAATAGAAGGGATCATCATCGTCAACAAAGATGCAAATGTTGTATATGTAAATAAGAACGCATCCAAACTCCTTGGTTTGCCCAGTGACATACTTGGCAAATACGTTGAAGATGTGGTTGAAAACACAAGGTTACACATCGTAGTGAGGACTGGGCTACCCGAGATAGACCAACTGCAACGGACAGAAAATGCAGTGATCATAACATCGAGACTACCGATAAAAGATGAACGCGGAGAAATCATAGGTGCAGTGGCGGTCTTCAGAGACATTACAAGCATCCGAAAATTGGCAGAAGAAATCACAAATCTCAAGGAAGTTGAAGCACAACTTAAGGCAATAATAGACTCGACAAACGATGCCATCAGCGTGGCAGATGAAAACGGTATCGTCAGAATCGTGAATAGGGCATACACCAAGATAACCGGATATGCCGCAGAAGAAGTAATTGGCAAACCTGCAACTGTAGATATTGCAGAAGGTGAGAGCATCCACATGCTCATAGCAAAGATGAGGCAGCCCATCTACAACGCAAGACTCAAGGTTGGACCTGCGAGGAAAGAAGTCATAGTCAACGCCACGCCACTCTTTGTACATGAGAAATTCAAAGGGAGCGTTGCGGTGGTACACGACGTCTCTGAGATTATGCAATTGAACAACGAACTCGAAGAGATAAAGAGACTGATAAGGCACATGAAGGCACAATACACATTCGATGATATAATAGGCGATAGCAGAATAATGCAGATAGCAAAAGAGCAGGCAAAGAGAGTGGCTCAGACACCTGCAACAGTCCTTTTAAGGGGAGAAAGTGGGACAGGAAAAGAACTCTTCGCACATGCAATCCACAACGTCAGTCCGCGCAAAAACAAGCCTTTCGTCAGTGTCAATTGTGCGGCCATTCCGGAATCGATACTGGAATCAGAGCTATTCGGTTACGAAGAAGGTGCATTCACCGGTGCGGTACGCGGTGGGAAGAAAGGGCTAGTCGAAGAAGCCGATGGTGGAACACTCTTTTTGGACGAAGTTGGCAAACTACCGATCTCACTCCAACCAAAATTACTGAGATTCATAGAATCTAAAGAGTTTGTACCAGTAGGTGGAAGGAACGTCAAGAAAGTAGATGTGAGAATCATCGCGGCGACGAACACCGACCTTGAAAAAATGGTCAAAAGCGGAGAGTTTCTACCTGATCTGTATTTCCGACTTAACGTATTTCCGATATACCTGCCTCCGTTGAAAGAGCGCAGAGAAGACATACCGAAGATAGCCATGCACATCGTGCGAAAACTAAACCAACAGTACGGTAGAATGGTTGAAGGCATGAACCCTGCTGTCATGCACTACATAACAAATAAAGAATGGCAAGGCAACGTGCGGGAGATGGAGAATTTCATCGGTAGAATAATGATAAACATGGGGCCGGAAGAGAGAATCATAGAGATGAAGCACCTACCGGAGAAGGCCGAAGTTAACGAAATGGGCAATTTCGAAACATTCGAAATAAGGGCACTTAAAGACATGGTGGAAAGTTACGAAAAGCAAGTAATCCAAGAGGCATTGAAAAAATGCAATGGTGATAAGTCCAAAGCGGCAGAGATGCTCGACGTAAGCGTAAGAACTTTATATTACAAAATGGAAAGGTACGGCATAGACTAACGTTTAGTAATCTAATTAATTTAATAATCTATGGACATACGGACATCGAAAAGATAAAAACAGAAAAGACAGAAAAGGAGGATAATATAAATATGTCAAATCTCTTTCCCATGCTCATTATATTCTCGTATTCCTTGGTAATAAACTCCGTAGCACCGGCGTTAAAACTCTTCCAGTCTGGATACAATATATCCGTCGGCATTTCTTCGTTGATACCGCTATTTTCTCTTGTAGGCACAGTACTATCGAATATATTTGTTGGCATATACCTAAACAAACTTGGATTGAAGAGGGCGCTACTCATCGGCTTTGGTATCACGATATTTGGTAGTCTAATCATAGCATTTTCAAATACCCTTGCACTCTCTCTTGTAGGCATGCTCATCTTTGGATTTTCCAGTGGTTTTGGATTCACCAGCTCTACCATGCTGCTTGCACAGAGCAAGAATGCAAACTTCGGATTCTACCATGGGGCGTACGGATTGGGCGGCATCCTTGCGCCTCTATTCATACAGATGGCACAAGTGGGAATGAACAATTTCAAGAATGTCTACTTCATCTACGCCGTCATCTTCATTTTACTATTTGCATACACATTCACAAGGTTACACGTCACAGCATCTACCAAGGCGGAGGCATTCAAACTCTCCGAAATCAAATATGCGTTCAGCAACTCAACGTTCATGATATTCCTAACGTTACTCATACTATACAGCTCTGCGGAAATAGGAGTGATCAACTGGGCGGGTAACATCATGAAAGAGGGCATCGTTACATCGGCTACCGCATACTCAATTTTCTGGATACTATTCACATTGGGCAGATTCTTCCTCTCACCGATAACAAAACTATTCAAAGACCTTGTATCTGTGAACACTATAGTGATGATAATACTTATCTCGCTCTTTGTGATAACCAAAAGCCCACTCTTTTTCATCATCGCAGGACTATTCTTCGGGCCACTCTTTCCTTACATCCAGCAAACTGCTGTGGGAAAGATCGAGAAAAACCACTTACCACTATTCAACGGTGCAACGTACGCATTCACATCGCTCGGTGGCAGCATCGTCAGCACGATCATGGGTGCATTTCTTGACACCGCCGCTATCGTATCCTATCTCCTGCCAATTATCGTCATATTAGCCATATTCATTCTCAACAGAAAGGTAGAAAATTAGAAATTTGTCAATCAAAAAGCCCCCGAATCACATCGGGGGCCTTTCGATAATGCTTAGATCATTGCTATTACTTAACTCACTTTATTACCTCAAAACTAGCGACCTGTGGCGCCTTCGTTGCTGGAATGGCAAGTTTGGCAACTATTTCATCTTTGGAAATATTGTTCTTAACCGTCCCTAACGGCTTACCAACGCCGACCAACCAATTACCTGCAAGCAACATCTGGCTGTTGTTCAATCCAACCATTGCACTGCCTGCAAGTTGATCTTTCAGCCACACTTGGAAGTAAGGAGTATCGCCGTAGCCTATCGCATAGAACATCAAATTTCCATCGGCGGTTCTCAACAGCTTTATACCCTTGTTTGTACTTTTTTCAAGAATTATCGTAACCGATTTCTTTGGATCTACGCTTATATCTTTTACTTTGAAGATACCGAGTGGCTCAACCAACTGTACTTCTGCACTTTCGATGGCTGCTTCCACGTAGAGACCATTTTTATCAGTCTTTATCGTGTTCCCGTTTATCTTTCCATCGACCATCAAATTATTACCGTATGGATCAACTATGTACACATTTGTCCGTGCCTTACTAGCTGCAGATTGATTGAACATACCACAACCAGACAAGATTAGAACAAGAGCTAACATGAGTAGTAATATCTTCTTATACATCACTCATCACCCCTTTTCATCTAACTCGTTCGCTTTCAGGCACAACAAAACCGAACATAACCGCAAAATAATTTAGATCTAAATTGTTGACCATGTTCGTTGTGTCTGTGAGAATTCCTGCCCTATAATTATTGTAATCAGAATTTGGCCCACTAAACCCTTCCCTAGGGCCTATATTGTAAATCAAGTCTGCTCCAGAGACTGTTGTACCATATTTGTCGACAAACAAGTTCCAATCGTTCATATCTACGGTGAAGTCATTGTTGAAATCACCCACGACGTACAAGAAGTGATTCACTCTATATGCTTTTTTTGCCCTCAAGGCTTCTGGTTCGACTTGTTGAACGTTTAGCTGCGCATAACCGTACAGATCGAAGTATCGCTCAAATGATTCGTTATTCAATCCAGAAAAATCCACACCCTGTGGGAACGACAAATTCAGTGTCAACGTAGCTACTCGCGTAGTCTTTGCTAAAGGTGTTCCTATACTATCACGTACATACTTTAGATGGTTAGGTGAAACGGAAGATTCCCAGTCATGTGCACCAACGCTACTATCGAAGACTGCAGATTCCACATTATCTATCGTTATTCCTTGGAGTGTGGTGGCTTCAATCGTGTAAGCCACTGAATTTGTTGCGGCGTCGAGGAACAGGTATGCGCGCGTCTTTCCGTACGCGAAGTCAGGTAACAACAGCGTTATCGTAGAACTCAGTTGAGCATAGTATATCTCTATGTACGCCGGTCCTTTAATTGGTAGTGAAATACTATCTCTATCGTTATAGGTATAATACTCGTATAGACCGTTGGGCGCTTCTGGATTCCACTGATATGCATTCCACTTAAACGCATACCATTCTTGATTTTGATAATTTAAGTTGGCTGTTGCTGCCTGCATAGCTGCTTCTGGATTATTTCTGTATGTGCTGTAATCAAAGAACGCATTGATAGTTTGTGTAGCTTCAGCATTACTGGTAAGAGGGTATTTGTGGTAAACGTAGAATGTATAACTGGCATCTGTGAAAAGGTTCACCGTTCTATCGTTGAATCTAAAAGTGAGCGTTGCAGGATTGTCACCTTCGCTCCCTTCATATCCTTCACTGCCGCTTGTTTGCCACATTGTAAACGTGAAAGTTGCATCTTTAGTGGGGGGATTTATACCTTTCATCATACTTCTGAAATTACCACTGAAAAGCAATGTAGAAACAGTAGACGTTGAAAATTTGACTTCCAATCTTTGTGAGCCAGGAACACCTTCTGGTATCTTTGAAACGTCAAACTCGTTTGTACGTAACTGAGTCTTAGAAGTTGCTGGCGAATTGTCGGCATTCAAAACTGTTGCATCGTAGAGTAGACCATAATCCGTTGTTCCCATAAAGTTGCTTCCCAGCGCGTAACCATTGAATCCTTCCTTTGCGATCAATTTTATCCTTGTTTTGAAAAGTGATGCATTAGCATCGATGAAACCGGTATGATTTGTATTTTGACCATACGTTGCCCATATGCCGTACGGTCCTCTTGCATCTATTTGCCATGCGTAGACCGTTCCATCGTTCGTCGCGGTTGCAAAGTAATAGTTGCCGTTAAGTTCATTGACTGGGGCTACTCCGACCGCTGCACTAATTGGGAATGAACCTGGTATTTCCCATTCTTTCTCAAGTGTTAACGTACCATCTGTCGGGTTGAAAGCCAGTATCGTGATTTTTCCTGAAGAGCCATTGTACGAAGATGGTACGATGACATAGGTTATCCCGTCTGTACCTTTCACTATTGCTGGTGTAGTGGTAATTTTCTGGCCAGTACCTGTAGAATATCCACCTGGAGTCATATTGATCAAACTATCACTACTGAAGACAAAAATCTTTCCTCCGCCGAATACGTATACGTATCCATCACCGTCGATCAATATGCCGGCACTATCGGAACTCGTCAGTCCAGTACCTACATGGTTCTCAGTTCCACTTGTATCAATTTTGTAAAGTACACCACTCGAATTGAGTGCGTACAAGTACCCATTTTCATTCATCGCCATCGGTACGGTGAATTCACCACCGAGCTGAGCTATCAGACTAGACGAAGAAGCAAAATTTTGTGTATCAATCTTATACAGCTTACCATCCTGGGTCATTACATACAAAAACTTTCCATCCTTGCTTAGCACTGGTGGAATCTTAACTGGGGCATGGACATTTGCTGTCTCGCTGGCTGAATTTAAATTCCCATCAAATGGTACTTGGTAAACTTTTCCATCCATCGTTGCAGTGTAGATATAAAACTCGGTTCCTGAAGCCTGTGCAACGACACCGTAAGCAGAAGATGGAATTGATGAAGAAGTTGCTTTTGGTGTCTCAGATACGTCATGCACTACAAGTACGTTTGGTGAAGTACCTTGCGCCGTCACGTACGTAATGTATTTCTTATTGTTAAACGTAAAATAAGTTGCAGGTGCGACGACGTTTGTGATTTGAGTCACTTGTCCGTACGATTTTAGGGCACCGGACATCATTAGTTCGTAGAGTGCACCGTCTCTCGATAGAAATAACATATTTCCGCTTGCCTTAGTTATGATGGTTGGTCCAGTTTTGTTCGGCACCTTCCACGTGTTCCCCGATGGCCACAATGGACTTATAGTCAGACTGGCTAATAGTGCCGTGGATAATAGTAACAATGTAACTACCAAGATCATCCTTACATACCCTTTCATAAATCCACCTCCTCGCTTCGTACTCTAACTTCTTTACCCCGCAGTCTTTGTCGATAAGTTTACGTGGCCGTTCAGCCATGACGTCGAATGCAACTTTTGCTAACCGGCAGAAATACACTTATAGATATTCAACATATCCTCCTATCACTTATCGCCGCTTTTTGCATTTCTTTTAGCATTTTTTAAAGTAATTTGTTACATAGTTATTTGACTTGCAAAGATTGCCGTTATTGAGATATTTGCAATATCGAAGAATGTAAAAGAAAAATGCCCCGGGATTTCGCCCGGGGTATCACTTACATTATCATTGTACGTACAACAAGAATCTACCAACATCAGGCATTAGATTGCCACTCTTGTCTTTAACGTTCATCAGTGATACGTAGTAATAGCCGAGTGACAAGCTTGTCTGTACGGAGAATGTCACGGTTCTCCCATCTGCGGATACATCCGCCACGTCCATCGCGAGATCTCTGTAAAACCCTTCGTTCTCGTCTTCTCGTACAAGCAGCCTTGGTTTACTCGATGTGTTTATACCACCTGGGTCAAATACAGTTAATTCAAATACTGTAAGTCCCGGGAAGACATAATTAGCTTCCGATTTTGATAACTCCACCCCATTCGCCTTCAACGATATGAATCGTGGCCCGTTATAGTCTTTGACAGATATGACAGTTTCCGCAATTCCTGCTCTTCCATCATTTGATTCTGCGTACACTGTTATGTAGTGGTCCCCTTCCTCTATATCCCAAAGTGTGAATAGTTGTACTGTAGGGGTTGTTTCATTTGGATACTCGGCCACTTTCTTTCCATCGACTAAGTAGACAACTTTCTTGTACGTAACATCCTTTTCTTGAGGAATCATGGCAATTACGGCAGTTCTGCCTGCGATGAGCTCTGCAGGGCTCAGCTCGACTTGGAACCTCAGAGCCGTTCCACCCACATATATTCTCTTTGCAAATGTTGACATGTTGCCTTCTCTATCGTACGCAACGATGTTTATCGCATGAGTACCCAAATCCCTTGGTCCAATCAATACTTCCTCGTTGTAGATAGTTCCGTTTATATCTTTGTCAACAACTGGTGTTCCATCGAATGTCAAGTAGTAATGTTCGAGCGCCACGTTATCTCTGAGTGTAACCCTGACGGAGATGTTCGACTCTTCCGAATAGAATGTGTCTGCGTAGACAACGATTTCCGGTCCCTCACTGTCCATGGGGAGGACTTTAAAAGACAGTTTTGTTGCATCGCTTGTGTAGTATGTTTTTGTGTTTATGAATAATTCAACATTTCCTTCATCCATTATGCTTCCAAGTCTAAGATATGCATATCCCGGCTTTACCGTTGAATCTTGAGTTAAAGCACCGGAGACAGCCAAATCAACACTTGGATTTCTACTACCTATTTTGAGTTGCAGCAAGACTTCGTCGCCCACATAAGGCCTTTCGGGGATGAGCTTTATATCTTCTATGTTCGGTGGTAGTTGATCAAAGACAGTAACATGAGATGACTCTTTGTACTGCTTACCATCCACTATCGATGTGCCAATTGTCTCGACGGTGTACTCTCCAGGCTCATCGGGTATCCAGTTGTAGTGGTACGGATAGGAACGGAGCAGCGTATTTATACTCGTATCACTGCTCGCTATGGAGAGTTCTATCTTGGAGATGCCTGGTTCCGTCGGCTCAACAGTTATTGAGACTGGCTCGCCAACTTTTGTTATCGTATTCAATCTCAACTCCACCTTTTTACTGCTACTAACCGTTGGTGAGGAGCAACTTTGAACGAGAAACGTAGCAAGACATAAAAGAAGAGCAGTCAAAATGAGCATCGAATGCCTTTTTGTACCTCTTGCACCTCTAATGTGATAAAGAATGTGTTTGATCATCTCAAATACACCTCCAATTTCCCTTTTCTCCTTCTTCTTACATCTCATATATATTCTTTATCGCCACGCTTTTCTCCTAATAAACATACATATTGATTTTTCACATCACTGTGGTATAATCTTTTAGCGATTGGAACTTGTGTTGGGGCCGTAGCTCAGTTTGGGAGAGCGCTACCATGGCACGGTAGAGGCCGTGGGTTCGAATCCCATCGGCTCCACCAAAATATGTGAATATCTCATGGAAGCCGTTTGGGCTTCCTTTTTTTATCTACCATTTTTGTTACCATGTGCCTCACTTACATTGTGTATACAACGTGTAAGATATATAACTGCGCAAAAGAAAGAAAAATACAGGTATCTGCATTTAGATAGAAATAATTCGCTATAACCGCTCATAGCGATAGTTCACAATTCTCCTTTTTTTGTTATACTAAAATTAGCACATGAACATTAAGAGTGATAATTATGAAAACCAAAACTGTGACAGGAGGGGATAAAAGTATGAAAGTAAAGCCATTAGGTGAGAGACTATTGATAAAGCCCGTAGTCGAAGAGAAGAAGACTGCTGGAGGTATCGTGCTTCCAGATGCTGCAAAAGAGAAACCCATGAAGGCAGAAGTCGTTGAAGTAGGAAAGTTGCCGGAAGGATGCACACTAAAGGTTGGAGATAAGGTCATATTCAGCAAGTATTCTGGTACTGAGATCAAGATCGATGAAGAAGATTACATAATTATTGAAGTAAACGATGTTTTGGCAAGAGTAGAAGACTAATTGAGGAGGTGTGAGATATGGCATCGAAACTTTTGAAATACAGTGAAGAGGCAAGAAGATCACTTGAAGCAGGTGTAGACGCAGTTGCAAATGCAGTGAAAATTACGCTTGGACCAAAGGGAAGGAACGTTGTTATTGAGAAATCTTGGGGAAGCCCGACAATTACAAACGATGGTGTCTCCATTGCAAAGGAAATAGACCTTGAGGATAAATTCGCAAACCTCGGTGCACAGTTGGTAAAGGAAGTAGCAAGTAAGACAAACGATGTTGCAGGTGACGGTACGACAACGGCAACGGTCCTTGCTCAAGCAATGATAAAGGAAGGACTCAAGATGGTTGCAGCTGGTGCAAACCCAATCCTCGTTAAGAGGGGAATCGAGAAGGCAACTGCAAGGATCGTAGAAGAGATCAAGAGGGTATCGAAGAAACTTTCCAGCACAGAAGATATAGCTCACGTTGCATCTATCAGTGCAAATAGTGAAGATATCGGTAAGATTATAGCAGAAGCGATGGAAAAGGTTGGAGAAGACGGAGTTATAACGGTTGAAGATAGCAAGACGATCGATACGTACGTCGAATTCACCGAAGGTATGCAATTCGATAGAGGATACATTTCTCCATACTTTGTCACTGACCCGGAGAAGATGGAAGTTGTTTACAACGAACCATTCATACTCATCACTGATAGGAAACTTTCCGCAGTAAAGCCTATCATTCCTATTTTGGAAAAGGTTGCACAAACGGGTAGACCACTTGTAATCATCGCAGAGGATGTCGAAGGCGAGATGCTGACAACGCTCGTTCTCAACAAGCTCAAGGGTACGCTCAATACAGTTGCAGTAAAGGCTCCAGGATTTGGCGACAGAAGGAAGGCCATGTTGGAAGATATAGCTATACTAACTGGTGGCGTCGTTGCAAGTGAGGAACTCGGTATCAATCTTGAAGACCTCACGCTCCAAGACCTTGGAAGGGCAGATGTCGTGAGGGTAAAGAAGGATGAAACGATAATTGTAAGCGGAAAAGGAAATCCTGAATCGATAAAGAAGAGAATTGCACAGATTAAGGCACAGATTGAGCAGACAACAAGCGAGTATGAAAAGGAAACACTCCAAGAGAGAATGGCAAAGCTCGCAGGTGGAGTTGCAGTTATCAAAGTCGGTGCAGCAACGGAAACCGAACTCAAGGAAAAGAAACACAGAATAGAAGATGCTCTCAGTGCAACAAGGGCAGCGGTTGAAGAAGGTATAGTCCCCGGCGGTGGAATCACATTGCTAAGAGCAAGGAAAGTTCTCGAACCGATACTCGCAGAGCTTTCTGGTGATGAGAAACTCGGTGCACAGATTGTTTACAACTCACTGGAAGCACCTATCAAACAGATAGCACTCAACGCAGGTTACGATGGTTCAATAATAGTTCACAACGTACTTTCCAAAGAAGAAGTTCCATACGGATTCGATGCGTTGAAAGGTGAATACTGCAATATGTACGAAAGGGGTATCATCGACCCAGCAAAGGTTACAAGGAGCGCATTGCAAAATGCTGCATCAATCGCAGGTATGCTCTTAACAACTGAGGTACTCGTAGTAGAGAAACCTGAGGAAAAGAAACCTGAAGTACCTGAAATGCCAGCAGAGTATTGATGAATTTATGAATTGAATAGATAGTAACCCTCAAGCGAGATGGCACACATCAAAGTGCCATCTCGTTTTTTATATGTTTTCAAAATCCACTGGCAAACGCTTGCAAATGTGTGTTAAAATGTATGTGGTGAAATGCAGAGTGTGCTTTCAGTACGTACTTGCAGAGCGTACTTTCAATGCGTATTTATGGCATGATTGGGGAGGTGATCTTTTGCGTGTCAGATTAGTCGTGGTTACGGACATAAGAGGTATCATAGCAAGGAATGAAAATGACCCGGTAAATTGGTCAAGTGCTGAAGATAAACGCTTTTTCAAACAAATTACTACCGAATCTGGTCTTGTCCTCATGGGACGTAGGACCTATGAGAGTATCGGAAGGAATCTGCCTGGCAGGATAAATGTGGTGATGAGTAGGCAAAAGGAAATAAACTTGCCATACAGACCGAACTATCTGGTCTCTGGTACCCCACAGGAAATTGTATCGTTTCTACGTGATAAAGGCTACACCGACATGTGTGTAATAGGTGGCCAGAGCGTCTTTACCGAATTCTTGAATGCTGGATTATCAACGGACATATACATAACTATTGAACCGATGATAATGGCGGGCAATTTGAACCTTTTTGGAGAAATATCGAATGATTTGCACTTAAAACTAGAAAGAGTGCTGAAATTGAACGATGTTGGTACAATTAACGTACATTATCGAATATTGCAGTAAATGGCATAGCTCAAGAGAGAATTTGCACCAAAATGATAGGTTTGAAAAATCGAAATATTCTGGTAAAATATATCGTAGCTTGATTACTCAGTAGATTTGGAGGTGGGGAAATGCTTGCGAAGGACAAGCGCACGGTTGTGCTTGTAGGTCATAACGGTTCTGGAAAGTCAACGTTCATGGTTTCTGCTTTAAACCTCGGAGGAATCCCTGTTACTAAGAAGGAAATTGATTTTGACCCAGTAGAGGGCCAAAGAGGTGCAAGCATCAATTCTCATGTTGGAACGTTTGAGTTTGAAGGTAAGCAAATTACATTGATAGACACGCCAGGTTTCAGTGACTTTATAGGTGAGGTTATAGGTTCTGTCTTTGTATCTGAGAATGTGTTGAGCGTTGTTAATGCAACTGCAGGGGTTGAAATCCAAACTGAAAGGACATGGTCATTGGCAAACGAAATGGGTAAACCCATTTTGGTTTTTGTCAATCAGATGGACAAGGAAAGAGCCAATTTTGATGAGACATTAGAATCGTTGAGAGAAAGATTTGAAACGAAGATTGTTCCAATCGTTTATCCCATAGGTAAGGAATCGAGCTTCAGAGGTATCGTTGACCTGATTTCTGGTAAAGCGTATCTTTACGAAGATGGAAAGGTAAGAGAAGCAGATGTCCCAGCAGATTTGAAAGATAGAGTTGAAGAAGTTAAGATGTCAATAATGGAAGATATAGTGTCCTTAGATGATGTGCTCATGGACAAGTATTTTGCTGAAGAACAGATCACACCAGATGAACTGATTTCTGCTCTGAGGAAAGGTCTTGTCGAAAGGCAGATTGTACCAGTCCTCGCAGGTTCAGCAGAGAAGAATATCGGTATAGATTTCTTGCTCAGAAAAGTCATCGAAATCGGTGCATCACCGCTCGACGCAAGACCATACAAGGCGAAGTTGGATAGCGGTGACGAGGTGGAAGTGTCTGCTTCTGAGACTGATCCGTTCGTTGGTTATACATTTAAGGCAGTAGTAGATCCGTTTGTCGGTAAGTTGAGCTTCATCAAAGTGATCTCAGGTAATTTGAAACAAGGTGATGGGTTTAACAACGTTACTAGGGGAACGCAAGAAAAGGTTGGACACCTCTACTTTGGAAAGGGTAAAGATACTTATGAGGTAGAAGAAGTATCTTGTGGGGATATAGTTGTCCTTCCAAAGTTGAAAGAAAGCGCTGTAAAAGATACGGTTACACACAAGGACAGAAAGCTTACAATCATACCGCCAGATTATCCAGAACCTATGATTTCAAAGAGTGTCACGCCAAAGTCAAAATCAGATATAGACAAGATAAGTGCAGGACTGAGCAGATTGGCAGATTCTGACCCAACGTTTGCTTGGGAATTTGACCCTGAAACTGCCGAAACAGTCATCTCCGGTGTGGGTGGCATGCACCTCGATGTTATGGTTGAAAGATTGAAGAATACGTTTGGAGTAGACGTCGAAGTTGGTAAACCGAAGATAGCCTACAGAGAAACTGTAATGACGAAGGCTGTTTCAGAACACAAACACAAAAAACAGAGTGGCGGACATGGTCAGTACGGTCACGTCAAAATAGAGATAGAACCTGCAGAACGTGGTGCAGGGTTTGAGTTCGTTGACAAGATAGTCGGTGGCGTCATACCGAGAAACTTCATACCGTCGGTTGAAAAGGGTATACGCGAGGCGATGAAAAAAGGTGTGTTAGCTGCATTCCCAGTTGTAGATGTGAGAGTCACGCTATTTGATGGTTCGTACCACGAAGTTGACTCTTCAGATATATCGTTCCAAATTGCGGCAATACAAGCATTCAAAAAGGGTATGCAACAGGCAAAACCTGTCTTGCTCGAACCAGTTATGCACGTTGAAGTTTACACACCAGACGAGAATGCTGGAGATGTCATGGGGGAAATCAGTTCAAGGAGAGGTAGACCGATGGGCATGGAACCAGCTGGAAAGGGCATCACGGTTGTTAAAGCGGAAGTACCTCTTGCAGAGATGTTAGATTTCCAAGGAAGGCTCTCTTCGATAACAAGTGGTAGAGGTTACTTCACAATGAGATTCATCAGATACGATGTAGTTCCACCAGTTGCACAAGAAAAGATAATAGCAGAACGCAAGAAGTATCTGGAAGAACAAGCCGAAGAATAAGAAGAATAAAAAGAGAGCAGATTTTAGAAAGGGAAAAATTCGAGGGCTGGCTGTGAGGCCAGCCTTTTTCATGCCGCAATGTCCACAATGTTCCACATCGTTCTGCAACTATTTATTATGCTATTATATTAGTCGATAAGTTACTCGATGTGATATGCGCTCAGCTGAGTAAGGAAAGCGCAATGTGTGTAAAGAATAATAAGGCAGAACCATTAGGAGGTGTAGTGTGTGGCGAAGAAAAGTAAAGCAGTTCCTATCATATTGGGGATTGTGATAGCGCTTGTTGTACTCTCAATACTCTTTCTTTTTGGATACTCCTCATTTCTATCAAGACAAGTTTACGGTCCAGACGCAGGTACGTTTTATGGCTGGAGGAACTATGTGAGCTATGTCTTTTCCAAAATACCGCTTGTGAAAAACTATGTTCAATATGAAAGTTTGGAGACGATAAGTCCATCCGATTACTTTGAAAAGGTGTATCAGAAATATCAAGAGCAATTGAACAATCAATTAGCAGACATACAGAATAGGGAAGCAGAATTGGCAAAGAAGGAAGAGGAAGTTAACAAACTGTTGAGTTCTCTCACAGAGATAGAGAATAGCTGGAAAGAACAAAAACTAAAAGAAGAGCTCAACAAAGTCCAAGATACGGTTAGCCTAACGAGATTGAATGACATAGTTGATACATTCTCAAATTCAGATCCTGCACAATTGACAAGGCTTATGAACGCCGATAACATGTCGGTCGATACATTGGCACTCGTCTTTTCCAAATTGACACCTGATACAAGGGCTGAAATGCTCCAGAAACTGACTTCAGTAAATCCACAAAAAGCTGCTCAAATTGTTGAGAAAATGGGTGGAGTGGACCAGATAATAAGCGATATAGACTTCAAAGTTGAAGAATTGAAAAATACGATCAACGATTTGGTAAATACCGAGGCTACTATCATATCGTTGAGTGGATTCAGTAAAGGTGTGTCTGCATTCCTGTCCGATATGAGCTACGAGGAACTGTGGAATTTTGTCTTGAAGATTCAATCGAGACCTGATTTAGTCCTTTACATACTATCAAACGTAGATTCTCAGACTACAGTCAGACTACTGAGGGACATTAAGGACAACAACGAGCAACTATTCATAGACATCATGAATAAGGGGGTTAAACCTTGACCACTGTGACAAATTTAACAAATTTGATTAAAAGTGCGGAGATGGCAAATGTAGATCTCAAAAAATTGAATGAAGTCGTGCAGAGTGGGCAGTCATTTGAGGATGTCCTAAAGGGTATCGTTGAAGAACTTAGGGCAAAGGCAAGCCCAGATGCTACAAGCAGTACTGACAAGAAAGTCAGCAAATCAAATTACTCTGAAGCTAAAGCATCAGAAGGTAAAAATGTGCAAGAAAAAGTGATCAATGAGTCAGAAAATATTGCGCAGAGTAAAAGCAGTAAAGCTAATTCAAACGATACCACCGTCGCTTCGAATTCAGATATCACCACTGGAAAATTGAAAGAATCGATAGAATTGTTGGAATCAACAACCGAGAAAATTGCACAAGATGACAGAAGTGGCAAGGCAAACGAAAGTGGTGATAAGATACCAACAAATCAAACAGGTCAATTGACCATTAATAACGATAGAGCAAAGGGTGTAGAAAGCGCAAATGTAAAAGAAGCGATCAGAGAAAATGTAAAAAAGACAGCTGAGCGACAGGAGACAACGAAAAGCGTAGAAGATGTACCAAATGAAGCTAGAAATCCTGCCAATAATGTGGCTGCCAAGGACTCCCCTTCAACCGGTCCCTTGGTCAAACAAGCACAGGATACTATTGAAAAGGGTATTGAAAATGGTAATGTAAATGATGAGAAAATTAAAGATGCGCAAGGCAAATTGCCAAAGTTGAACGATGAAGATAAATCGAGTGCTAACCAAATTGCGGAGAGAGCAAACAAATCTAATGATTCGAGTGTAACAAAATCGACAAATGCGAGTGCGAATTTGAATGTAGATAACAAGTATTCAATCGGCGTTGCGAAATCAAACGAGGTAATTCAAAGTGTGAAAACAACCGAACCCAAGGTGGTTGAAGTTGTCCGCAAAGATGTATCAACTCAACAGCAAGATAGTGCAAGAACACTACTGACAGATACGTTGAAAGTGTTAGTAGAGGATTCAAAGAATATTGTGTCCCAAAATTCAAAGGCAATCAAAGAAGAGAAAAACATCAATGCCGACCAAAACAATCAAAGCAATCAGCAAAAGCAAGTATTTGCGAATGCGGGAAATGTTGTGAAGACTGTAGATAACATCATTTTAGAAACAAACACTGTGGAAGGAAAAGCAGAAAAAGCGAGCAATAATCGAAGTACCACGCAGAATGATTCAAGTGATGCGGCAAAGGGTTCCACATATGTTAATGCAGCAACCAAAACAACAACATCGGGTGTAAAAAGTTCGAACACTTCAAATATAAAGAGCGATGTAGTTATTATTCAAAACGATAACATTCTCAATGGCATTCTCAAAGAAGTCAAATCTTCAAACGTTCAAAATGGAAATGTTCAATCATCAAAGGATGCAACGGTCATACTAAGTGATGTAAAACCTACCAGAAGAACCGCTAACGATGTTGCACAAGTACGCATCAGCAATGATAATGAAAATAGTAACGCTAAAGGTCTTAATGTCAAGGCCGTATACGTTGCGAACGCACCCAATGCAAATGATTCTATCCACGCTGTAAATGAATACAACGTTCAAAACATCGACGATGAAGTTTCAAATGAGACCAATCCAAAAGGTATTAATCAAATGCTGGATCTGCTTAGCAACTTCTCTGAATTCACAAATGAGCGTCAAGTTATTCTCTTGATACCTACGTTACTCAGCAAGGTGGAAAATTCCAGCAATGTCGGTTCTAACGCAAATGGGGCCATGAACATGAAAGGTACATCTGAGAAGTCTGATGATTTGGTAGGAAGTAGTGTTGTAACGGTTATTTCAAATCCGATATTGAGAGTGGAGACGAAGATAGGTGCTAGCGTACAAAAGATAATGGAGACTATGAGTAATGATCGAAATGCCACTCGGAACGCTGGTATGAATAATGTTAATGTTGTGCCATCAGATACTGTCCAACTTGATTACCTGCAAAAAATGTTGATAAGAGATGCTAAATCAGATGGAACTAGAGCGATCTCAAATGCGGTTATTAATGAAACGGGAGATGACAAGAAGATATCGAATTCCAATGCACTCATCATGAGCGAGCTCGTGAAAAATATGAAGATACCGAAACAGGAAAATGATTCTTCAAAGGGTAAATCAAGCGAGATAATCGATAGAGTAGTTGATGATAGAACTAAAAGCAGTAGTTATGATAATCAGAAATATGCAGATTTGTACAAGAATGTTAGGAATAGTACCGATGATGTATCGAAGAATAAATTAGAGATAAAATCAATACAAATAGAGTACATCGAAAAAAAGGACGATAGTAATTCAAGTAATTCCAAAGACACATTAGAAGGTAAACCAAACGTATCCAACAAGTTTGCCGAAAGATTGGCGGAACTTAGCTACAAAACAAATGGTGAAAGGCCTGAGATTGATTCCACAATTTCAACGGGGCAATCCGCCTCATCTAATAGGGCAAGTGATTTGGATTTGGCTGAGAGGTTGCAGAATTCGAGAAATCTCGAAGAGATATATGAAAAGATAAAGCAATTTGCCACGTCGTACAGATTGGAAGAGAAGGTTCAGATGAAATTGTTTCCTGAAGAACTTGGAAATCTGGATGTAGAACTGAAAAAGGAAGGGAAGCAGATACAGATACTTTTCTTGGCTGAAAATGAGAAGGCAAAGGACACGATTGAGAAGAATTCATACATCCTGAGGGAGCGATTGGCAAGTCTAGATTTTGAAGTGAGGACATTTGAGGTAAAGGTGAGAGAAGAAGAAAGGTACTATGACCAGAAGCAAGGTCAGGAAGAAGGAAAAAATCAGAACAGTCAGAATGGTCGTAACTCTCGAAATGGAAGAAGTTATCAAGAAGATGAAGAAAACAATAAAAACAACAATAGAAAGTGGGTGATAAAAGATGATGATGAACGTAAATTCGGTGTCTAACCTGTTCACAACGGAAAGTGACAGGACCATAAAGAAGGAGCTTGATAAAGAAGCATTTCTTAGGATACTAACAACGCAGCTTAAGAACCAAGACCCACTCGAACCTATGAAGGATCAAGACTTCATAGCTCAGATGTCTCAACTTTCCTCAGTAGAGCAGATTATGAATATGAGCAAATCTGTTCAAACATTCGTTGATACCGCATCGCAGCTTTATAGAACTCAGTCGGTATCGATGATAGGCAAGACCGCAGTTGTAAAAACGAACACAATAGACGTTAGCGATGGTACACCTGAGACAAAAATCTTCAACCTTGATTCTGAAGCAAATGTCATTGTACAGATATACGACGAGAACGGGAAGGTTGTCAATGAAGAGCACTTAGGTCAATTAAGTGAAGGTATGCAGATATTAGCTTGGGATGGGAAGGACAGTTCCGGAACTAAAGTTGAAGATGGTCGATACTCATTTAAATTGATGAAAACAACTTCTGATGGAACGCTAGAAGAAATTCCATGCGTTGAGAGTGGAACGATAAGCGGTGTGCAATTCGATGGCAACAATATAAAGATAGTGATAAATGGCGTTGTTTATGACATTTCACAAATATCAGAAATCTACGCATGAAGAGGTGAAGATATATGATGAGATCGCTCTATAGTGGTGTCTCCGGTCTTCAGGGATTCCAACAAGAAATCGATGTGGTGAGTAACAACATCGCAAATGTTAACACCACCGGCTTTAAGGGTTCAAGGGTTACGTATGCAACGAATTTTTCTCAAATATTGGATATGTCACGAAGAGCCACTGATAATACGGGTGGTACGAATCCGAAGCAGATAGGCTACGGTATACGTGTCGCATCGATCGACAAATTGATGAACCAGGGCAGTTTTCAAAACACTGGAAAGAAGACAGACCTTGCAATTCAAGGAGAAGGTTTTTTCATTCTTTCCGATGGTCAAAGGCAGTACTATACGAGGGCAGGAAATTTCGACCTTGATCTTAACGGTACCGTTGTGCAGCCAACTACCGGTTTGGAATTGCAAGGTTGGGTTGCAGAAGTGGATCCATTGACAGGCAAGAGATTCATAGATACGAACAAACCTATAGGGAAGATGCAAATTTCTTCTGGATTGAGCATGGCGGCAAAACAGACTTCCAGAATGTCTCTTGCGGGGAATCTTGATGCGCGTGTTGGGCCAGAAAAACTTGTTATTGCATTAAACGGTTACGGTGGAAGAACTGTGAACACAAAGGTTGTCTTTGAGAGAGACCTTGGAGGTCTTGAAGACACTTTTGGAGATTATCAAATATACACAGCAAAGATCGATGCAAATCTTGATGACAAGATGGATGGGAAAGTGTACATAAAATTCGACAAGTTCGGTAATGTTGTAAGTTCTGGTGCTATAAAGCAGACTATGTCCGGAACAGCTAACTTAGGGGTATTAAATATCACAACGCCAATTCAACAGCAAGATGGTAATTATTTATTCATAATAAGAGATTCCACAGGAAAAATTGTAGATACTGTATCGAGAAATGTTTTGAATGGTAATTTAACAGAACAGATAATTTCCGAAAAATTTGTTGATGGCCAGACGTACACGATGGAAGTTGCATCGTCTACTCAGGAAGTTATGCCCAGCGATATGGAATTCGATTTTCAGAATGTCTCATCAACTGTCTCAGGACAACTAACAAGAAATTTCACCGTTCAATATGTTGTGGAAAATATGGATGGAACTCCAACTGCCATAGCACCACAGGATATAACTGCGGCAGGTACTCAGAATATATCGGACGCCTCTTTAATTGCCGGAAGACAATACAGAGTCAGGATCATGATCAATGGAAAGATGTTTGGGTCTGAGGTTGTTACTGCAACATCCGATGGTGCAAACGGAAGAGTGAGTTTCGAGTACACGCAAGGAAAGTACGGAGTTACAAGAATTGCCAAAGATTCCGTTTCTGGTGATGTTGTTGGAATATACAACACATTACTTCTCAACGGTGACAATACTGTGTATGATAACAACTTTAAGCTTGATAATTCTTACGTCGATAATATTTACCAACCATCAAAGGTTGATTTATTGACAATCCCAGGTGCAGGTGAACCAAGGTTCTATGAGGCAGATAATCCAACGAATTTCGCAGTTGCATCCTTCCAGTCGCCGTTTTACACTACATCTACACAGGTATACGATTCACTAGGTAATCCTTACACGATTTACACAGATTTTGTAAAGCTTGCCTCAGTTTATGGCGATAAGGAAAATGTATGGGCGTTCAGAATGAGAAGTGCGTCGGGTGAGAATATCAAATATCTGTCGAATTATGATACTGCAGCAGAAATTACAGGTGGTACGTATGGTGTCGTAAGGTTCGATAAGACAGGTAGATTGTTGGCTGTCAATTCTTTTGATCCTGCGACCGGCCACATAAGTGAAGGAGAAAATATAGATGCCATTCAATTTGATGCAGGGGAGAACGGAGACGGTACTGTTAAGATAAAACTCGATTTGAATGGTGTAACACAATTTGCTGCACTCGGTGATGCATATGTGAAAAGTCAAGATGGTAATGCACAAGGAGTCTTGGAGTCATTCTCGATATCGGAAAATGGAGATATCGTTGGTTCATTTACAAATGGCTTAGTTGATACGTTGGGTAAAGTTGCATTGGCAACGTTCAACAATCCGGCAGGGCTTATCGAATCTGGAAATTCTCTGTATGGTGAGAGTGCGAATAGCGGTACAGCGAGAATTGGTCAACCAAGCAAAGGTGGATTTGGTTCTTTGGTTGCTGGCGCACTTGAAATGTCAAACGTTGACCTTTCCGAAGAGTTTACAAAGCTCATAATCGCTCAAAGAGGTTTCCAAGCAAATGCGAGAACGATAACCACTGCCGACCAGATACTCCAAGAAGTTGTGAACCTTAGAAGATAGTAGATTGATAAGTAGTTAAGCAGTAAAGTAAGTAAAATACAGAATCAATAGAAGGTGATGTTGTGATCAGAGTCACAACCTTGAATGGTAAAGAGTTCTACATAAATGCTGAGTACATAGAGAAGATAGAAGCCAATCCGGACACTACGATAACTCTATTCAATGGTAAGAAATACATTGTCACAGAACCAGTTGAAGAAGTTGTGAAAAAGGTGTTAGAATATAAGAAGAAGATATTTTTACCACCAATGGTAGGTGATCAATGATGGATATAACTGTTATCATAGGTGTGATTTTAGGATTTATTCTCATGCTCTACGGAATAATAAGTAGTTCCGGTGACATGGCCACGTTTATAAGCATACCATCTATTATCATAACTTTTGGTGGTGCACTATCATCTGCCATAACAGCGAATAAGAAGAATGTTGTTTTTGGCATCGTTGGTGTTATCATGAGGGCAATTAGGGAGCCGAAGATCGACTATGTGGGTAATCTAAGAACGCTTGTTACCTTCTCTGAAAAGGCGAGAAGAGAAGGACTACTTTCTCTGGAAGCAAATTTGGAAGAGATTACAGATCCTTTCTTAAAAAAGGCTGTACAGCTTGTCGTCGATGGAACAGAACCGGAAGTTCTTAGAAATATGATGGAAATAGAAATAGATACAGCCACAGCAGAGATGATGGATGAAAAAGCCTTCTTTGACTCTCTCGGTACATTTGGCCCGGCATTTGGTATGATAGGTACACTTGTTGGGCTTATCATAATGCTAAAACAATTGAATAACCCTGAAACGTTAGGACCAGCAATGGCTGTTGCATTGATAACAACGCTTTACGGTTCGATACTTGCCAACATTGTTGGGCTTCCAATTGCTGAAAAGATGTCAAAAAGGTCTGCAGACATAGAATTATCAAAAAGAATGGTACTTGAAGGTGTAATATCTATACAGGCTGGCGAGAACCCAAGAGTACTCGAAGAGAAGTTGAAGTCTTACTTGCCAACGTCTGAAAAGAAGAAGTACGAAGCCCAAACTCAGGGAGCTGGTGCGTAGTGGCAAAGGATAAGTGTGTTTGTAAATCCGTGGCAGAGTGGCTAAATACATACGGAGACATGGTAACTCTTCTTTTAACATTTTTTGTTTTGCTCTTCTCCATGTCTACTCTATCACCTGGTAAATATCAGCAAGCTGCCGTTGGCATGACCGTAGCATTGGGCGGAAGTCCGCAGAGTATTTTAACCGGTGGACAGACGATGAGTCAAGAAGCGCTAATTTCTTCAAAGCCTGGAGTGTATCAAGATTTGTTGAGAATATCAGAATCAGAAGAGTACAAAGGTAGAGTTACAATAGAAGAAAGAGATGAAGGAACAGTAATTGTGCTAAGCAATTTTGAAATATTCGAATCTGGAAGTGCAAGGTTAACTGCACAAGCCAAAGAGATCATAGAAAAGGTTGGAGCAATTATCATCGAACATACTTCAAACATAATAGAAGTTAGTGGATATGCAGATGACAGATCCGTGACAGCAGATTCGATATATCCATCCAATTGGCATTTGAGCAGTGCGAGAGCTTCGAGTGTCGTGAATTTCTTGCTTACCGATTTGAAGCAGAGAAGAAGCATAGAAAGGATAGCAGAAGTGCGTTCAGGATTGTTTGATGTAGACTATTTCTATTCGCCTGACAGATTCGTGCCCATTGGAAAAGGTGACGTAGATGTAATTAAAGAACTGAAGGCTGCAAAGGCAAGTTATGACTATGACCTTTCAGAACTCAAGAAGAAATACGAAAGTGGGAAAATAGATTCTAATACGTATCAATTAGAGGTCGACAAGCTTTCTAAGAAATACGAAGCAGATATTCAAACTATCAGGGCAAAGTACAGAAAGATAGAGATCTTGGTCAAGCGCGAGACGAGGAGTGGATAAGATGCCAGAAGATACAGAACCTCAAGTAGAACAGGGCCAAAAGAAAAAAAGAAAAGGCTTACCCGACATTGTAAAGATCGTTGTTTTACCTTTAATCATATCTCTTGTAGTCAGTCTCGTAGTCTTTTTCTTTCTGGGTTCAAATAATCAACCACAGCAAACTCAGCAAACTCAGGCTGCAGCTGCTAATCCTACCCAAATAAAGGCGGTTATTATACAATCCGGAACTTATCAGACGTTCCTGCTCAAAGGTGGGAGAGATGTTGCAGTGATCGATTCACTCACTTTGCTTGTGGGAAGTGATCCATGCAGGGCTGCCGTAGCCGCTAAGAATGACGAGGTAATGGATGCGCTCATGACGATTTTTCTGGGAAAAGAACGATATGATTTAATTACACCTGCAGGTCTTGATTTGTTGAAAAAGCAGATAAGAGAAGCGGTTAACCAAGTAACCGGGTTCACTGGTGAGAATGAAAAATACGGTGTGCTCAATGTTTACATATACATAAAAGCAGTTAGTACGGTTCAATAGATTTAGGCTAATGGAGAAATGAATATTGAGGTAACTTAGGAGGTAATTGCCATTGTCTGATGTTCTTAGCCAGGAAGAGATAGATAGGTTGTTGTCTGCTCTGTCGCAAGGAGAAGTGAATATTGAGGAAGTAAAAAAAGAAGGCGAAGAGAAAAGGATTCGCACCTATGATTTTTTGAGGCCTCAGAAGTTCTCTAAAGAGCAGATAAGGACTATCCAAATGATTCACGAGAATTTTGGCAGGAGCGTCTCCACGTATTTTTCCGGTAAACTGAGATCTTTTACATCTGTTAACGTAGTGGGAATAGATCAGTTGACATACGATGAATACATGAAATCAATAGGCAATCCATCATTCATAACGATCTTCACGGCACGCGAGTTTACGGGTAGCGCTATACTTAATATGAGTCTGGAGATATTTTACGGCATCTTGGATATCTTGTTGGGTGGGCCTGGAGAGGTATCTGATACGAAAAGGGTACCAACTGAAATAGAGACTGGAATTATAAGAAAAGAAGTAGTGAATTTACTTACATCGCTTTCCCAAGCATGGGTTTCAGTTCACCCATTCATACCGGTCGTTGAATCGCTTGAAACAAATCCGCAGTTTGTACAGATTGTACCCAGTAATGAAATGGTCTTGGCGATCACGTTCTTTGTGAATTTTGGTAAGGTGGAGGGATACATGAGCATCTGTTGGCCATCTTCGCTGATAGAACCGATAAGTGAGAAACTCACAACGCAAAGCTGGTTCAAAGTTAAGCAAAAAGAAGTGACAAAGGAACATGTGGACAACCTTAAATCCAGTCTTCAGAAGACAAAGGTCGAAGTTATAGCAAAAATTGGTGAGACTGTACTATCTCTTGGAGAGATCTTGACGTTGGAAACAGGAGATGTTATCAGATTGAAAGAACATTACGATGAGCCAATAAATGTTGAAGTCAATGGGAGGACAAAATTTCTTGGAAAGCCGGGCCAATACAAGGGAAATTACGCCATAAGAGTAACTGAAATAATTGAAGAAGGTGATAACCATGACGAATAACGATTTTCTTTCTCAAGAAGAATTGGATGCCTTACTAGGACAAATCGGCAGTTTGACCGATTTGGAAAAAGATATGATAGGTGAGATCGGAAACATCATACTTGGTAGTGGTGCAACTACACTTTCTGGCATTCTTGGTAGAAAGGTAGACATATCGACACCAACTGTTGAGATATTGACGTTGGGCGATCTCAAAAAGGGATTGTTGGGCGAGAAAGTGTGCGTTACTATTCACTTCGAAGGTATTGTCGAGGGACTCAGCGTACTCGTTTTAGAAAAGGACACGTCTGCTCAGATAGCAGATATAATGATGGGTGGAATGGGACAAGAAGAAGGCACTGAACTTGACGACTTCAAGCTTAGTGCGGTTGGCGAGGCTATGAACCAGATGATGGGAACCGCTGCAACCTCACTCTCTGATATGATCAAAAATCCAGTTAGTATTACACCACCGAGTGTGGAAATACTTAATTTTGGCGATACAACCGTGAGGTTTCCACCTATTGGCGAGGAATCTGACCAGATCGCAAAAGTGAACTTTACAATGAACATCGAAGATTTACAACCGACGAAGTTTTTTCTCGCCATGCCAATTCCTTTCGTGAGAAAGTTACATGATTTGATATCAGGTACAACTAATCAACCGGTTGAAAAGCCTAGGCAACAATCTGCTCCTCGGCAGGCACCAGTTTCTTCTAATCTCAACGTGCAGCCACCAAGAAAAGAGGAAAAACCATCCGTCGCAGCGAGACCGGCACAATTTGAAGATTTTGGAAGAACAAATCAGCAACAAAGTTCTGATGAAAGTGCCGCGATTGATGAAAGACTGCAACTGCTTTTCGATATACCATTAAATATAACTGTGGAGTTGGGTAGAACAAAACTTACGTTGAAGGAAGTTATGGAACTTGGCATGGGATCACTCATAGAGTTGGATAAGTTAACTGGTGAACCAGTTGATATATACGTTAACAACAAGCTCATTGCTAAAGGTGAAGTAGTCGTTATAGACGAGAACTTCGGTGTTAGAATTACAGAAATTATAAGTCCTAGAGAAAGGCTTTACGGATTAAAATAAAGCACGTAAGATGGCAGAAGTCTTCTTACGTGCTTTGTGTTATTGTTATCGTTCCATTTGTTCAGGAACTATTTACTTATAGCTAAGATTTAATAAAGTTCTTCAACCACAACGCACTATCTTTCAAAATCCTCTTTTGTGTAGCGTAATCTACATAGACAATTCCAAATCTTTTGGAATAACCGTGTGCCCACTCAAAGTTGTCCATAAGCGACCATATGAAGTATCCTCTTAGGTCTACACCCGCCTCTATCGCTGATAAGGCAGCTTCAAAGTGCTTTTCAAGGTATTCTATTCTGTATGTGTCTTTGATCCTTCCGTTTTCAACTTTATCCGGTCCAGCCATGCCATTTTCTGTAATGTACAAAGGTAATTTGTATCTCTCTTTTAGATTGACAAGCGTTTCGAATAATCCTTGCGGATAGATCTCCCAACCCATCTCAGTCTTTGGGAGGTCTCCTTGAACGTACGAAAATCCGAGTGGACTATTTTCATCGTATGCGACTAATGTACGAGTATAGTAGTTTACTCCAAAGAAATCTATTGGATTTGAAATAACTTCAAGATCTTCTGAAGGTACTTGAATACCTCTTTCCAAATAGTTCTTAACTGCTTCTTCCGGGTATTTTCCAAATATGACTGGATCATGAAACCAAGCGTTTACTATCTTGTCGACTAATCCTGCAACGAGAAAACTCTCTGGTTTTGAATCGCCCGGTTCGACTTTCATTGTTACGTTGGTTAATCCAATCTCTCCATCTTTTACCTCTTCTCTGAATGATTGGACGGCGTAACCGTGAGCTCTAAGCAGGTTGTGTGCAGCGAGGATTGCTTCTTGTAAGTTCTGATGTCCTGGCGCATGTTCACCAGTAAAGTAACCTAAAAACGAAGAACACCATGGTTCGTTCAAAGTTATCCAATGCTTTACTCTGTCTCCCAATTCATCGAACATGAAAGTTGCATATGCCCTGAAGTACATCGCAATATCTGGATTCAACCATCCACCCTTTTCTTGCAACGCATATGGTAAATCCCAATGATAGAGCGTCACAAATGGTGTGATATCTGCTTCAAGTAATTCGTCAACAAGTCGATTGTAAAAATCGATACCCTTTTGATTGATGTTCTTCCCATCTGGCATGATACGTGGCCAGGAGACCGAGAATCGATATGCATTAAGACCTATGTTTTTCATTATCTGAATGTCTTCTTTGTATCTATGGTAATGATCACATGCTATGTCTCCCGTATCGCCATTGAATGTCTTTCCTGGCGTATGAGAAAAGACATCCCATATCGATGGACCTTTACCATCTTCATCTACCGCACCTTCTATTTGGTAAGAAGCTGTTGCTGTACCAAAATAGAAGTCCTTTGGAAAATCTGATCGTCTTATCAAGATTATCACCTCCCGCTACCTTTCAATATCAAGATTACCGTTATCGCTCTTCCATGCTTTCGAATATCTTCTCAGTTTGGTTGGCAAGATATGCATTTGCCAGTGCCGAGAAAGTGCCTAAGAATATGACTAGTGGCAAAAACACGTATATTGCAGAAGAACCTATCAAGAAACTTCCGACGAGAAATTGAACAATATTATTTACAAGCATCCCTAAGATGCTGATACCCGTTAATCCAAAGATATTGAGCTTTGCAATGGCACCTTGTGCAATAGCTGATGCCAAGCTTCCAAGAAATCCCATAAAAAAACCGGGGGTGAATATAGTACCCGAAAGTATAGAACCAAGCAACGATTTTGAAATTGCAAGCACGACTCCATTTGTAATTCCGGAGAAAAAAGAAAGGTACAGAACGAGAAAATTCGAAAATCCCCATTTGCCACCAGGTACCGGGAATGGTATCAACCCTTCTAATACGTATACGACACTGCTGATTGCTACCATGACGCCAAGTGTTACCACGTTTGTACGTCTGTCGTACTTGCCGTTTCTGTCGTTTCTTGGCTCTCCTTCTTCTTGAACTCTATGATCATCTTGTTTGGTACGCAAATTATACTTCCTCCTTGGCCTACCTTTCCCATCTTCTCACAAATCTTGTCCGGACAATTCGAGTCTGTAACCCAAATATTGTTCCCATCGTAATGGAGTGTTGTTACATATTCGTTTTGTGAATCAGTTATCCGCCATTCTCCCGGTTGAGAAAACTCGTATGCAAAATCTCCAGCTATTCTAACAACAACGGTATCTGTAACGTTGTTTGCGTTAGGCTCATAGAATTTCAATACAAAGAAGGTAATTAATGCACACGATGTTACTAAAATGAAGAGAACGAAATCACGACGTACCTTTTTTGCATTGTTCGATTCATTTATTTCATCATGCTGTTTATTAGGTCTCAGATGGCTATCCTCCCATCTATCAGCACGTGATCTACAAAATTTTCTTGGAACATGTAGGGTATATCTATGAATTCTGATGTTCTCCACATGACTAAGTCTGCTGAAAAGCTTGGTGCAACGATACCGGAATTTATTCCAAGCAAATATGCACCATTTGCCGTGTATGCTGTCAATACTTCTTCCGGTTCCATCTTCAAAAATCTTAAAGCCAAGTGCATTACAAAACTAGGTTGGTAAATCGGTGCTGAACCTGGATTGAAATCGGAACCAAGCGCAATTGCGATTCCTGAATCTATTAATTTTCTTGCTGGTGCGAAACCTTCACCCAAGTAAAAGCTTGTATTCGGCATCAGAGTTACCATTACATTTGATCTGGAAAGTGCAGAGATATCTGAATCACTGATCTTCAGTACATGGTCCACACTCTTTGCACCGAGTTCGATCCCCAATTTCGTTGCACCAACATTTTCGATCTCATCTGCATGTAATCGCAGATCAAAACCGAGTGTCTTTGCATACGTCATGAACTGCTCTATTTCATCAGGTGCATAGGCACCTGCATCACAAAACGCATCAACAAATTGTGCCAAATTTTCTTCTTTGATGTAAGGCAATATTCCTTTCAATTCATCGAGATAGTCATCTAAAGATCTATCCTTTGGCCTTGCATGAAGACCAAGAAATGTACTTGATATCTTTAGAAAAGATGTCTGATGCAATCTCTTGATAACTCTGAGTTGTTTTAGTTCATTTTCGACATCCAAACCATAGCCGCTCTTGCACTCAATTCCAACGACACCGTGGGAAAGAAAATCTTCAACGTATCCTTTCGATTGCAAAAACAATTCTTCTTCCGTTGAATTCCTGACTAACTCAGTTGTGTGGTGGATGCCACCACCAGATTGCAAGATCTCAACGTACTTTCTTCCCTGAGCGCGCATGAGAAATTCCTTTGAGCGTGAACCAACGAATGGAATGTGCGTGTGTACATCGAATAGACCAGGTGTCACAAGTTTTGCGGTGATGTGCGCATCTTTGTGCCGACGTACATCTGTTATTATCCCATTTTCTATCACAACATCAACATCGAACATCTCATCGATGTTTCTCATCTGTGACCCCTTAAACGGTGGCAATCCCATTGGCGTTAACAACCTGTCGGCATGGACTATGATAGAGTTTTTAAGCTCATTCATGAATCTCGCCCGTCTTCAAGAGTAAATCAAACAACTTCTTGAATGCGTTACTTCTGTGGCTGATGAACCTTTTTACATCTTCACCCAATTCACCAAATGTTTGATCGTAACCATCTGGAATGAATATCGGGTCATATCCAAAACCTTGTTTCCCTCTTATCTCGTAGGCAATTGTTCCATGGGCGTACCCTTCGACTGAGAGCAAAAACTTGCTCTGTGGGTTGAAATACGTTGCTGCACAGACAAATCGTGCAGACCTGTCGACAGAATTTTTGAGCAGTGTCAATATACTCTCCATCTTTTCGATGTAGCTATGACCTTCCATGTATCTTGCACTCATAACGCCAGGAAAACCATCGAGTGCATCGATCGACAAACCTGAGTCATCTGCGACAACTGGCTCGTTCAAATGCATACCATATTCTATCGCTTTGATGATAGAATTTTCGATGAACGTTTCTCCATCTTCTTCAACATCGACGTCCAACTCTTCGATCGCAAGTTCTATAACGGAAGGTAGGACTAATGCGATTTCATGAACTTTGTGTTCGTTTTTGGTTGCCACATAGATTCTCAAAGTGATACCTCCCTGACTAAATTTGTTTCCACATTTTCTGTCTCAACGTACTCGTTGTATCCATCTAAGATTCTTCTCAGATATTTCCCTGTCCAAGAGACTTGAGAACGTGCTATTTCTTCCGGTGTACCCGATGCGATGATGAACCCACCGTCATTTCCACCTTCAGGTCCAAGGTCTATCACGTAATCTGCAGATTTTATGACATCCAAATTGTGTTCTATGACTATCACTGTATTACCCTTATCTACCAATCGGTTGAGTACTTCTATCAATTTTTTGACGTCTTCGAAATGAAGTCCCACTGTTGGTTCATCCAAAATGTATAGAGTTCGACCGGTAGCCTTTTTTCTCAATTCAGATGCGAGTTTTACTCTTTGAGCCTCTCCGCCTGAAAGGGTGGTGGCAGGTTGACCCAATTTGACGTAACCTAATCCTACATCTGATAGTACCTGCAGTGTATCACTTATCGACGGAAGATTTTTGAAAAATTCCAATGCTTCATCAATTGTCATATCGAGTACATCTGCAATGCTCTTACCTTTGTACTTGACTTCAAGTGTCTCTGAATTGTATCTGCTGCCTTTGCATACATCACACTCAACGTAGACTTCTGGTAAGAACATCATTTCGATCTTCACCACACCTTGACCACCGCATGCCTCACATCTTCCGCCTTTAACGTTGAAGCTGAATCTTCCTTTATCGTATCCTCGGGCCTTTGCTTCTGGTACCATTGCAAAAAGTTCTCTGATAGAATCAAACACCTTCGTGTAAGTTGCCGGATTACTACGTGGTGTTCTTCCTATCGGCGATTGATCTATCGCTATGACCTTATCTATCTCTTCTATGCCTTCTATTTTATCGTATTGCCCTACTTCATGTTTGGTTCTGTAGAGCTTATTCGAGAGAGCAGGATAAAGTGTATCCAGAATTAGTGAGCTCTTTCCAGAACCACTGACACCGGTAATACAGATAAATGTACCGAGTGGGAATTGTACAGACACATTTTTCAAATTGTTGTGCCGCGCACCAACTAACTTTATAGATTTACCTGTCCCCGTTCTCCGAGTGGTAGGTACATCGATCTTCTCTTTTCCACTGAGGTACCTACCTGTGAGAGATTCCTCGCACTTCATTATCTCCTCAATATTACCGGAAAAGATGACGTTGCCACCATTCACACCAGCGCCCGGACCTATATCAACGATGTAATCTGAATTTCTTATGACATCTTCATCGTGTTCAACGACTATCACTGTATTTCCCAAATCTCTAAGCTCTTTAAGCATATCTATCAACCGATCGTTATCCCTTTGATGAAGTCCTATCGTTGGTTCGTCCAAAACGTAAGTAACACCCGTTAGCTTTGAACCAATTTGTGTTGCCAATCTTATCCGCTGAGCTTCTCCACCGGAAAGTGTTCTAACATTTCTCGATAATGTAATGTAGCCAAGCCCAACTTTTTCTAAGAAATCCAGCCTCTTCTCTATTTCGTTGATCAATTCTCTCACTGCTTCATATTGTTTTTGAGTTATTTTGCTAGGCAGATTGCGTATAATCTCCAACTCTCTCGAAATCTGTAAGTCTGTGAAATCTATGATACTCAAGTCATCTACGAGAATGCTCAATGCCTCGGGCTTCAATTTTTTCCCCTTACAAGACTGGCAAGTACGTTCCACGAAGAAGTTTTCAACGAGCCACTCTCTTGTGTCTTCCGATGTATATTCCTCATACCTTTCCTTCACCAATGCGACAAGTCCTTCAAAATACTCTGTGCCATATAAAATTGCTTCTTTTATTTCTTGTGATTGTTCAGAGAATGGTTTGTTCTTGTCACCTTTATAATCGCTAATTATCCTCTCCATACGTCGAGTCAACCAACCATCTGACTTGTGACCAATTTTCAGCCCTTCAGTAACCGGTTTGTCTTCCTCGAAGAGTGAGTTCTCATCTACTTCCAACTTGAATCCGAGCCCGTGACAATCTGGACAAGCACCGTACGGATTGTTGAAAGAAAAGAGCTTTGCGTTTATCTCTGGCATAGAAAAACCACACGAAAGGCAAGACAATTTTTCCGAATAAAGGTGTTCATGGCCTTCCTCATTCCTGACAATTATGAAACCGTTACCTTCCTTCAAAGCTAATTCAACGGACTGGAATAATCTGTGAACATCACTTTCCGAAGGTACTATTCTATCGATTACAAGATTCACGTTATGTCTCACATTTTTGTTCAATTCAGGCACTTCTTCTAAACGATATACGTTGCCATCGACTTCTACACGTGTGTATCCTCTATCTATGAACTTCTCAAATTCATCCTTAAAAGTTCCTTTCTTATCACGTGCAATTGGCGACAATATAAAGACACGCTCATTTTCAAAATGCTTCGCGATGTTATCGACTATCTCATCGACAGACATTTTTTGAAGTTCCTTTCCACACTTTGGACAATGGGGTACACCGATTTGAGCGTACAAGACCCTCAGATAGTCATATATTTCGGTAACTGTACCAACAGTTGAACGTGGGTTGTGTGACACGCTCTTTTGATCGATGGCTATGGAAGGAGAAAGGCCGTCTATACTATCGACATCGGGTTTCTTCAACTCACCTATGAACTGCCTAACGTAGGTTGACAAACTCTCCAAGTATCTTCTCTGTCCCTCTATGAAGATCGTATCCATTGCAAGTGAGCTTTTTCCCGAACCAGAAAGTCCTGTGATAACTACGAGCTTATTCTTAGGTATCTCCACATTGATACCCTTCAAATTATGAACTCTTGCACCTTTTACGATAATTTTATCCATTTATTATTCTTTAGACCTCCCATAAAATGTAGATGCCAATACAAAAAGCAATGCAATTCCGAAGATCAACGCTTCCACACTCACAAAGACAGTCTTTCTACGTATATCATCCGGGGAAAGATATCCATAAGTTGCAACTTGAAATGGGAAAAACCATGTTATTGCTATAGCTACAAACATCACAATTAACACGATCCACGCAGTGTGTAAAGTGGACCAAAGGTCGTCAAAATCACTCCGTAATTTCTCAATTTGGGAGTTAATTTTGGCAACGTCTTTGTCGTATTGTTCGATATGTGATTCTAACTTTTCCACTGCACTGAGCAACTTCTCTTCGATCTCTTTGATTTCCACATGATTCACCACCTTTAGAACTTTTAGAAATCCTTGTGGTCATATACCCAAAATCAGAGTTGCTATCGAAAAGTAGATCAGCATTCCAACAAGGTCAGCTATTGTGGTAACAAGTGGTCCCGACATCACTGCAGGGTCTATTTTGAATAACTTACCCACAAATGGTAACATGGCTCCAACAGAGTTAGAAAATATCATTATCAAGAATATTGCAACACCGGCTGAGAAATTGATGGATACATTGGACGTTATCATGAAACCACGTAAGAATAGTGTAACTCCAAGCACTGCACCCATGATTGCACCAAGATAAACCTCGCGCAAAAACACCTTCCACCAATCTTTAAGCTCGATATCGCCCAGCGCCAAACTCCTGATTATAAGTGTACTACTCTGTCCTCCCGCATTCCCTCCCGCATCAACCATCGTTGCCATGAAAGCTGCAAGAATTGGGTAAAGAGACAATGCATTTTCATACCTGCTAACTACTAATGCACTTAGACTTTGTAACAACAAAAGACCAAAGAGCCAAGGCAATCGGTTCTTTATGAATACGAATGGCGATGTATGGAAATAACTCGTTGCAGTCACATTCATACCAGCCATTTTATGGATATCTTCGGTAGCTTCTTCTTCTATGATATCGACGATATCGTCTATCGTAATTATTCCGACCAATCGCAAATCGTTGTCTACAACGGCAATTGCATTTAAGTCGTAGTTCTTCATGAGCTCTGCTACTTCTTCTTGGTCAGTGGTAGTCTTTACATAAACAGGTTCTGGTGTATAGACTTCCTCAACGAGTACTTCTGATTCCGAGAACAAAAGATCCTCAAGTTTCAACGTACCAGCAAGGGTTCTATCTTCTTCTATCACGAAAATCGTATAAATCGTATCCGCATCTTTTCCAAACTTGCGCACTTTAGTCAACGCCTTTTCAACCGTCATATCCTTTGTGACATAGACGAAGTACGGCGACATGAGTCTTCCTGCGGAATTATCTGGGTAATTAAGTATCTCTATTGTCTGTTCTCGTTCGTTTTTTGGCAGGAAAGAAAGTAATTTCGTAACAACATCGGCAGGAAGTTCATCGAGCAATTCTGCTCTGTCGGATGGATCCATACTTCTTACGATAGATTTTATCTCTTCATCGGTGAGCATTCTGACTAATTCAAACTGTTCATCAGACTCAAGTTTGGAGAAGACTTCCGCAGCTATGTCTTTATGGAGAAGGCGGAAAACTATAGCTTTTTCAGAAGTTTCAAGTTCTTCGATCATTTCAAAAACAACATTGGCGTCTTGATCTTCAAGTAACAATTTGAGTGTTCTGAAATCGCCTCGTTCGATAAGTTTCTTGATGTCAACTTGGAGTTTGACTTTCATCTAAATACCTCCCATCTTCTATTTTTTAGGCTTTATGGTGGTTGACTACCGGAATAACTCGGATATTCCACTTGGAATCACTCCCTTCAGGTGACGTTTAGTGTAACATAATTATACCAAAGGTCCATGCTTTTGATTCATACACTTTTTTGAACATTGTGTAAAGTATTAACTTAGCGAGAGATGCAAAGAAAACAGTGTATTTTCACCAAGTTTCATCGAGTTGTGTTGAGTTACATCATTTTACATAACACACGTTATACCATCCATTTGTTCTCTATGACTTTGTGATATAATTGTAATCGTACAAAGATTAGATATTCTATCCAAAAATCGATGATAGCAAAAGAATTATAGATACTTATAGAATATCATTTTTATGGTATAATTCAATGAGTTCAATGACATTAGAATGGAAAAACGGAGGGAGCAAAGATGAAGGAATACAAGCCGCAAGAGATAGAAGCAAAGTGGCAAAAAGTATGGGCAGAGAGAAAAGTCTTTGAAACACCACAATATTCTGATAGACCAAAGTATTATTCATTAGTTATGTTCCCGTATCCGTCGGGTACACTCCACGTTGGACATGTAAAAAACTACGTGATTGGCGACATCGTGGCGAGGTACAAGAGGATGCAGGGATACAACGTTCTCCATCCATTTGGATACGATGCCTTTGGATTACCTGCAGAGAACGCTGCAATTGCTCACAAGATACATCCAAAAAAGTGGACATTGGATAACATAAAGATAATTCGTGGACAGATAAAAAAACTCGGAATAAGCTACGACTGGAATAGAGAAGTCATCACATGCACGGAAGATTACTATAAGTGGACGCAGTGGGTTTTTCTGAAATTGTACAAAGCAGGCCTTGCATACAAAAAACCTGGCGCTGTAAATTGGTGCCCGAGTTGTCAAACTGTTCTCGCAAACGAGCAAGTAAAAGAAGGAAAATGTGAGAGATGCGGCACAACTGTAACGATGAAATACCTTGAACAATGGTACTTCAGGATAACAGATTATGCGGAAAAACTGTTGGCTGGACTTGATAGACTCCCAGGATGGCCTGAACACGTGAAAACGATGCAGAGGAACTGGATTGGTAAGAGTACGGGTGCTGAAGTTGATTTCCCGATAGATGGCATGGATAAGACAATTAGGATATTCACCACTCGCCCAGATACGATATACGGTGTAACGTTTATGGCCATTGCACCAGAATCACCACTAGTTTCAGAACTCGTTACATCTGAGCAGAAGGCAGAAGTTGAAGACTTCTTGGCAAGAGTCGCACTTGAGGATAGATTTAAACGTACGAGTTTGGAAGCAAAGAAGGAAGGCGTATTTTTAGGCAGGTATGCGGTAAACCCGCTAACAGGAGAACGTATTCCAATTTACGTTGCAAATTACATACTTTACGAATACGGAACTGGTGCAATAATGGCGGTCCCAGGCCATGACCAAAGAGACTTTGATTTTGCAAAAGAGTACGGAATCGATATAAAACAAGTTGTGAGACCAAAAGATGGTGACTGGAACGTACAGGAAAGGCCATACGAAGGCGAAGGAATCATCGTCAATAGTGGAAGGTTTGATGGACTTGAGAGTTCAAAGGGGATAGAAGAGATAACTAAATACATAGAAGAAATGGGATATGGCAAGAGAAGTGTTCAGTATAAATTGAGAGATTGGCTCATATCTAGGCAGCGATATTGGGGTGCACCGATACCAGTCGTGTATTGTGATAAGTGCGGAATCGTTCCCGTAGATGAAAAAGATTTACCGGTAAGATTACCAGAAAATGTCGAGTTTCTTCCGACAGGTCAATCGCCGCTCACATTGAGTGAAGAGTTCAAGCACACAACGTGTCCAAAGTGTGGTGGACCTGCACACAGGGAAGTCGAAACGATGGACACATTTGTCGATAGTTCTTGGTATTATCTGAGGTATGTCAATCCAAGATTGGAAGATAGACCGTTCGAAACAGAAGATGTCAACAATTGGCTACCAGTTGACCAATACATAGGTGGCGTCGAGCATGCGGTACTGCACTTACTCTATTCTCGATTCATTACGAAAGTGCTGAATGATCTCGGATACGTGAATTTTGATGAACCTTTTGAGAATCTCTTTACACAGGGCATGATATACAAAGACGGATGGAAAATGAGTAAATCCAAGGGAAATGTGGTCTCACCGGATGATATGATTGAAAAATACGGTGCTGACACGCTCCGTATGTACATACTCTTCATGGCACCTCCCGAAAAAGATGCAGAATGGAACGACGCAGGCATAGAAGGGGTCAACAGGTTCATACGAAGGCTTTGGAACAATTATTATAGGATACTGGATTTGTTGAGTTCAGATAATGAAAATTCTCTTGATTTGACAAAAGAGGAAAAATCTTTGAGAAGAAAATTACACAGCATGATAAAGAAGATAAAAGAGGACATAGAGGGTGGATTTAAATTTAACACCGCAATAGCCGGTCTAATGGAGTTCAATAACCAGTTGATGGAATACCTCGATAACGTGGAAAGACCAAACACCAAATTACTGAGAGAGATCGCCGAAAACGTTGCACTCATCCTATCACCATTTGCACCACACATGGCAGAGGAAATGTGGAGCGATTTGGGGAAGGACACACTCATAGTCAGCGAAAGATGGCCTGAATACGATCCAAGTGCGTTGGAACAAGAAGAAATGACTATAGTTGTTCAAGTCAATGGAAAAGTTAGAGGGAAATTGATTGTACCAGTAGACATCACCGAGGATGAGATCAAAAAGGTAGCACTTGAAGAGGCATCAAGATCCATCGAAGGGAAAACGGTAATGAATGTAATCTATGTCAAAGGTAAGCTGATAAACATCGTCGTCAAATAAACGTTCAAAGTGTTCAAGTGTTAGGATAATTAGCTAACGTAACTGATAATGTTTATAATAGTGATAATTTAGTGAATTAAAAATCACAAGGGGGTATGAAAAGTGAAAAAACTTTTATCTCTAATGCTCTTGGTACTTTCGATCGTCCTTTTTGCACAAGATGACATCGTTGCAGTGGTTAATGGAACAAACATAACGATGGATGAATGGAATAGGGAAGTAAACTTGCAGAAGCTGCTAATCGAGCTCAAATCCTCGAATGAAACTTTTTACAACGTGTTGACGACGAGCCAGGAAGGTATGGTGGTAATCGAAAGGTACAGGTTGAAAGTACTCGATACATACATAAGGAAATTGCTATTCGTTCAATTTGCAGGTACTTTGGACGTTGCACCGAAAGGCGATGAAGTAAAATCCGATGTGGATACTCAAATTAAAAGTATGCTTACGGACCTCAAGATGACCGAAGACCAACTCAACGATTATCTTACAGAATTAGGAATGGGATCCCTTAATGAATACAAGGAAAGACTATATTTCCAAAGAAGGTATACGTTAGCACTTGCAAATGTGTATACTAAATACCTTTCAAACATCAAGGTTAGCGATGATGAAATAAAGGCATACTACGAGAAAAACAAATCAAAATACACTATACCGACGCAATATGACTTGATAGTTTTTAAAGCAAAGGACAAATCAACTGCCGACAGCATAAGGCAAGATTTAAACAAGGGCAGCAGTGTAGAAGACATCGCAAAGAAATATGGCCTAACCGACTACATAAATGCACTTGTCAATCAAAATGATACAACCAAAATACCACAACAGATTTGGATTTATGTTACAAGTGCCCCCAAGGGTGCCCTTTTACCAGTACAGCAAGTTGGGGATAATTGGTACGTTGTGAAAGTCAAAGACGTAAAAATAGGCACAACTAAGACACTTGACCAAGTCAAAGACGATATAAAAAAGGAACTGTTTTCGCAAAAGCAAGATGCCATAAACGACCAGGTTACGAAAGATTTCAACGACTTTGTTGCCAAGTCGAAGATAGAGATAAGGTACAAAAGTTCGATAATAAAATGAAGATAAAATAGAAGATAGCCGATTTTTCAAAGTTACTGACGTGACCATAGATAAAAAAATCATAAAAACAAGGGTATGGGAGGGTTTCTCATATGAAATTGAAGACTATTACAATGGAATGGACTGGAGATAGTCTCGTTTTGATCGACCAAAGAAGGCTACCTTTTGAAGAAGTATATGTTACGTGTGCTGACTATAGATCAGTCGCGCTGGCAATCAAAGAAATGGTTGTTCGTGGTGCTCCTGCAATAGGTGCAGCTGCTGCATTTGGATACGCCTTGGGAGTCAAAGAAATGGTCAAGAAGAGTTCAAGCTATGATTTAGTGATCTTGCAAATGAAGAATGTGAGGGAGATACTTGAACGCACGAGACCTACGGCGGTTAATCTCTTCTGGGCATTAGAGAGGATGCAAAATAAACTCATAGAACACGGCAAATATGAAGGATTGGTTAAAGTAATAGAGGAAGAGGCAATGAAGATAGCAAAAGAAGATATAGAAATAAACAAGGCAATAGGCAGAAACGGTGCACAACTTCTTGAAGATGGCTTTACTGTATTGACCCACTGCAATGCAGGCGCACTTGCAACGGTTGATTATGGTACAGCACTGGGTGTTTTGAGAGCTGCAAAGGAACAAGGAAAGAATATAAAGGTCTTTGCCGACGAGACGAGACCATATCTTCAAGGGGCCCGGTTAACTGCTTGGGAGTTGATGAAAGATGGATTCGATGTAACACTCATCAGCGATAACATGTCAGGTTGGGTAATGAAACAAGGGAAGATAAATGCGGTAGTGGTCGGTGCAGACAGAATAGCGTCTAACGGTGACGTTGCAAATAAGATAGGAACATACATGGTTGCAGTCCTCGCAAGAAGGCACGGTGTACCATTCTATGTAGCTGCTCCAACAAGTACACTTGATCTGTCTAAAGAAAGTGGGAACGACATTCCCATAGAAGAAAGGTCACACGAAGAAGTCACAAATTGTGGTGGTAGGAGGATTGCACCGAACAATGTGAATGTATACAATCCTGCTTTTGACGTCACAGATCACGAACTTGTTAGTGCAATCATAACCGAAAAAGGTGTCGTATATCCACCATTCAAGGAAAATTTAAAAAAACTTTTCGAGGAGTGATGCTGATGATAGACTTAAAATTATTGAGAAAACAGCCCGAAATTTTCTACGAATCTCTAAAGAAGAGAAATCAGACTACCGAGATCATCGATCAAATCATTGCACTGGATAAGGAATGGCGGAGCTATTTGAGTCAAGTGAACAATCTGAAGTCTAAAAGGAATGAGCTCTCCAAGAATGTTGCAAGGCTAAAAGCAGAGGGTAAGAGTGAGCAAGCAGATGAATTAATAGCTCAAAGTAAGGCCATAGGCGACGAAATTGCGGATTTAGAAGCAAAGCAAGATGAATTAGAGACTCAGATGCTTAGCTTAGCTCTTTATGTGCCTAATACTCCCCACGAAAGCGTACCAACTGGAAAAGATGAAACAGAAAACGTAGAAATCAGACGTTGGGGAGAACCAAGAAAATTCGATTTTGAGCCCAAACCCCACTGGGATCTTGGTACAGACCTCAAGATGCTCGATTTCGACAAGGGATCAAAATTGAGTGGTTCAAGATTCACCGTGATGTTTGGTCAGATTGCAAAATTGGAAAGATCAATAGCACAGTTCATGCTCGATGTACACACGGGTAACGGATACACAGAGGTAAATGTTCCGCACTTAGTTAAGAGAGAAACAATCACTGCGACTGGACAACTACCAAAATTTTCCGAAGAGTTATACACTTGTGAGAGAGATGATCTATTTCTCATACCGACTGCCGAAGTGTCTCTTGCTGCATTACATATAGGCGACGTACTCGATGAAGATATGCTACCTTTGAAATATACTGCATTCACACCTTGCTATCGTAGGGAAGCTGGAAGTTATGGTAAAGATGTACGAGGATTGATTAGGCAGCACCAATTTGAAAAAGTGGAACTTGTATGGTATGCAAAGCCAGAGAATTCATTTGATGCATTAGAACAGCTAACCCATGATGCAGAGAGAATATTACAACTGCTTGGATTGCCCTACAGGGTAATCACACTATGCACCGGAGATATCGGATTTGCAGCAGCAAAGACGTACGACATAGAAGTATGGCTACCATCTTACAACGGGTACAAGGAAATTTCCTCTTGCAGTAACGATACCGACTTCCAAGCAAGGAGAGGAAATATCAGATACAGGACAAAAGATGGAAAGATGAACTACGTACACACACTCAACGGTTCGGGATTGGCGATCGGAAGAACGTTGGTTGCCATAATGGAGAATTATCAAAACCCAGATGGTTCAATCACAGTTCCAGAGGTGCTAAGACCGTACATGAAGACAGAGGTCATAAAGTGATTTATCTTCAGGTGTTTTTTCTAAATTCTTAAGGAATGAAGGGATATATGTGGCTACCCTAGATGAAAATCCTCAAAAGAGGGAAATGATCGACAAGATACGTCAGATGAACTATGAAGAGTTGTACGATTTTGCCGAAGATATTAGAAGATACATGATTTCTGTCATATCTCAAAACGGAGGACACTTAGCCTCAAACTTAGGCACAGTGGAGTTGACGCTCGCACTGTACCGAGTCTTTGATCCATTTGAAGATTACATTATTTGGGATACCGGTCATCAATCTTACACACACAAATTGCTGACTGGCCGATGGGATAGATTCAGAACACTCCGTACGTTCGGTGGAATATCTGGTTTTACCAATGTACTTGAAGATCCTGTCGATAGATTCGGTACCGGACATGTGGGGACGTCCATTGCAGCGGCACTTGGGATAGAAAAGGCACTCGAATTAGAGGGAAAGCAGGCAAACGTAGTTGTTGTCATAGGTGATGGTGCACTGACGAGCGGTGAGGCATTAGAAGCACTCAATCAATTAAAAAGTCAGAATTCCAAGATAAAGATAATCCTAAACAGTAACGGAATGAGTATATCGAAAAACGTTGGCAGCTTATCTATATTGCTTGAAAACCTTCGAACGAATAAGATATACCTAAATATAAAAGAAGCAGTAAAACGTGGCATAAAAAGTAATGTAGAATTTGAATTGAAAAAAGTGAGAGAAGCAGTAAAGGTTGCACTCTTAGGGCAAGATTTCTTCGAATCGCTCGGTATAAAACATTTTGGCCCGATCGATGGCCACGACGTACATACGTTGGAAGAATCTTTAAAGATGATAAAAGATTATTCTTATCCGACTATTTTGACTGTGTTTACAACTAAAGGTAAAGGATATACGCCGTCGGAGAATAACCCAACGAAGTACCACGGTGTAGAAAAATTTGATCCGGATTCTGGAGACTTTGAGAAACCAGCTAATACGTTCTCATACAGCGATGTGTTTGGTAATGTCTTGCTAAGAATCGCAAGAGAAGATCCGAAAATAGTTGCACTTACTGCAGCCATGCCGGATGGTACGGGCCTAAAACAATTTTCAAAGGAATTTCCGAATAGGTTCGTAGACCTCGGCATCACAGAACAATCTGTCGTCACGTACGCTGGTGCGTTAGCAATGAATGGATTCAAACCTGTTGTTGCCATATATTCAACCTTTCTTCAAAGAGCCTACGACCAAATTGTACACGATGTTGCACTCCAAAATCTCAACGTCGTTTTTGCAATAGATCGAGCAGGATTGGTTGGAACGGATGGCCCAACGCACCATGGTATATTCGATATAGCGTATATGAGATCAATTCCAAACATGAAGATATTGACTCCACTGGATGCTCAAGACCTGGCAAATACGTTATACTTTGTATTGCAGAAGATGCGTACAATTCAAGGACCAATTGCAATCAGATATCCTCGAGATGTGGAATTTGGTAAAATAGATGAGATTTGTGGTAAAATATATTCAGCAGAATTCTTCAATCCTTTTAGGTGGGAGAATTTAGTTGAAGGCAATGACGTCGCAGTACTTGCAGTTGGGACGCTATCGAGAGAATATGTGGACATGTGTCAAAAGAACAACTGGACGTTAATAGGCGTTAGAAGTGTAAAACCATTTGATACGAATGCAATACTCAAAATCATATCAACGCATACGTTCATATTTACCGTGGAAGAAGGTACGGTCACCGGTGGTTTTGGTGAGGGATTGACATCACACATCAACGAACATTTCAGAGATTATCTAAGCGAGATTAGAATTCATAACATAGGTATATGTGATCAATTTGTTCCACAAGGCTCAAGGCAACAGCTGATCACTTATGCAGGACTGAGTAGGAATACCATTGAAGAGAAGGTAAAAGAAAATATCCGGAAAGGAGTGAAGAGAGTATGAAAATTCAGAACGAATATGGTGAGATTGAGATCACAGTTAATGCGATTAGAAAGTTGGTTTATTTGGGTGTTATCGAAACATATGGACCTATCAGCATTGGAACAGACAACTGGTTCTCCAGATGGTTCTCTTCCGAAGAAGGAAAGATCAAGGTGGAGGAAGATGACTTTGGCCACATTACGATCGATATATTCGTTGAAGTTGAATATGGTACAAAAGTGACTGAGGTGGCAAAAAATATAGAAGAAAACGTGCAGCACAAGCTTAAATCTTACGCAAATTGTGAAAATGCAGACATCAATGTTCATGTAATTGGTGTCAGATAATAAGTCGCATGGCTGTGTTAGTTGAAATGAGGTGATATTTTGACAAAAACAATAAATGGAGTTGAGATGAAAGGCATATTCATGAAGGGTGCCGAAAATTTGTTGATGCACCGTGATGAGATAAATGCCCTCAATGTTTTCCCTGTGCCAGATGGTGATACCGGTTCCAACATGAGTTCAACCATGCTTGAGGCTTGCAAGTATTTGGAAAATATTACAGACATAAAGTTGAAAAATGTACTCGAGTCTATAAAGCGTGGTACATTGATGGGTGCAAGAGGCAATTCAGGTGTTATACTCTCGCAGATTTTCAGAGGATTTTGCGAGGCGATAGACAAGAAGAACAGGATAAGCGTTTCTGATTTTGTAAAGGCATTGAGCAATGCACGACAAGTTGCATACAAGGCAGTATTGCGACCAGTTGAGGGAACGATATTAACTGTTGTTAGAATGATCGATGAAGAGTCCGAACAGCTTGCACGCTTGGAGAGTTTTGAGCAACTTTTTGAGAAGATAGAGGAGATATCATTCGACGCGGTAAAGAAAACGCCCAGCCTTCTTGCGAAGTTGAGAGAAGCTAATGTCGTAGATGCTGGAGCAAAAGGTCTCTACTACATATTTCAAGGGTTCAAAATGTTCATCCTTGGTGACAAGACTATAAACCTATCTGGCGTGGAGACAAGACCTGCTGAAGATATATCTATCAATCTCGAAGAACTAACTTTCCAGTACTGTACCGAGTTGATCGTTAACGTTAAAAAGCCAATCTCTAAAGCTGTCAAAGGAGAGCTTGAGGACTATTTGAACGAAATAGGAGATTCTGTCGTCTTCTTTATTCAAGACGATGTTATAAAACTTCACGTACACACAAATAATCCTGGTAAAGTGATAGAAAAGTTTTTGGAATACGGTGATTTGATGAAAGTCAAGATAGACAACATGAAAGAGCAACACGAACATGTGATTAGTGAGAAATACAAGAAGAAAGAAAGAAAGCCCATTGCGTACGTGGCTGTCTCCCCGGGTAAAGGACTTACTCGAGTTTTGAAAGACATTGGAGTTGACGAAATCATTTCCGGCGGGCAATCGATGAATCCAAGCATGGCAGATTTACTAGACGCTATCAGAAGAGCAAATGCAGACAACGTGATAGTATTTCCAAACAATTCCAACATTATATTGGCTGCAGAACAAGCTGCAAAGGTTGCTGAGGGAGAGGGTATCACCGTCAGGGTAATGAAGACTACAAATGTTCAGGAAAACATAATGGCAATGATATACAAAGCTGGCGAGACGGTTGAAGAGATAGTGAAAAGCATAGAGGAGGTCCTTCCAAAGGTTGTTGCGATCTCGATAACGATTGCAGTCAGAGACTCAAAGTACGCTGGTGAAAGGATAAAGAAGAGTGAATATCTCGGCTTCGTTGGCAAAGAGCTCGTTGCACATCACAAGAATCTCGTCAATGTGATTGACAAGATATATCAAAAGTGTAATCTTCAGGAACGTGAGATACTCACAGTTTTTGTGGGATCAGGCACAACACCAATTGAACAAACCATAGTTGAAAAGTACACAAAAAAGAAGTATCCAAATTTGCAATTAGAGTTCTTAGATGGCGGGCAACCTCATTATCAGTTTTTGATGATGGTAGAGTGATAAAGGTAGAGTAAGGTAAGTTAAAGAGTCATTTGGAGGGTAAAAATGAGAGAAGTAATGACAGTTGTAAAGACTGACGATAAATATATCTATTTGCAAACGATAACTGAAGAGGCATCTTGTTCAGCCTGTGCTTTGTCTGGCAATTGTTCGATAAAAAGCGGAGATATGCACATAAGTGTAAGAAAAGAGAATGTTGAGAAGGCAGTCGAAGTTGGTGATACGGTTATCGTTGATTTAAAATATAATCAGGCTATACTTGCAATGATACTGTATGGTATACCGTTAAGCGGATTTTTACTAGGGGTGCTCGTTGGGTACTTCTTCAAGTTGAGTGATATATTCTCACTCGTTTTTGGTCTTGCACTTGCTGGTGGCGGATTTTTGATATCAAAACTTTTCGACAAAAAGTACGAGGTAAAAATCGTTGACGTAAAAGATAGAGGTAATAACTATCCGAAAAATTTGACAAACAACGGTATAGTATAATTGTCGACATACACTATAGTAAAATCAAGTGAGATTTGATGATATTTAATGTTGTTATCCTAAGAAAAGTAAGATAGGGGGAATTCGATGATCTACTCACTTAAGCGTGGGGAACCAAAAAAAGGATGGGTACTCATAGTTCATGGTTTGGGCGAGCATATAGGAAGATATGATAAACTAATTGACATGCTTGTCAAAGAAGGTTTTGGTGTCATCGGATTTGATTTGCCTGGTCATGGAAAGAGTTCTGGGAAAAGAGGAAATACTACCATAGAAGATACAGTGGCGATAATTGATGAACTGACAAAGAGTGTGAATCGTTTTACCGTATTTGGTCACAGCCTTGGTGGACTTATCGCCATAAGATATACAGAATTAAGGCCACAGAAGGTAAACAACTTGGTTGTCTCCTCACCTGCATTGAATATAGAAATGAAATCGAGCCAGAAAGTAATGATGAACATTTTCTCAGTATTGGCACCATCGTTGACTGTAAACAATGGTATAAATCCAAATCTTTTATCTCGTAACAAATCGGCAGTCGAGAAGTACATATCCGATTCGCTCGTTCACGATAGAATATCCGTACGTCTAGCGAAGAGTATGATGAAGAACATAGAATTGGCTCACGAACAAGCTGAAAGGATAATCTGCCCAGTTTCTATCCTCATAGGTACAGATGACAAAGTAACACTACCAGATGGTGCAAGAAAGTTCTTTGATGAATTAAAGACGGAGAACAAAACGCTTAGAGAATTTCCAGGCGGTTACCACGAGCTCTTTGAAGACCCCGAACATGCAGAAAGCTTTTATGAATCGATAATTCACTATATAAAACAGTACAACGAGTAACATTCAATGTTCAAGATTTGAAAACACGGAGCCAGTAAAATCCAGTGAAGTCCAGTAAAGAAATAGGTGGAAGGTGATAGCGTGCAATACAAAACGAAATTGGGCGAGTTTGATTTGTCTGATAAGGAAGTTGTAGTTTTTCCAAATGGCATTCCAGGGTTTGAAGATTTGAGAAGATTTACCGTAATCTCGTTGGAAGAAACAGCACCGATACTTTGGTTAGTCAGTTTGGATGACGATAACGTTGCCTTACCAATTATAGATCCTTGGATGATTTTGGAAGACTATGAAGTCCAGATGTCCCAAGAAGATATAGAAATATTGAAAGTGGAAGATCCTTCTGAGATTGTAGTTTGGAGCATTCTGACAATACCTATGGGTAAGCCGCAAGAAGCAACTGTGAATTTGAAAGCACCAATTTTGATAAACTTAAAGACAGGATTAGGATGTCAGACAATCCTTGAAAAGTACGAAATAAAGTATCCGTTAAGTGGTCACACGAGTGGTTCAGAAGGAAGTGACAGTAAAGAATCGATGAAGGAAAATGAAAGTAATTATGGTGGTGATCAGTAGTGCTTGTTTTATCTAGGAGGATAGGGGAAAGCATAATAATTGGGGACGATGTGGAAGTAAAAATATTGAAAGTAGATAATGGTGTCGTCAAATTGGGTATAATAGCTCCTGCTGCAGTAAAGATATACAGGAACGAAGTTTACAGGACAGTTGCTCAGCAGAATATAAGCGCAGTTGTCAAAGATGCAAAAGATGTTGAGAACTTGAAGGAGGTATTCAGACATGTCGATAAAGATAGATGATAAACTTATAGAGCACCTTTCCACTTTGTCGCGGCTAAATGTCAGTAACAAAGAGAAGTTGAAGAATGATTTACAAGAGATAATAGGATACTTTGAGATACTTTCTGAGGTGGATACGGAAGGATTGGAGCCAATGTACACACCCATAGAAGACGTTGCTAAGTTGAGAGATAACGTACCTCAGAGATTTGATAACATAGAAGGCATCGCTGCCAATTTCCCGGATAAAGTAGATAAACTCATAAAAGTACCGGGTATTTACGGATAAGACGAGTAAGGCGGAGCAAAATTAGAATCTGAAAAAATTATGGGTGAGAATAATATCGATTGGAAGCAAGCTGAGCAGATGGTCATAGAGTTCCTAAAGAGAGAGAAGAAGTATAAAATCGTTGCCCACAATTATAAAACACGTTTTGGCGAGATAGATATTATTGCTCAACAAGGAGATACCTATATTTTCATCGAAGTCAAGTCTGGTACAGGCAAGAGGGTAAGACCTTCCGAAAGAGTTGATGTGGAAAAATATAGAAAGATATCTACACTCGCAGAATATTTCTTGATGGACAAGAAATATTCGAGAGCACGTATAGACGTAGCAGAAGTAATTGATGGTGAGATAAATTACTATGAAGATGTAGGGTGGGAATTCGGATGAAAATAATTGCCACAAACAAGAAAGCTTACACAGATTACATTTTGGATGAAACATACGAAGCGGGTATAGAACTCTTTGGTACAGAAGTTAAATCATTGCGAGAACACGGTGCATCCTTCAAAGATTCCTTTTGCCGAGTAAAGGATGGAGAGATATACTTGCTGAATTTGCACATACCACCGTACAAATTTGGTAACATATACAACCATGATCCAGAAAGACCGAGAAGGTTGTTGCTTCACAGGAAGGAAATCGACAGGATTTGGGGAAAGATAAGGCAAGAGGGTTACACAGTCGTACCAACGAAGATTTATTTGAACGCACACGGGCTCGTCAAAGTCGAAATAGCCATTGCAAAAGGTAAGAAAAACTATGACAAGCGTGAAGAGATAAAGAAAAAGGAAACAAATAGGAAAATAAAAGAATACATGAAGATGTGATCTAAAAAGATACTCAATAGATACTCACTTCGAAGAAGGAGGAGAGTTCATTATGGATGTAAGGAAAGCGGTTACAGAAAAAATTACACTCTTCAAAGAATCTTACAAGCCTGAGGTCGTTGCATTTGACGAATCAAATTTAATGATAAGCCAGTACATCGACCACACCAATTTGAAACCTACTGCGACAAGTGATGAAATTAAAAACCTCTGCAAGGAAGCGTTGGAATATAGCTTCAAGGGAGTTTGCATAAATCCTTCTTATGTTCCTCTCGTGTCTTCAATGCTTAAGGGATCTAGCACATTAACAGTCACTGTTATAGGATTTCCTTTGGGAGTAACGAGCACGGAATCAAAAGTTTACGAAACAAAGTGGGCAGTAGAGAACGGTGCAGATGAAGTGGACATGGTTATACACGTTGGAAAGTTAAAGGAATGTGATTACGAATATGTCTATAACGATATAAAGGCTGTCGTTGGTGCCTCTAAGGTACCCGTTAAAGTGATAATTGAAACATGCTATTTGAGTGATGAAGAAAAAATCGCAGCTTGCGTACTATCAAAATTGGCGGGTGCTAAATTCGTTAAAACCTCCACTGGATTTGGTACTTCGGGTGCAAAGTTTGAAGACGTTCAACTCATGAGATGGGCAGTGGATGGAGAAATAGAAGTAAAGGCCTCTGGTGGGATAAAGACATACGAAGATGCGATAAAGATGATATCAGCAGGTGCTACAAGGATAGGTACGAGTTCTGGAGTTGCAATATTGCTCAAGAAATAATGAAAGTCTACAAGAGATAGAAATTTTCCCACACTATCCAAAGGGGTGTGATAGGATGAAAGCTCTCGGACTCATATTAGCTGGTGGAAAGAGTGATGCACTTGGAAAGTTAGTGTACAAAAGAGCGAGCGCTGCTTTGCCCGTCTTTGGTAAATACAGGGCGATCGATTTCATTTTGAGCAATATGGTTAATTCGGGAATCTACAAGGTAGGTGTGCTGACACAATACAATCCTCGAAGTCTCATGGATCACCTTGGCTCCGGAAAAGAGTGGGATTTGGATAGGAAAAATGGCGGTCTGTACATACTTCAACCATATTTGGGTATGACGGGTGAATACTGGTATCGTGGTACTGCCGATGCGATATTCCAAAACACAACTATCCTCAGACGAGGTGATGAAGACTACGTTTTGATAGGTTCGGGAGACCACATATACAAAATGCTCTACAATGATCTCTTCAGCTTCCACTTTGCAAAAGGTGCAGACGTTACATTGGTGGTTAAAGAACTCGATGAAACATACGATATGACGCAGTACGGTGCCGTAGTAACAAACGAAGACGGCAGGATAGTCGAGATTCACGAAAAGGTTGATAATCCTCCAACACGAAAGGCATTTTTAGGCATATATTTCATAAATAAATTCCTACTTCTCGATTTATTGTACGATACCGTTCCAACTGGTAAGTACGATCTACTTTTGGATGTCATAATTCCAAACCTCTCAAAGTTAAGAGTCTATGCTTATGAATTCGATGGATATTGGCGTAACGTAAAAAAAGGTATAGATGAATATTATAAGACAAACATGGAAGTACTCAATAGCAAGCAGCTCCGCGAGGAACTCTTCATAAAATATGGTAGAGTATATACAAAATTGAAAGACTATCCCCCAGCAAAGTTCACAGGTACGGCAAAAGTCTCCAATTCTATGATTTCAGATGGCTGTATAGTATCCGGCGTTGTCAAAAATTCAATACTCTTCAGAGGAGTTGTAGTCAAAGCAGGTGCACGCGTCGAAAATTCTATAATCATGCAAGATTCAGTTATAGAAGAAGGTGCATTGGTAAAGAACGCGATTGTCGATAAGAACTGCATGATTAGGGCAGAACAGATGTTGGTCGGTGATTTTGAACCTGTTGTATTGGAAAAGTGGATGGTCATATAGCATAGGTCTAAAAAGCATATGGGGGAGATGATGCTATGCAGAATATATTGGGATTAATACTTGCAGGAGGACAAGGAACTAGGTTGGGAGTTTTAACCGAAAAAATACCAAAACCAGCCGTACAATTTGGTGGAAAATACAGGATAATTGATTTCACATTGAGCAATTGCGTTAATTCAGGTATATATAGCATAGGCGTTCTAACTCAGTATAGACCACATTTGTTGAATAGACACATAGGAATCGGCAAGCCATGGGATCTCGATAGAAAAGGCGGCGGGGTGACCATTCTTCAGCCTTATTCGACGCTGACCGAAAGCATATGGTTTAAGGGGACTGCTGATGCAGTCTACCAAAACATAGAATTTGTTGATGAACATCAACCTGAATATATCGTTGTACTGTCCGGAGATCACATATACTCGATGGATTACAGCGAATTTGTATATTATCATATATCAAAAGGCGCAGTGGCCACGATTGCTTGCATGGAAGTACCATTGAATGAAGCTCACAGATTCGGTATAATGGTCACAGACATAGACAACAAAGTAGTGGAATTCCAAGAGAAACCAAAAGAACCGAAGTCCAATTTGGCATCACTTGGCATATATGTTTTTACGTGGGATTTCATAAAGAAAGTCTTGATAGAAGATGCAAAAGATGAATCGAGCGAACACGACTTTGGGAAGAACGTGATACCGAAAATTCTCTCAACAGAAAAGGTATATGCGTTTCCATTTGAAGGTTATTGGAGAGATGTTGGAACGATACTTTCTTACTGGGAAACAAATCTGGAGTTGACTCGGCCAATTCCTCCATTCAATCTCTATGATCCCAATTGGCGCGTTTATACAAGATCCGAGGAAATGCAACCTGCTTACATATCTGATGAAAGAACCGTAAGAAATTCTATAATCAGTGAAGGGTGCGAGATTTATGGTACCGTAGATGCCAGTGTCATCTCTCAAGGCGTTACAATCGGTGAAGGAAGCATTATAAAAAATAGCGTGATCATGACAAGGGTTGTTGTAGGAAAGAATGTTGTCATAGAAGATTCGATAATATCTGAAAATACTGTGATAAAAGATGGATGTAAGATTGGCGTAGGTAATTTTGCCGAAAGTACCTACGACAGAAAAGTATATGATTCACACATAACAGTTGTTGGTATGGATAGTATCATAGAAGAAGATTGTGAAATCGGGAAAAATGTTGTAGTAGGTAACGACAGAATTGTTCCAAAAGGTACCAAAGTTTCAAGCGGTGGATATTATATGTAATTTGTTATATTTGTTAATTGTTTGACAATTAACATTTTTAATATTTGGTTAGCAAGGAGGAAATGAGATTGGATCTTTATTTCATAAAGGTCAGAGCACGTAGCAAGGGCACAGCAGAAGATATAGTTGGTTATTTTTTTGGAAAGACCAACAATGCCCCGGAATACGATTTTGTCGTTGTACCATTGAGATATTCCAATATGCTCGATGAAATAACACTTGAGGAGAATTTAAGCGATTTCAAAGAAAAAATCGAAGGGGTTAGGTCCAAATTAAAGGAAGTTACTGGAGTTTACGATGTAACTTTAGCTTTTCTTGCCTATATAAACAATATGATGAACAGAAGAGGAAAAATACCTCTTGGAATAGAGTTTTCAACCGCAATATCAGAATCGGATAACGAGGTAATAAGAATAGTTGTTCAGAACCTTTTTGAAGAGTGGAGCCCAAAAATGGACGTTGTTGTACGGACTCAAGGAATGTCTCTGGAAGAATATTCGACTCTAACTTTTTCAACCGTTTACGATAGTTTCGGTGATGAGAATATCAAGAAGATCTATTCAAGACCAGATATTGTCGAACTTCCAGAAGTTTTTCCGGTGATAGATCCGATAAACGGTACTTCGATTGTCCAATTCGATGTCGAAGACAAATTACCTGTCGTAATATTAGATCCAGGAAAATTCCAAAAAGATATAGTAAATAATATACCAGATTTTGATAAAAACAAGAGTTCTGTTGAAGGAACGTTGATCAGTAAAGAGATAGTAAAAATCAGAGATAATACACTGTTTTTGATTAAAGTTGAACTCTTCGATGGCATTATCGCAAAGGCTTTGATTAGCCCTTCGCTGAAAATACTAAGCGATGAAACATATTTCTTGAAGAAGAAAAAGCGAGGTGCATCTGGTAAGGAAAGGGAAGATGGTAAGACGAGTATAAGAGTTGAGGTGCCTTCGTCAACTGGGAGTGAACTGTTAATTGCATTCATAACGACGATACTCTTCACAGCTGCGTTGCTAATAATAACCTATCTATTCATGAAATAGAAATCCATTATACAGAGCCAAGCGTTCATAACCTATGTTAGGGGTGATACATTGGAACAAGTCAAGATAACTGGCCAAAATATAGATCAAGTAGTGAACATGGTATATTTAGACAAGAAAGAATTTTACGACGAACTTTTTGGAAAAAACGCTGTGAGATATATAAAAGAGGCATTCGATGATGACATTCCACCTTTCATAAAATCAAATACAGTAATTTTGCAAGAAAGAGAAGAAATAAAAGGTGTACTACTGTACGGTGATAAGTCAGTTTTCAGGCGTGGATATCAAAAATGGTTTAAAGTTCTTGGACTCAAGATATTTCCAGTCGGATCAAAGATGATATACATCATAGAAAGACTTCTAATAGACTTTTCTGTGGATGATTTATACATAGTGTCGTTGTATGGAGAAACGAAGGAATTCTTGTTGTATAATTTCATAAAATCTAATAGATACAAGAAAATAATAGCTGACACATCCGACGAAAAACTTTTTAAAAGTTTTGGGTTTTCCGAGGTGAAATCGGCACATCCTAAACTCAAGCGTTTTGAAAAATTCTGCGATTACGAAGACTTATCTGGAATTGGCTGGGATACGCACCCACTTGTGAAGGGAAGAAAACTTATCATCGGGGGTATTGAAATAGATTCGGAATTGGGGTTGTCTGGTCATTCCGATGCGGATGTACTAACACATGCGATAATAGATAGTTTGGTTGGTATGATTTACAAAAAGGATATTGGTGTACTTTTTCCTGAAAATGAGGAGAACAAGGATAGAAAGAGTTTAGAGATGCTTCAGTTTGTTATAAATGATATGAACAAGAAAGGATACTTCACATCCTCGATAGATTGCGTTGTAATCTCACCAATTAGACTCAGGGAATATAGGGAACAGATAATTGCATCACTTGAGTCGGTATTGAGGTGCCCTGTTTCTGTGAAATTCAAGTCCGGAAACAATGTTTATCCTGAATCAGATATGAAAGGTGTAACTGCGATGTGCATAAGTAACATCAATAGGATATGAATGTACGATTTTCAACACAAAGACAGAAGAGTGTAAAAGCAGATGGAGGTGAATTTATGGCTGGTAATTATGTTAAGTCAACGGAAGAGAAGATGAAAAAATCGGTGGAAAAGATTTCGGAAGAATTAAAACATTTGAGAACTGGAAGGGCCTCACCTGCAGTATTGGAAGATATTAAAGTAGACTATTATGGAACGCCAACTCCGGTACTTCAAATTGCTCAAATTACAACTGAAGAAAGGCAGATATCTATAAAACCGTGGGAGAGAAACTTACTGGGCGCAATTGAAAAGGCGATACTTGCAAGTGACTTGGGACTCACACCGGTTAACGATGGTAACGTCGTGAGGATAAGTTTTCCCTCGCCCACAACCGAACAGAGGCAGAAATGGGTTAAGAAAGCCAAAGAAATAATTGAAGAAGGTAAGATTGCAATCAGAAATATCAGAAGAGATGTGCTTAAAGAAGTGAAAGACAAGAAAAAAGACGGAGAAATTTCGGAAGACGATGAGAAAAAAATCGAAAAAGAAATCCAAAATCTGACTGACAAATACATTGCAGAGCTCGACAAGCTTTTCGAAAATAAAGAAAAGGAGATCATGGAATTTTGATGTTTGAAAAAAAACAGATAACTTCTAATCCTCAACACATTGCATTTATCATGGATGGAAATGGTCGGTGGGCAAAAAGGCAAGGCAAACCAAGAACATATGGCCATTATATGGGAACTTACAAAATAGAAGATGTTGTCAGATGGTGTTCGAATATTGGTGTTAAATATACAACGTTCTATGTGTTCTCAACAGAAAATTGGAAAAGGCCACCGGAAGAGATAAATTTCATATTCAATCTCTTGGTTGAAAAGATTGAAGAATTCTACGAAAGGATGAACAAAGAGAATGTTAGGTTGAGATTCATCGGAAGGCTTGAAGAACTACCTGAAAATGTTAAAGCAAAGTGCTTTGAATACGAAGAGAAGACGAAAAACAACGAGAAAATACAAGCAGTTTTAGCACTTAACTATGGTGGAAGGTCAGAAATAGTCGATGCTGTAAAGAAGATGCTCGATCAAGATAATCGCCATGTAGATGAACAAACATTTAGAAATTATCTGTATGCACCCGACGTACCTGACCCGGATTTAGTCATTCGTACCTCGGGAGAGATGAGAATAAGCAATTTTCTTCTTTGGGAAATAGCTTACAGTGAGTTTTACTTTTCGAATTTACTTTGGCCTGAGTTCAGCGAGGAAGAGCTGAAAAGAGCAGTTGAAGCCTACCAAGGCCGTGATAGGAGATTCGGGGGGATTAAATAAGAATGGGTAAAGATAACAACCAGCAATCACCTAAGAAAGAATTTGTTCAAAGGCTTATAAGTGCTATAATAGTTGCACCTTTTGTGCTGTTATGTTTTGTATCATATTCGAGTTTAGTTGGTCTCGTCGCAACGATAGTAATGATAGGTGCTTCAGAACTGTTTTTTACCGTCATTAAGAAGCACGGAATGAGTCTTGTAGTGATGTACACTGCGGTAGTTACACTCTACCCATTATTGTATGGTGTCGCTTTTAGAGATAATCCTATGGAACTGTTGGCAACACTTTACATAACGGGAAATGTTGTGACGTTATCAAAGGTCAAAGATAAAGAAGCAATAACCGAAGCACATTTTGCCTATGCAACTGCTTTGATATATGTCAGTTTCCTTTTGTCATTCTTCTTACCAATATATGATCTTTATGGGGCTGCGATAGCGCTACTTACTCTTACGTTGAGTTGGGCATACGATAGTTTTGCATATGCGTTCGGTGTGTCTACCGGTGGGAAACATAAATTGCACAGTTATTACAGTCCAAACAAGAGTTGGGAAGGACTTTTCGGAGGCATATTTGGCACGTTCTTATACATCCTTCTTTATCAAAATCTTGCAAACTTGTTTTTCAATGCAAATATGAAATTTTCCCTTCCATTCACAATTTTCTTGTCGATAGTAACTGGCATATTCGATACGTTCGGTGACTTATTTGAATCGTCTATAAAACGACATTACGGTGTAAAACATCTAGGCAATCTCATGCCAGGACATGGTGGGATTCTTGACAGGATAGATGGCCTGCTTTTCATAACGCCAATTATGTATATAATTCTTCAGATTTTTTATTGAAATTAATTATAACGGAAACATTGAAATTAACCATATTGGTAGACGGCAAAGTAATTGGAGGTGCTTTAAGTGAGATTCATGACCAGTGAAGAGATAAGAGAGGAATATCTGAGCTTTTTTGAAAAAAAGGGGCACAAGAGGTTACCAAGTGCTTCTTTGATTCCCGATGATCCACAGCTTATGTTCACAGTTGCAGGTATGGTACCATTCAAACCGATATTTTGGGGAAAAGTTGATCCAGTTTACTTGAGGGCAACAACTTGCCAAAAATGCGTTAGGACAAACGATATAGAAAACGTGGGAAGAACGCCACGGCATCATACGTTTTTCGAGATGCTGGGCAATTTTTCATTCGGAGATTATTTTAAAAAAGAAGCGATCGAGTGGGCTTGGGAATTTGTTACACAAGTTCTTGGCATGCCAGAAGAGAAACTTTGGGTCTCCATCTATCAAGATGATGATGTCTCGTTCAGTATTTGGGAGAGCTTGGGTGTACCGGCTCACAAGATATTGAGACTGGGAAAAGATGACAATTTCTGGGGGCCAGCCGGTCCAACGGGACCTTGCGGACCTTGTTCAGAGATATTCTACGATACTGGGAGAGAAGAAAAGGCACCGGAAGGTGAAGAACCGACGCCAGCAAATACAGATGGACGTTTCATCGAGATATGGAATTTGGTTTTCACAGAATTCTACCAAGATGAAGAAGGAAATTTGCATCCGTTACCGAGAAAGAACATCGATACCGGTGCAGGACTTGAAAGAATATCTGCAATGATGCAAGGTGTGTATTGGAATTTTGACACCGATTTGTTCATACCAATCATCGAGAATATTGAAAATGTACTTAACGTGAAATACAAGCAAGATTCCAATAAAGACATATCAATAAGAGTGATTGCAGACCATGTCAGATCAGTGACGTTCATGATTTCTGATGGAGTGCTTCCATCAAATGAAGGTAGAGGTTACGTGGTAAGGAGAATACTCAGAAGGGCATTACGCCACGGTACATTACTCGGTGCGAAGGAACCATTCCTATACAAAATAGTCGATAGCGTTGTGAAAAAGATGGGCAAAGTATATCCGGAAATTGTAGAAAAGCAAGCATTTGTCGAAAACATCGTTAGAAATGAAGAACTCAGATTCATAAATAACCTTTCAAGAGGATTAGACCTCATTCAGAAGATAATCGCAACAAACGGAAAAATAACATCCGAAGATGCATTCAGACTGTACGATACATATGGATTCCCAATCGATATACTGAGAGATATTGCGCAGGAAAATGGTTATGACCTAGACGAAAAGAGTTTTGAAAGATATCTTCAAGAACAAAGGGAAAGATCCAGAAAGGCACAAGGTGAGGTTGAATTTGCACAGAGAAGTGGTTATGAAAATTTAGGTTTGGAAAGCATTTTTGTAGGTTATGATACAATGAAATCGGAGGCGACAATTCAAAAAATAAAAGTCAAAGAAGCATTTGTGGATGCTGCAAACGATTGCGAGTGTGAGATAGTTTTAGATGTAACGCCATTTTATGCAGAAAAAGGTGGACAGGTTGCTGACATTGGAAATATTTACAATGCAGTTGGTAATTTCAAAGTAGAGCACACGTATTCACCTGTTGAAAATGTAATCGTACATAGAGGTAAGCTCACTGGAAAGCTATCAGTTGGTGACAAGGTTATTGCTCAAGTTGACGAAGAGACGCGCAAGGCAACTATGAGAAATCACACTGCCACGCATCTACTTCATGCAGCGTTAAGAAACGTTTTGGGGAGTCATGTGAGACAAGCTGGATCTCTCGTAGAACCATCGAGACTAAGATTTGACTTTACACACTACAATTCTCTTACAGGAGAAGAAATCAAGAAAGTGGAAGACATAGTCAATAGAATTATTTTGATAGCTCACCCGGTTGTAACAGAAGTTAAAAGCTACGATGAAGCAGTTAAGGAAGGGGCAATGGCACTATTCGATGAAAAGTACGGCGACTTTGTCAGGGTAGTAAAGGTTTCAGACTTCAGCGAGGAGTTATGTGGTGGAACGCATGTTTCAAACACGGGAGAAATTGGGCTCTTCAAAATTACGTCCGAAAGTGCCGTTAGTGCAGGTGTTAGGAGAATTGAAGCAGTAACTGGCATGAACTCACTTGGATTTGTTAGAAGTTTGGAAGAAAAGGTTGCAGAAATCAAAGAATTACTCGAGGTTCCAGAAGATGGAATCGTTGAAAAAATCAAAAAACTTTTGGAAAGCAATAAATCTTTACAATCAGAACTTATGGATGTAAAGAAGAAATCTGTGAATATAAATGAAATTGTCAATAATTCAATGACTTTTGAAGGTATTACATACCTATCTGCGGTACTCAATGATGTGGATGCAGCTATCCTTAAAGAACTGACAGATGAAATTTCAGAGAGGATAAATGGAATCGTACTACTAATATCCAAATTAAATGATAAAATAGTTCTGACCGTAAAAGTGCCGAAAGACCTTACTACCATCTACAGTGCTGGCAACATAGCAAAGTCAGTGTCGAAAGTACTTGGTGGTGGTGGCGGAGGGAGTCAGACATTTGCCCAAGCTGGAGGCCGAAATTTCGAGAAAATAGGAGAGGCACTTGAACTATTTGAAAAGATAGTGAGAAAGGAAGTGTACTGATGTTTGGAAGATTGGATCTTGGGATAGACCTTGGTACCGCTAATACACTAGTATATGTGAGAGGGAAGGGAATAGTTATAAATGAACCTTCCGTAATTGCCATAAATGGGGATAATAATGAGATAATAAAAGTAGGTGCTGAAGCCAAGAAAATGATAGGTAAAACACCATCGTTCATTCAAGCCATAAGGCCATTGAAAGATGGTGTAATTGCTGACTACGAAGTTGCATTAGCAATGTTGATGTACTTCATAAGTCGAGCTCAGGAAAGCTTTTCGTTTTTCAGACCACGTGTCGTAATAGGTGTGCCAGTCGGTGTTACTGAAGTTGAAAGCCGGGCGCTTCTGAGAGCTGGAAAAGAAGCTGGTGCGAAGAAAGTTTTCTTAATTGAAGAACCTATGGCAACAGCACTTGGCGCTGGTTTGCCTGTTGAGGATCCTCAAGGAAACATGGTAGTCGACATCGGTGGTGGTACCACTGAGACTGCCGTCATATCTCTTGGTTCTATCGTTACTTGGTCCTCCATACGTATTGCGGGAGATGAGTTTGATGAAGCAATTATACAGTACGTCCGTGAGGTCTATAGAGTGACGATCGGAGTTAGAACTGGTGAGAGAATAAAGATAGAGATAGGAAATGTGTATCCACTGAAAGAATTCGATGAACTCCAAACGGAGATTGTAGGAATAGAACTTTCATCGGGACTACCAAAGAAACTTGTGCTAACTGGCGGAGAAATACGTGAGGCGATAAGACCAACCGCTATGCAAATTGTAGAAGCAGTTAAATCAACGTTGGAAAAGACACCGCCAGAACTTGTTGCCGATATTACAGAAAAGGGTATTATTATAGCCGGTGGCGGATCACTCCTTAGAGGCATGGCTCAGTTGATATCTAAAGAGACAGGTATTGAGGTACACGGTGCCGAGGACCCAATGACGTGCGTAGCAAAAGGCGCTGGAATGGTACTTGACAAAATGGATATACTGGCGAGGTTGAAGAGTGTCGAATGAATACTCATACATTAGCAATAGCGTTTATGATACTTCTCACTATATTTGTTGTTGATGTATTTACGCACAATTATCTGTCCGAAACAATTCATACAGTACTATACTCTGTATCCATTCCCATGTACAGTGCAAAGAACTACCTTGAAGACAGATTCTCACATACAATTGTTGTTCAAAATGTATATCTTTTCAATCAGGAATCAAATGGTTTGGAAGTGCTAAGCGTGGATTTGGAAGGGCTGTACGTTAGGAACTTGAACAAAAAAGGTGTTGTAATCAATGCTGAAGATGGCAGACTTATAGGGTTTGTGAAAAAAACAGGTAAAGTTGGATACGTTGTAAAATGGTGGGAGAGCGAATTTCCCGTTACCATAGAGTCTACATCCATTAGATCCGTTAGTGCGGTTGGATATTACAGCAACTTAAAGATAGATATTCCGGATCCAAACGTACAAGTGTCAGGGAAAGTTTATTTATCAGAATATTTCGAATACGGCAGATTGCTAAAAGCTAATAACTTATCGATAGGTAAGTACGAAAACGACGCATTTTATCCAGAGATACCACAGATTTCAAATTGTGTTGTACTGCTGGAAGAGTACCAAGATCACTTGGGTACTGCTACGGACAAGGGGGAGTAAATATGGACTATGAAGACTTAACAAAAGAAGAGTTGATTCAAAAAGTTAGGGAACTCGAAGATGAGATATCCAGTTTAAAGTTGAAAGATGACGAACTAGAATTGCTACTCAACGAATATTCTTCGATTGTAAAAAAGCAGTTTGAAGCATTCGACGATTTTATCAAAGATGTAGGAACTAGAAGGATGATTGACCCGTTAACGCGCGTGTATTCAAATGAACATATGATGAAACTCATATCATACTACCATCAGAAGGCATTTGAAGAAAACTTTGGGTATGCTCTGGTGACAGTAACGATAAAGGATTTCGAGAAGTTGGCTCAAATAGAAAGAGAACACGCATTGCTAACAGTTGGAAAGTTGTTGAAAGAACTCGTTAGAGTACCTCTCGATAGTGTTGGGAGGGCTTCAGAAGACAAATTCCTCGTTCTCTTAACTGAAATCAACCATGAGAATAGCCTGAAAGTAAAAGAAAGAATAGAAAATGCCCTTGCATTGCACGATATCAATGCAGCGGTAAAATATGCATGCTATCCAGATGATTCAACAAACCTCGAAGAATTGATTGGCACAGTTCAGTAACTCATATTTTGCAAGTATAAATCAACGCGCAGATAAACACTGTTCTTCATAAAACGACCTGAGTGATACAACCGAGTGATAAAAATAGTAATTTGCGAAGGGAGTTATCCTTATGGGCTCTATAATTGTAGAAAAATCTGTTTTACAAGGTGAGGTAGAGATTTCAGGTGCGAAGAACTCTGCACTACCGATATTGGCTGCGGTATTACTAACAGATGAAGAAATAGTACTCCATAAAATTCCAGTTTTGTCAGATGTTGAGACGATGATAGATATCCTCAGAACTGCTGGTAAGAACGTGGTATTTGAAAGAGATACGGGAACAGTAAAGGTTTCTGGTCCAATATTGCATACTCACGTTCCATATGAACTTGTTAGAAAGATGAGGGCTTCATTTAACGTGCTTGGACCAATAGCGGTCATCATGGGAGAGTCGAGTACCCCGCTCCCCGGCGGGTGTGCAATTGGTGTTAGACCGGTTGATTTCCACATAGAGGGACTTAAAAAACTAGGATTCGATGTCAACTATGACCATGGAGAAATCTTAGCAAGAAGAGGAAACAAGTCCGAAGACGTAACTGTTTACTTGCCTTTTCCAAGTGTTGGTGCAACTGAACATTTAATGTCCGTAGCTGCTGTTCTTCCAGGCACAACGGTAATAGAAAATGCTGCTATGGAGCCAGAAATTGGAGATTTACAGTCACTATTAAATGAAATGGGTGCAGACATCAGTGGAGCTGGTACAAGCAGGATTTTGATCAAAGGTGTTAAAAGGCTTCACGGATGTGAGCACACGATTATCCCAGATAGAATAGAAGCAGGCACATATGTCATAGGGATTCTGGCGACTGGTGGAGAGGGAATTGTAAGAAACGTTAGAACTGACCATCTTGATGCACTCTGGGCAGCGTTGGAAAAAGCTGGCGCGGTAGTGAAAAAGGAGGAGAACTTTGTTGAGATAAAATCATGGAATAAGTGGCGAGGATGTGACATAGATGTTCTCCCATATCCGGGTTTTCCAACAGACCTCCAGCCCCAGATTATTGTATACTTATCGTTGGCACAAGGAACGAGTATGGTCACTGAGAACGTTTTCAAAACCAGATTTGCACATGTTGGTGAGCTTGTTAGAATGGGAGCCAACATGAAGATAAAGGAAAACACCGTAATCATAAATGGAGTTGAGAAATTGCAGGGTACAACGGTCATGGGTACCGACTTACGTGCAACTGCTGCACTTGTAATCGCGGGATTTGCTGCGGAAGGCGAAACTGAAGTTACACAAGTTGAGCACATATTCAGAGGATATGAAAACGTGATTGAAAAGTTCTCAAAACTTGGTGGAAAGATAAGATACGTGCCTGGAGGTGTACCGGAGATTTGAAGAAAGAAACGAGTGAACAAAACAAAACAAGCCAATTTAGACTTGAAAGAAACCACATCCTGTTTTTAATAGATTGTTTGCTATTGTTGCTAGCTGGCCTGAATTCGTTGTTTGTGAGATTTGGTCTGGACTTTGTTGAAATGCACAAATATTCTCCGGGTGTTTGGTATTTGATATTGTTCACAATAATAGCAAATGTTTTGAACGGCACATATAAAATTGTGTGGAGATATGCTACGCCCAGAGAACTCATAGTGCTCTTGAGAGGTCTATTTCTTGGTTATGCATTTACATTGATCGTTTTGCATTTTACGAGGGTTGCTGTACTTCCAAGATCCGTTGGTGCGTTGACATTCTTGGGAAGTTTCTTCTTATTGCTGTCTGCACGACTCTTTTATCAATTTGTTAGAACGAGTCGAAGGTCTACCGGTAAGCAAATTGGAATAATTGGTGCTGGTGATGCCGGAGTTGTCATTCTAAATGAGATAAAAAGGGCCGAGTATGGGAAAGTAGTTGTCTTTTTTGATGACGACATTTCAAAGATAGGGAAGATTGTTGCAGGAATAAGAGTTGTCGGACCGTTAGAGAGAATAATGGATTACGTTCAAAAGTTTGGGTTAGAAGAACTAATTATCGCTATACCGTCTGCAACGAGCGAGCAGATGAACAGGATAGTAAGTCTGGTAGATACAAAAAAGGTCAAGCTCAGAACAGTTCCTTCTCTATCCCAGCTTCTCAACCGTGAACCAACGCTCGGAGATTTACGTGAGATTTCTATCCAAGATATAGTAGGTAGGCAACCGGTAACAGTCGACTTGAATTCCATAAGCCGATACATCTCGCGAAAAAGGGTACTGATTACTGGTGCAGGTGGCAGCATAGGTTCAGAAATCGCACGCCAGATATCAAAATTCTCTCCCCAGGAAGTTATACTTTTAGGCCGTGGAGAAAACAGTATATACGAAATTTACAATGAGCTCAAGGAACAGAATTCTGAAATCACTTTGAGCCCTGTGATTGCAGATGTTTACGATGTAGAACTGATGGAAAAAGTCTTCAAACAATACCAGCCAGATATTGTATTTCACACAGCGGCACACAAGCATGTGTTTTTCATGCAAAACAATCTTTACGAAGCCTTGAGAGTGAACGTGCTTGGTACAATGAACTTAGCAAAACTGGCTTGCAAGTACGAATGTGAGAAGTTCGTGTTCATTTCCACCGATAAGGCTGTTCATCCCACATCGTATATGGGTGCAAGTAAAAGATTGGCAGAACTTTACCTGCTTTCCATTCCGCAAGATTGTAAAACATGCTTTTCAATAGTTAGGTTTGGCAATGTAATAGGTAGCAGAGGAAGCGTACTGTGGAAGTTCAAAAAGCAGATAGAAAAGGGTGGACCAATCACGATAACTGACCCGAACATGAAACGCTTTTGGATGAGTATTCCAGAAGCAGTTTCTTTGGTAATACAAGCGGGCGCTTTTTCCAAGAATAGAGAACTCTACGTACTCGACATGGGGAAGCAAATACCAGTTGAACAAGTTGCCAAATCACTTGCAAACCTTATGGGCAAACCCGATATTGAGATAAGGTACACTGGAGCCATACCTGGCGAGAAACTTGAGGAAGAACTGTTTTACGAATTCGAAGAACCAAAACAAACAACCCATCCAAAGATACTGAGGACCGAGTATGATTCAATAAATATCGACCAGCAGAAACTTGAAATGCAAGTAAGAACAATAATGAAAGAATTTCTCGATGGTAATGAGAAGAAAGTTCGAGAAATTCTTGAAGAAACCTTGAAGTGGCGATAATGGATTTAGAAATGGTTCAGCTTTCTCTTGACGATTGTTTTATGTGTAGAATATTTTCTACCTCTTCTTTACTAAAGTAGTACTTACTACTACACCAATTGCACGTCACTTCCGCACCGCCTTCACCAATTAGGTGAACAAGATCATCCAATGAAAGCACATTAAGCGATTGTAACGCCTTCTCTTTACTGCAATTGCATTTAAAGACCACATCCATTGTTTCGTATAATATATCGTTAGTTGCCAAAAGATAAGTCAAAATATCTTCCATACTCTTCTCTTTCATCAGAGTGGTTATCGATAGGTGTGTGAAATTTCGTTCTAAAGAATCCAATACTTCAGAAGATATAGTCCTATCAAGAATCTGAACTGCAACTCCGCCTGCCTCTTCAATTCCATGTTGATCCATGAGCACCC
>Ga0067045_1002407_pt1 | contig 151142 bp, 163 predicted proteins | sample TerdegcTABiofilm_FD_59184 | JGI IMG/M metagenome (GOLD analysis project Ga0067045, IMG submission 59184) | Combined Assembly of (Gp0054472, Gp0054536) Wastewater bioreactor microbial communities from Singapore -Terephthalate degrading... | reverse complement strand
TCGTCCAGGCCGGCGATCATGGGCGTGCCTACAGGAAACCCGCCGCCGTAAAGCCGAGCTGGGACGATCCCGTCTGGGAAAGCCACATCGCGCCGAACTTGGCTGACGTTTTCCAAAAGGAAGTCAGCACGCTCGGCCTCCCCCGCGTGCGGGGCTTCGAGGGATCAGAAATCGCACTGCGATTTCCCCCAGAAGGCCCTGCAGGGGCGGAGGGGGGAGCCCCATACCCCGACACCTCCTAGCCACATCCCCGGGTCATCCCGGAACTCGCGAAGCAATTATCCGGGACCCTCTCTCCGCACTTTCCCCAAAACCGGCCGCGCTCCCGCGCGTTCCGGCCAAACCTGCTGGCCCTCCCGAAATCTGGCCCGCTTCGCTGTAATTATGGCACAAAAACCCTTGCCTTCGGGCCCCTGATCCGCACAGTTCGCCCTGGGAAACTGGGAGAGTTCGAATGAGCGAGAACAATACGGCGGCTGCGCAGAAAGGTTTTCTCGGATTTGTCGAGAGAACGGGCAACAAACTGCCTGACCCGGTTTTCCTCTTTTTCTACCTGATTGGCGGCCTTGTTCTCCTTTCGATAGTGTGCGCCGCCCTTGGCGTGTCTGCGCCCCACCCGACCCAGATCAACCCCGATGGCTCCGAAGTCGTCGTGCGTGCCGACAGCCTCCTGTCGGCCGCGAACATCCAGCGGCTCTGGGTGGATATGCCCAAAACCTTCACCCACTTTCACCCCCTGGGCTATGTGCTGATCGTGATGCTCGGCGCCGGTGTGGCCGAGCGCTCCGGCCTCTTCGCCAGCGGCATGCGGGCCGCCGTCCGCGGCGCGCCGACCTTCCTGCTGACGCCGGTGGTCGCCCTCATCGCCATGCTGTCGAACCATGCGTCGGATGCGGGCTATGTCGTGCTCATCCCGCTCGCCGGCATTCTCTATGCGGCCGCCGGGCGTCATCCGATTGCCGGTATTGCGGCCGCTTTTGCGGGCGTCTCGGGCGGTTTTTCCGCCAATATCACTCCCGGCCAGCTCGACGCGCTTCTCTTCGGTATCACCCAGCAAGCTGTGGATAACTCCGGCCTCGTCGACAGCCTTCACGTCAACATTGCCGGCAACTGGTTCTTCATCTCCGTGCTGATGGTGATCTATCTGCCGCTGATCTGGTTCGTCACCGACAAGATCGTCGAGCCGCGCCTCGGCAAATGGGTGCCCACTGCCCAGCAGGCGCAGGATTTCGGGGATGAGGACAAGCCGCTGGAGCCCGGCCAGAAGAAAGGCATTCTCTATGCGGGCCTTGCCAGCCTTGGGGTCATTCTTCTTTGGGTCTTCATGACCTTCGGCCCCGGAACGCCGCTCGTCAATGAAGAGGCCTGCCCCCCCGGCACCATCGAAGCGGGCGACTGCTCCGTCCACGCCACGCTCGCGCCGCTTTACCAGTCGCTGGTCGCGGCCTTCTTCCTACTCTTTCTGTTCGCCGGCTGGGCCTATGGCGCCGCAGCCGGAACGGTGAAGAACCACCGCGATCTCGTCGCCATGATGGCTGAAGCGATGAAGGACATGGGCTACTATCTGGTCCTCGCCTTTGCTGCGGCCCATTTCGTCGCCATGTTCGGCTGGTCAAACCTCGGTTTCATCACCGCGGTTCACGGCGCCAACGCCATCGAATCGAGCGGGCTGCCGCTACCGGTCGTGCTCGGACTGATGGTGATTTTCACAGGTTTCCTGAATCTCTTCGTCGGCTCGGCCTCGGCCAAATGGGCGCTGATGGCGCCGGTTCTGGTGCCGATGCTGATGCTGCTGGGCGTTTCCCCGGAAGGCGCCACGGCTGCTTACCGTGTCGGTGACGGCGCCACCAACATCATCACGCCGCTGATGGTCTATTTCCCGCTGATCCTGATCTTCGCCCAGCGCTGGCAGAAGGACTTCGGCCTCGGCAGTCTGACCGCGCTGATGCTGCCTTACTCGGTCTGGCTGCTTCTTACGGGCGTGATTCTCACGGTCAGCTGGTTCTATCTGGGCATAGATCTTGGCCCTGGCGCGCCGATCAGCTTCGCCATGCCGCCAGCCCCGGCACCGTGATCAAGGCGGGCCGAGCCTAAACAAGAACGCCCTGACCATCGGTCAGGGCGTTTTGACATTTGGGAAGGGCTGAAACGATCAGCTGCGCTTGCGCGTCTTGATGTCGGCGGTCATCGAATTGATCTTGTTGATCAGCACATCCGCCGAACCATTGTTCTGGTCGAGCAGGGCGATGAACTGAGCGCGCTGTTCGATGGCGAGCCAGATCAGGTTGCCGTCAAGGTTGAGGGCAACGTCGACAACCTGATAGTTGCCTTCCTTACCCTGAACACGCCAGCGTACATCCATGTCCCGGCCATCCTGACGTTTGATCACCGTGTTGACGATCGAATCGGTCGGGGAACGGTCGACCGAGTTGCGCACGGTCACGGCCTCGCCGCGATACGCGTCGAGCTCGTTCTCATAGACGGCCATGGCGTAGTTCCGGAACGCCGTGCGATAGCGGGTGAGGTCAGCCTCGCTGAAGCGGCGGCTGTATTTGCCGATCACGAAGTTCGAGATCGCGTCGAAATCGGCGAACTGATCCATATACTCGCTAAACTTCTCCGTCCGTTCTTTGGCGGAAAGAGCGGGGTTGTTGAGCGTGGACAGAACTTCGTTGGCATTCTTCTTGACGTAGGCCTCCGTCTTGGCATCTGCGAAGGCGGGGAGCGCGCTTACCGACAAGGTTGCGGCCATGAGAGCCGGAAAGATGAAACGCTTCACTGTGTTACTCCTCTTCAGGGGCAGCCCCGACATTCTCATCTTCGAACAGCTCATCGTCATAATCGTCAAAAGCGTCGAAATCAGGGAGGTCGTCATAGGCGGTGTCTTCGTTCACCCTCCCATTAAGGATCTCTGCCTGACGCGAAGATGAATAAATCCGTCTAAGGGCAATATAGGGTTCGGGTTGGGCATTCAGCGTGTTGATCTGGTCTTCCAGATTCACGCGGGCATTCAGTGCGCCGACAACGCCGAGGCCGGCGCGGATGGCGAGGTCTGTGTCATTGTCATTGTCCAGTTGTACCCAGGTCAGCGGATCGATGGCGCGATCCACGCCAAAGCCGGTCAGGTCGCGCGGCGTCGTTGGGCCGAGCACCGGCAACACCAGGTATGGGCCGCTTTCCACGCCCCACACGGCCAGCGTCTGGCCGAAATCCTCATTGTGGCGGTCCAGCCCCATATGGGTGGCGGCGTCCCAGAGGCCCAGGAGGCCGATGGTAGTGTTGATTCCAAAGCGGGCAAAGGTGGTTCCGGCGCGATCCGGCTCGCCCTGAAGCACATCATTGGCGAAGATGACCGGGCCGCGCAGGTTGCGCAGGAAATCTGTAACGCGGTCGCGGGCGAATTCCGGTGTCACCGTCTTGTAAGCGGTTGCGGCCGGTTCCAGCGCGTATTTGTCGAGCCCGTTGTTGAAGGCGAACATCTTGCGATTGAAGCCCTCATACGGGTCAGCGATGTCACTGGGCCCAGCAGCGGGTGTCGAAGCGCAGGCAGTAATCGCGACCGCAAGCAGGGCGGCACCTGGGAAGGCGGGTTTCATGCAGTCAATAATCCTGAAGAGACGACGTACGGCGGAGGATGGCAGGCAAATGTGGCTTCTGGGAGGAGTAAGTCATCGACTGTTGACCTGCCTATGCTGCGAAGTTCGAAATAAGTCAACGGGTGATGACAAGAATGGTGGATGAGGTGGAAGAGAGATGGCATGTGGTTCTCGCGCTTCAACCGGACGCCCTGAAAAATGGTCGGGAACGTGTCTTTCATGCCATATTTATTACGAATGCTAACGAACCGGTTTAGATCAGGTTCCGAACATGGATTGCAAATCATATAAAAGTTCGTTTATATGATTTGCATGAGCGATGCATTCGACGGACTTCTTGAGCGGCTTCGGGCCGCAGGCGAGCCTACGCGGCTGCGCCTGCTTGCCTTGCTGCGATATCAGGATCTGTCGGTAGGGGAACTGGTGCAGGTGCTCGAACAGAGCCAGCCCCGCCTGTCCCACCATCTCAAGGCTTTGTCTGAAGCTGGCCTTGCGGAGCGTTTACCCGAAGGAGCGTTCGTCTTCTACCGCGCCGCCCGCAGTGGCCCCGGCAAGGAATTGCTCGACGCCCTGTTTAATGCGCTCGGCGCCGACGTGCCGGAGATTGAGGCCGACCTTGAGCGCCTGCGTACAGTGATGGCGGGGCGCGCAGCCTCGGCCGAGGCCTATTTCTCCAGCATCGCAGAGACCTGGGATACCGTGCGCGGCCTGCATTATCCCAATGAAGCCATCGAAACGGCGCTCCTGGATCTGGCCGGCGCCGGGCCTTTCCACCGAATGATCGATTTTGGAACCGGCACGGGCCGTATGCTGGCGCTGTTTGCGCCGCTGACGGCGGAGGCCGAAGGCATCGATTTCAGCCACCGTATGCTGACGGTTGCGCGGGCCAATCTGGAAAGCGCCAATGCGCGCAATGCCCGTGTCCGCTTCGGCAATGTCACGGCTGTACCGTTTGCTGACGCCAGCGCTGATCTGGTGATCATCCATCAGGTGTTGCACTTCCTCGACACACCGGCCGATGCAATTGCCGAGGCGGGCAGGGTGCTTGTGCCCGGCGGTCGGTTGCTGGTCATCGATTTTGCCCCCCATGATCTTGAATTTCTGCGTACCGAACATGGGCATCACCGCCTGGGCGTACGTCATGATGCGCTGGCCAGCTGGGCCAGCGAAGCCGGCCTCAGCCTTGAGGCTCCGCAAAGCTTTGCGCCGCCGGAAAACGGCGCGCCGGGCCTTACCGTCAATATCTGGCGGGCCCTCAAGCCCGCCTCAGCCCGGGAGAAAGCCGCGTGACCCCTCCGGCCATCCAATTGCCAACTGCCGAAAACGCCGTGCGCGTATCGTTCGAGTTCTTCCCGCCGAAGACAGAGGCGATGAATGCGCGCCTCTGGGAAACCATCCAGCGGCTGGAGCCCATGGCGCCGGCATTCGTCTCGGTGACCTATGGCGCCGGCGGTTCTACACGCGAACGCACGCATGACACGGTGCGCCGCATCGTAGCGGAGACGACGTTGCGTCCGGCCGCGCACCTCACCTGCGTTTCGGCAACGAAAGAGGAAGTGCTCGCCGTGGCCGAGGAATACTGGCAGGCGGGCGTGAGGCATATTGTGGCGCTGCGCGGCGACCCGCCAGCGGGCATGGGCGCGAAATTTGAAGCGCATCCGGGCGGCTTTGTGGATTCGGTTGATCTCATCCGTGGACTGAGAGAGCATCGCCCCGAGCTGGGCAAGTGTTTCGAGATTTCAGTGTCCTGCTATCCGGAACTTCATCCCGAGAGCCAGGGCTGGGACGCGGAAATTGGCTTCCTCAAAGCGAAGCAGGATGCGGGCGCGGACCGCGCGATCACCCAGTTCTTTTTCGAGCCGGAAGTCTATCTCGCTTTCCTTGAAAAAGCGCGGGCAGGCGGGGTCACCATGCCGATCGTGCCCGGCATCATGCTGCAGCCGAATTTCAATGGTCTGAAGCGGATTGCCGGTCTCTGCGGCGCGTCGATCCCGAGCTGGCTTCACACGTTGTATGATGGGTTGGACGAGGATGAAGAAACCCGCGATCTCGTCACGGCCAATGTGGCGGCCGATCTCTGCCGCAAGCTGCAGGCGCAGGGCGTTCAGGATTTTCACTTCTACACGCTGAACCGCGCGGGCCTCGCCCTGTCGACCTGCCGTCTGCTCGGCCTTAACCCCCAATCTGCAAAGGCAGCCTGAGCCATGAACAGCCAAGACCGTTTCAAGGCGCTCGAGAAACTCGCCAATGAGCGCATCCTTGTGCTCGATGGCGCGATGGGCACGCAGATCCAGAACTTCAAGCTGACGGAAGAAGACTTCCGCGGCAGCCGGTTTGCGGACTGGGCCATCCCGCTCAAGGGCAACAACGACCTCCTGAACCTCACGCGCCCCGATGTCATCGGCGAAATCCATCGCCGGTATATTGATGCGGGGGCGGACTTTGTGGAGACCAACACCTTCTCGGCAACGACCATCGCGATGGCGGACTACAAGATGGAGGCGCTCGCGCCGGAGATCGCCCGCGAAGGCGCGCGGATTGCCCGCGACGTGGCCGACAAGGCCGAGGCGGAACTTGGCCGTCCCGTGGGCGTGATGGGCGCCATCGGGCCGACGAACAAGACCCTGTCGCTCAGCCCGAATGTCAACGATCCCGGCTATCGGGACGTGACGTTTGATGATGTCCGCGCAGCTTATTACGAGCAGGCGGAGGCGATGGCGCCGTTCATCGATGTGTTCCTGATCGAGACGGTGTTTGATACGCTCAATGCCAAGGCAGCGATCAAGGCGCTGCTGGATCTGCGTCAGGACAAGGGCATTGACCTGCCCATCATCATTTCCGGCACGATCACCGATGCGTCCGGGCGAACCCTCAGTGGGCAGACGGCTGAAGCTTTCTGGAACTCCGTTCGCCACGCCAGGCCCTGGGCCATTGGCCTTAATTGCGCGCTGGGGGCGGACCTGATGCGCCAGCATATCGCATCCATCTCCCGGGTGGCCGATACGCGCGTCATTGCTTATCCCAATGCCGGCCTGCCGAACGCATTTGGGGAATATGACGAGACGCCGGACCAGACGGCAGCGCACCTGAAGGAATGGGCAAACAGCGGGCTGGTGAACGTGCTGGGCGGATGCTGTGGCACCTCGCCGGGGCATATCGCAGCGATTGCGAAGGCGGTGAAATCTGCTTCGCCTCGTCCGGTGCCGGAATTGCCGCGTGCCATGCGCCTGTCCGGGCTGGAGCCTTTTACGGTGGCGTCGTGAGGAACAAAGTTCAGGCCGGAGACCTTTTCATCTTCTACGGCCTCCTGAAACAGGGCGCTGCCGGTGCGCCCAATGAATTGGGCTTGGATGTGGCCGGGGAGTTTCTCGGGCCCTGCCGGTTCCGCGGTTCGATGCTCGATCTGGGCGGTTTTCCGGGCGTGGTGGCGGGCGATACGCTCTGCCACGGCGTGCGTTGGCGCGTGAAGGATGCGGGCATCATTCCGGCAATGGATGAATTCGAGGATGTGACGGATGATCCGGCTACATCGCTTTACCTGCGCCGGCAGGTGCCTGTGCTTGACGATACAGGCGCAGAAACAGGCGAGCAGGCCTGGATATATATCTACAATCAGAAGACGGACGGTTTTACCACGCTCAGCGATGGCAACTGGCCGCTGGATCGCGGAAGGTCGCGGAAATGACACAGGCAAGAGCTACTTTCATCAACGTTGGGGAGCGCACCAACGTGACCGGATCGGCTGTGTTCCGGAAGATGATCACGGAAGGGCGGTACGCTGATGCTGTCGAGGTCGCCCGCCAGCAGGTGGAGAGCGGCGCGCAGGTGATCGATGTCAACATGGATGAAGGCATGCTGGACGGCGTGCAGGCCATGACGACCTATCTGAACCTGATTGCCGCGGAGCCCGATATTGCCCGCGTGCCCGTGATGATCGACTCGTCGAAATGGGAAGTGATCGAGGCGGGCCTGAAATGCGTTCAGGGGAAGCCAATCGTCAACTCCATCTCCATGAAGGAAGGCGAGGAGAAGTTCCGCGAGCAGGCGCAGGCGTGCCTCTCCTATGGCGCAGCCGTTGTGGTGATGGCGTTTGACGAGCAGGGGCAGGCCGACACCGCAGCGCGCAAGATCGAGATCTGCCAGCGTGCCTTCCGTATCCTGACTGAAGAGGTGGGTTTCCCGCCGGAAGACATCATCTTCGATCCCAACATCTTTGCGGTGGCGACCGGGATTGAGGAGCACAACACCTACGCGCTCGATTTCATCGAGGCCGCGCGGGTGATCCGCGAGACATGCCCGGGCTGTCATATTTCCGGTGGCCTTTCCAACGTCTCCTTCTCCTTCCGGGGGAACGAGCCGGTGCGCCGGGCGATGCATTCGGTGTTTCTCTATTATGCTATTCCCGCGGGCATGGACATGGGCATCGTCAATGCCGGCCAGCTGGATATTTACGACGATATCGAACCGGAACTACGCGAAGCCGTGGAGGACGTGATCCTCAACCGGCGCGCCGATGCAACCGACCGTCTGGTGGAACTTGCCGAGCGCTTCAAGGGCCAGAAGGGCAAGGTTCAGGTCAAGGATCTTGCCTGGCGTGAGCTGCCCGTTGCCAAGCGCCTGGAACATGCGCTGGTGCATGGCATTACCGAGTTCATTGATGTGGACACGGAAGAAGCCCGCCTCAGCGTGGAGCGTCCGCTGCATGTGATCGAAGGTCCGCTGATGTCCGGCATGAATGTGGTCGGCGATCTCTTTGGATCGGGCAAGATGTTCCTGCCGCAGGTGGTCAAATCGGCTCGCGTGATGAAGCAGGCGGTGGCCTGGCTTGAGCCCTTCATGGAGGCGGAAAAGCGCGAGCTTGGCCTTGAGCGGAAGTCCAACGGCAAGGTCGTCCTCGCCACGGTTAAGGGCGATGTGCACGACATCGGCAAGAACATTGTCGGCGTGGTGCTGGCCTGTAACGGCTATGAGATTGTCGATCTGGGCGTGATGGTGCCCGCCGAGAAGATTCTCGACACGGCCGTGCAGGAAAAGGCCGACATCATCGGGCTCTCTGGTCTGATCACGCCGAGCCTCGACGAAATGGTGTATGTTGCCGCCGAGATGCAGCGCCGGGGCATGGCCCAGCCGCTGCTGATCGGTGGGGCAACCACCAGCGCGGCGCATACGGCGGTGAAGATCGAGCCGGCGATCCGGTCTGCGCCGGTGGTGCATGTCATTGATGCCAGCCGCGCGGTGGGGGTGGTCAGCACGCTGCTGAGCGATGACGATCGTCCGGTTTTCCTCAGCGAAGTGCGCGCGCGGTATGAGCGTATGCGCGAAACCCGCAAAGATGGCCCACCCAAGCCGCGCCTGCCGATTGCAGAAGCGCGCGCTGCAAAGCTGCAGTTTGACTGGGCAAGCTACACGCCGCCGAAACCCTCCTATGAGGGTGTACGGACATTCGAGGACATCGATCTGGGCACGCTGGCGCGGTATATCGACTGGACGCCGTATTTTTCCGCCTGGGATCTGGCCGGACGTTATCCGGCGATCCTGGAAGACAAGATCGTCGGCGAGGCGGCCTCCAGCCTGTGGCGCGATACGCAGGCCATGATGCAGCGGCTGGTCGGCGAGGGGTGGCTGAAGCCGAAGGCCGTTGTCGGCTTCTGGAAGGCCAATTCTTCAGGCGATGACGTGAAGCTTGCCTGTGGCGAAACCTTCCTGACGCTCCGCCAGCAGATGATGAAGGATAATGGCCAGCCAAACTTTGCGCTGGCAGATTATGTCGCGCCGCAGGGGGATGACTGGATCGGCGGTTTCTGCGTGACGGCAGGGCCGGAGGCCGACGAAATTGCGAAAACGTTTGCCGCGAAGGGGGATGATTATTCTTCCATCATGGTGAAGGCCCTGGCCGACCGGTTTGCCGAAGCCATGGCCGAATACATGCACGAAAAGGTCCGCAAGGAGCTTTGGGGCTATGCGCCGGAGGAGGCATTGTCGAGCGAGGAGCTGATCGCCGAGAAGTATCAAGGCATCCGCCCGGCGCCCGGCTATCCCTGCCAGCCCGACCATACCGAGAAGGGCACCCTGTTCGCCCTGCTCGAAGCAGACAAGCGCATCGGCGTGGAGCTGACCTCCAGCTATGCGATGATGCCCGCTTCGAGCGTATCGGGACTTTATCTCTCCCATCCCAAGAGCGTGTATTTCGCTGTCGGCCGGATCGACCGGGATCAGGTGGCCGACTATGCCGCCCGCAAGGGATGGGAAGTGCGGATGGCCGAGCGCTGGCTCGCGCCGATCCTGTCTTATGATCCATTTGTGGCGGTGGGGGCGGTGGCCTGACCGTGGAGATAGGGCACGGGGTCTACGAACTGGAAGCCCGGCGTCGATTCGACGAAATGCTGGAGCCAGTAATTGTGGCCTGAACCATAGATCACGAGGATGCGGTCGCCGGGCTGGCTGCTCGCCGCGATGTTGGCAAAGATCAGGGCGTTGCGGGCATACCAGCCATAGTTCAGCGCCGCGCCGGGCTGTTCCTCGGCATCGGCGAATTTCAGGAGGCCATAGTAGAAGTCCGAATGCATCCGCTGGGTGCGTTCGGCATCGTTTTCTTTGGCGAGCAATTCGTACATCGGAGTTGCCTCGCGATCATCTGCAATTGCCAGGACCTCTGCCTGAACCCGCGCGATCATGCCGTTTACCATGTCCATCTGCCCGGTCTTTTCGGCGAAATTCCGTATGCGGTCAAATGGGAAGAATTCGACTTCCCCGTCCTGGGCGTCAACAGCATACACCCGGTCGATGCCTTGCTCATGCGCGACGCGGTATCCGATCTGAACGATTTCGTTCCGGTCAGAGGTGAGGTCGGTCTCGGTAAAGCGTGCGAAGCCGGAATCGATCAGGCTGCCGCCGCGCGGAACTTTCTCGACGGCGATGGCTGTGGGCTGAAAGGCGCCGAGCCGTTCGGCAACGAGCTGCAGTTCGGCCTGGCGCCGTTCGGCCAGAACATCGTCAGCATCCACATTGACCAGATCGAGGCCGGGATTGTCGAAGTGATAGGTGCCAAGCACCATAACCTGCACAGTGTCACCGGCAGGGGGCGGTGCGGCGGTTGCTTCGGGACTGGCGAGCGCGGGCGTTGCGCAGGCGGTCAACGCAAAGGCAGCGGCGGCGGCAGCGGCGAGGGACAATTTGATCATGCTTGAAAACTCCTTTCCGTGAGGATGCCATCATTTCCTCCAATGGATGCACGCTCGCTGGAAAAAATGGTGCATTGATCTGCGATTGCTCGCGCTGGCAGCATGGCCCCGAGTCGCCTACAGAGATCATTCCGCAAGGGCAGAAGCCGGAGAGACACCAGAATGACCCCCCAGAAATTGCAGGGCGAGAACGCCAAGATCATCGCCACGCTGGGGCCGGGCAGCCGCTCGCCAAAGGAGGTCCGCGCGCTGGCGCAGGCGGGCGTTGATGTTTTCCGGCTGAACTTCAGCCATGGCGAGCACGCGGCCCATCAGGAAGCGCTGAACGCCGTGCGCGCCGCAGAGGCCGCCGTCGGCTGGCCGCTGGCCACGCTGGCCGACCTGCAGGGGCCGAAAGTGCGCGTCGGCAAGTTTGAAGGCGGTTTTCTCAAGCTGGGTTTCCGGAAGGAATACCGCCTCGTCGTCGGCGAAACGGCCCCGGATGAGGAAACCATCCCCGTGCCTCATGCTGAAATTGTCGCCATCCTGGAGGAGGGCGACACGATCCTGGCCGATGACGGCAAGCTGATCTTCACGGTGGTCCAGGGCGGCGATCAACCTCGCGTGCGCGCCGAGGTGCCCGGCAAGCTGGGCGACAAGAAGGGTTTCACCGTTCGTGGCAAGGCACTGCCCGTGCGCGCGCTGACCGACAAGGACCGGGCTGACCTCTTGTTCGCGCTGGAAATCGGCGTGGATATTGTTGCGCTGTCCTTCGTCCAGACGGTTGAGGACATTCAGGAGGTCAAGGAGATCATCGCGGGCCGCGCGCCGCTGGTGGCAAAGCTGGAGAAGCCCGCTGCCATCACCAACCTCGACGCCATCGTGGAGGCGGCGGATGCCGTCATGGTCGCGCGCGGCGATCTGGGGGTGGAGTTTGCGCCAGAGGAAGTGCCGGTGATCCAGCGGCGGATCGTGCGGGCTGCCCGCTCCAGGGGGCGCCCGGTGATCGTGGCGACCCAGATGCTCGAATCGATGATCGAGAATTCTGCCCCCACCCGCGCGGAAGCCTCCGATGTGGCGACCGCTATCTATCAGGGCGCAGACGCCGTGATGCTGTCGGCAGAGACGGCCGTTGGCCGGCATCCTGCCACGGCGGTGGCGATCATGTCCCGCATCATCCGCGCGACGGAAGAGGCAGAGGATTACCGCCGCTCGCTCGACGAGTTCTGCGGCGAGGTTCAGGCGCCCAATGCGATCGATGTGGTGGCCCAGACGGCGCTGGCCATGGGGGCGGCGGAAGGGGCTGCCGCGCTGGCCCTGCGCACCGGGGCGTTCGAGCGGCTCGCGCGGTTTGCGCGGGTGCGGGGCAGCGTGCCGATTCTCTACGGCTCTCTGGACGATCAGCGCCTGCGGCAGGCCTGCCTGCTATGGGGCGTTCACCCGCAGCGGCTGAATGCGGGCACCGAGAACTGGTACAGGGATCTGATGAAGGCGGTGGGCCTGGAAGGCCGTGTGGCCTATGCGCGCTGGGCAGGCGACGATCAGCGCTTTGCCTGGGAGATTGGTATCGGCCGCGGCGCGGACGGCAAACCGATTACTGGCGTATGATCAGCTGGCCCTTGCGGAACTCGTAGGAGTTCAGCTCGCTAAGGAAGGTCATGCCCAGCAGCGACTGTTCGAGTTCGCTGCGCAGGATCACGGCGTTGACACGCTCCACTTCCACCCGGCCGATGCGAATGCTGTCGAGCGTGACAGGCGCGCCATAGGTGACGCCGCCGGCGGTGCGGATTTCCGAATCATAGTTGAGCGTTTCTGGCTGCAGGCCGAGGCGCTGCGCATCGCGGAAAGTCAGGGCAACAATGCTGGCCCCTGTATCCACCATGAATTTCACTTCGGTGCCCTGAACATCGGCGCGGGTCCAGTAATGGCCGTCAGCCTCCCGCTCAATGAAGGCGGCGCGGGTGTGGATTGAAGAGGTAGGCTCGGTGGCGGTGGCCACAACCGTCTTTGCTTCGCGCTGGCGCTCCAGCGCGGCCTGATACTCAGCTTCGCGCAGCTTGGGCGCAAGATACAGGCTGATCACCATTGCGATCGCAACCGCAGTGGCTATCAGGGACAAGATCTTGCCTGCACTCATACCCGTCACCGCTTCCCGAGGGCTTTCAATCGTTCAATCCGTTCCGGCAGCTGTGCGATCACCGTGTCACGCTGTTCATTGCTGAAACGTGTCCAGGCGCCGATCTCCGGCAGGGTCCGTCCGCAGCCGAGGCAAAGCCCTGTCTGGCCATCAACAGCACAAACCTTGATGCACGGGCTCTTTATCGGCTCAATCTGTATCATTATACGAGTAACCCATACTGGCGGCGGGCTGCAGTGCAAGTTCTACAGGAGAGGATGAAATAAATCCTTGCCGGACGGCGTGTACGTTATCTGCCATAATTAAGATTGCCGGCTATTCCGGTAACAGGAGACCTTTCCCTTGAGCGAGCCCACCCGGAGCAAGTCCCCCCTGGATGATGTCCGCGACCTGATCCTGAAACCGGTCGAGACCGATCCTGACGCCGGCCGGAAGGTCCATCAGGCGCTTCTCGGCATGGGCCGGGAAGGAGATTTCGGCCGCCTGGGGGAAGCCGCTGAATGGCTGGCCACCTGGCAGCGCCGCTTTCCCCCGCGGATCGAGAAGCCGACGCTGGCGATCTTTGCCGGATCTCACGGCCTGGTCGAGTCCGGCGTGTCGCTGTCGTCCAATGACGATACCCGCGCCCATATCGAGGCTCTGAAATCGGGCCGCGCGCCCCTTTCGGCCATCGCCGCGCAGGTGGGCGCCAATGTCCGCGTGTTTGAACTCGCGCTCGACAAGCCCACGCCCAGCATCGCCGAAACCGCCGCGATGACCGAGCGGGAATGTGCCGCGACCATCGCCTTCGGCTTTGAAGCTGTTGAAGATAATCCCGATCTGCTGGCCATAGCCGTCTCCGGCGCCGGCGTGGGCACGGTGGCGGCGGCTGTGGCCTGCGCGCTTTATGGCGGATCGCCCGAATATTGGGTGCGCCCCAGCGCCCAGACCCCGCCGGGCCTGTCCCAGAAGCGGGTGAACCTTGTCAGTGCCGCCCTGAAAGTGCATCGCGGCCACCTGTCGGACCCTCTGGAATCTCTGCGCTGTCTCGGCGGGCGGGAGATTGCCGCCTGTGTCGGCGCCATTATCGCGGCCCGGCATCAGGGTATTCCGGTGCTGCTGGACGGTTTTGCCACGACGATCGCGGCCGGCATCGTCCATGCCGTCTCCCCGCAGGCCGTCAGCCATTGCCTTGCCTCCCACATCACCCAGCGCCCGGCGCATGAGGCCGCGCTGGAGCGTATTGGTCTCAAACCGCTCGTGCAGCTCGAATTCCAGACCGGCAGCGGTCTCGGTTCGGCCACGGCTGTCGGCCTTCTCAAGACCGCCTGCGCGCCCTTCATTGCCAAGCCGGCGGAAGGGTGACGCAGGGAAACGTGCGGCATTCTTTACGTTTACGTGCGCGTCACCTTGTCAGCGAATAGGAATGGCTGACATACAGAAATGAAGTGCCGGGACCAAACAGGCAGATCCAGGAGCGAACGTCCATGAACCTCGAATTTTCACCCGAAGAGATCGCCTTCCGTGATGAAGTGCGCGCTTTTATCCGTGACAACTACCCCAAAGAACTCGTCGGGCTCGGCAACCGGGAAGATCTGACGCGCGAGCAATTCCTCGCCTGGCACAAGATCCTCGGCAAGAAAGGCTGGTCTGCCCCGGCTTGGCCAAAGAAATATGGCGGTACCGGCTGGACCTCCACCCAGCGCTATATCTGGTCGGAAGAGAATGCACGCGTGGATGCGCTGATGCCGCTTCCGTTCGGTATCTCCATGGTCGGCCCGGTGATCTACACCTTCGGCAATGAAGAGCAGAAAGCCAAACACCTTCCGGGCATTCTCGCTGGGGACGTGTGGTGGGCGCAGGGCTATTCCGAGCCGGGCGCAGGGTCTGACCTTGCGAGCCTGAAGACAACCGCTGTCCGCGACGGCGACCATTACGTGCTCAATGGCCAGAAAACCTGGACAACGCTTGCTCAGCACGCTGACTGGGGCTTCTTCCTCTGCCGCACCGACCCGACGGCAAAAGCCCAGGAAGGCATCTCCTTCATCCTCGTGGACATGAAAACGCCGGGCATCGAAGTGCGCCCGATCAAGCTGATCGACGGCACGCATGAAGTGAACGAGACCTGGCTGACCGATGTTCGGGTTCCGGTCGAGAATCTCGTCGGCAAGGAAAACGAAGGCTGGACCTATGCCAAGTTCCTGCTGGCGCACGAGCGCTCCGGTATTGCGGGCGTTGCCCGCTCCAAGCGCGGCGTCGAGCGTCTGCGTTCCATCGCCTCGCAGGAAACCCTCGACGGCACGCCGCTGATCAAGACGGACGAGTTTGCCCGCAAGATCAGCCAGCTTGAAATCGACCTGACCGCTCTGGAGTTCACCGAGCTGCGCACGCTGGCTTCTGAAGCGGCCGGCAAGGGCCCCGGCCCGGAAAGCTCGATCCTCAAGATCAAGGGCACCGAGATCCAGCAGCGCCTGACCGAGCTGACGCTGGAAGCCGTTGGCAATTACGGCGCGCCTTATGCGCGCGGCATGGATCATTTCGGTTCGAACGAAATCGGTGTGGGTCCGGAGTACTCCAACTTCAGCGCCGACGCTTACTTCAACATGCGCAAGACCTCGATCTATGGCGGATCGAACGAAATTCAGCGCAACATTATCAGCAAGATGATCCTCGGCCTCTAAGGCACCGGGGCAGGGAGGAGTTTACATCCATGGATTTCAATTTCACCGAAGAACAGACAATGATCCGCGACAGCCTCGCACGGCTGATCAAGGACCAGTATGATTTCGACACCCGCCGCAAGGTTGTTGCCTCGAAAGAGGGCTGGCGTCCGGAAATGTGGGCTCAGTTTGCTGAACTCGGCCTGCTGGCTGCGCCGTTCTCGGAAGAGGATGGTGGCCTCGGCGGCGGCCCGATCGATGCGATGGTCGTGATGGAAGAGTTCGGCAAGGGCCTCGTCGTCGAGCCGTTCCTGCAGACGGTCGTGCTGGCAGGCGGTTTCCTCAAGGCAGGCACCTCTGCCCAGAAGGAAGACCATCTGGCGGCGCTGATCTCCGGCGAGCGCGTGTTCGCCTTCGCCTATGCCGAGCCCAAGGGCCGCTACAACCTGGCAGACCTTGAAACCACCGCCACGAAAGATGGCAGCGGCTGGAAGATCTCGGGCCACAAGGCGGTCGTGATCGGCGCGCCCTGGGCGTCTCACCTTATCGTCACGGCACGGACTGCCGGTGGCCGCCGCGATGCCAAGGGCGTCGGCGTGTTCATCGTTCCGAAGGATGCCAAGGGCGTCACCACGCGCGACTATCCGACCGTTGATGGCCGCCGCGCTTCGGAAGTCTATTTCGAAAACGTCACCGTTGGTGCAGATGCCGTCATCGGCGACGCGTCCGACAGCCTGGGCCTTGTCGAGAAGGTGACCGATGAAGCGATCGCCGCCCTCTGCGCCGAAGCTTGCGGCGCCATGAAAGTGGCCAATGCCCAGACGGTGGAATACTCAAAGACCCGTAAGCAGTTCGGCACACCGATCGGCAAGTTCCAGGTGCTTCAGCACCGCATGGCCGACATGTTCATTGAACATGAGCAGTCTGTTTCCATGACTTACATGGCCACGCTGAAGCTCGGCGAAGACGAAGTGACCCGCAAGAAGGCCGCTTCGGCAGCCAAGGTGCGCATCGGTCAGGGCGGCCGGTTCATCGGCCAGCAGTCGATCCAGATCCATGGCGGCATGGGCATGACCGACGAGCTTGCCATCGGCCACTATTTCAAGCGCCTCACGATGATCGATTCCGAATTCGGCAATGTCGACCATCACCTGAAGCGCTATACGGAACTGTCGGCAGCGGAAGCTGCTGTGGCGGCCGAATAAGCCTTCCTGCGCCTCGCGGCCTTAAAATCTGCAGCGGGGTGGTCCATTTTGGGCCACCCCGCTTTGCTTTCCGGGCGCCGGGCAGTCGGCCCGGAAGTTGCATCCCCAGCGTTCAACTCTGGCCGTTTATGCCTGATCTGGCTGCTTTTGCGTCGCCGTCCCGCTCGGGATCGTGGTAAACGCGGTCACTGAAAGGTCCTTCCGGCCCAGCCAATGGAGAGCAGACTTGACCCTTCGCAGCCCGTCCGAACGCAGGAAAATCCTGGTCGCGATCCCGACCTACCGGCGGAACGAGATGTTGGAGCGTCTGCTAGACAGCCTGAACAAGCTGGTTCCACCCGAGAATGCGGATGTCAGCGTGGCAGTCATCGACAATGACAAGTCCGGCGGCGCCCGCCCTTTGGTGGAGAAGTGGAAGGCCCAGTTCTCGATGCCGCTGCTCTACGAGATGGAGACAGCGCCAGGGGTGACCCATGTGCGTAATCATGCGCTCAAGATGGCGGCTGATTTCGATCTGCTGGCCTTTATCGATGATGACGAGTTTGCCGCCCCTGAATGGCTGGCGGCACTGGTTGCGCGATATGACGAGACGAAGGCTGGTGCCGTTTTCGGACCGGTCTGGTCAATCTATCCGGACTCGACACCGCAATGGATGCGGGAATGGAACGTCCATGCCATCAAGATCACCGAGACGCGCGACCGGATAGACCCCGGCGGCAGCGGCAACAGTCTGATGGACATGCATGTTGTGCGCAAGCTTGGCCTCACCTTTGACGCGCGCCTGTCGAAGATGGGCGGTGAAGACACGCTGTTCTTCTATCAGATGCAGGATGAGGGTTATCGCCTCACCCAGACGAAGGATGCCTCCGTCTACGAACATGTGCCGGAAGATCGCGCCCGGGTCGGCTGGCTGTTCCGGCGCTGGTACCGGTACGGCATCACGGACGCCCTGATCATCTCCCGCCATAGTTCAATGCGGGTGGCGCGCCTCAAGGCAGCCCTGAATGGCGCGGCGCGCATCGCCGTGGGCGCGCTCCTGATAGCGGGCGCCACGGTCGCCACGCTGGGCCGCAACAAGCAGGCGATTTACAGCCATTTCTTCACGCTATGCCGCGGGTTCGGCATGGTCACGTTTGCCTTCGGTGGCAGCTATGAGGAATACGGGAGCGCGCTTACCCGCCCCCAGTTCGGCGCTGACATAGGCGCTGTGACCAGCAGTGCCCGGAGCTGACGGCTCAGCCCTGAGCCCAGTAATGCTCAAGGCTTGAGGCAATCGCTTCGCATTTGGCGCGGGCTTCTGCGGGTGCGCCGTATGCCACCATGGCCGAACCTTCGATCGAGCTTTCCGTGCCCGTCGCAACCGGCCAGCGCGCCCCCACGATCATTGCGTCCCCCAGCGTGGCCAGGTATTCGCCAAACTCCGCTTCGCGGCCATCCCGGAACAGGGGCAGCCAGAGGATCAGCAGGGCATCGGGCCAGCGCTTCAGCGCCTTGGGGGTCCACAACGCCAGCGCCTCGATATCCCGGTGGGTTTCATAGCTGGGGTCAACCAGAACCACCATCCGTTCTCCTGCGCGCGGGGCCAGTCTCAGCGCGCCGGAATAACCATCAGCCTTCTGTATACGGATACGGTCATCACCCTTCATCGCTTCATTCAGGGCGGCGTTTTCCTGCGGGTGCAGTTCGAACAGAACCATCCGCGCGGTCTTGGGCAGCAGGGTTTGAGCCAGTGAAGGTGATCCGGGATAATCCTTCACGCCGCGCGCTTTGACCAGCTCCATCCACTGCGAAAGCGGCTTGGGCGCCTTGCCCTTCATCAGGGCGATCACGCCATCGTCGGACTCGCCCCGCTTGCGCGCCTGGGCGTTTGTAAGATCATACCGTCCGCGTCCGGAATGGGTCTCAACATAGAAAATCGGGCGGGGGCCTGCTGCAGCCGTCCGCAGCAAGGTATCGTGTACGGCGTGCTTGAGCACATCCGCGCGATTTCCGGCATGAAAGCCATGCTGATAGGAAAGCATCTCGTCTCTCTTGTTCCCGAGAGTGGGGCAGGGCCCGCCGGCTTATTCGCCGGCGAGACTTGCTTTGCGGGCTGTTTCGAACTCGTTACCCGGATACCAGGTCGGCCAGGTGGCGGAGTTCGCGATGCGCAGGCCAACTTCATAAAGCGCCTGAACATCTTCCTCGAAGCCGGAAAGATCCCAGCTGTCGGAATATTCGTCCATCGGCTTGTGGTAGCGCTCGGCGGTGTAGGTGGCTGCGGCGGCCCGGCCCGCGGCCAATCCACCCTCGCGCTTGTCTTCGCCGCCATCGGCATACAGCATCGGCACGCCTTTCTTGGCGAGCGAGATATGGTCGGAGCGGTAGAAATAGCCCGCTTCCGGCCGGCCATCCGGCGTAACTATGCGATCCTGCGCGACGAGCACATCCTTCAGGATGTCCTCAAGCTCGGAGGCGCCATAGCCGATCACGGTCATGTCCCTGGTGCGGCCCACCGGCAGCGCGCCGTCGATGTTGACGCCTGCCACGACCTTGTTGAACGGGACTGTTGGATTGTTGGCGAAATACTCCGACCCCAGAAGGCCGGATTCTTCCAGGGTCCAGAACAGGAACATGGTCGAGCGTTCTGTGGGCTCGGCCTTCATCGCTTCAGCGATTTCGAGAATGGCGGCAGTGCCCGTCGCATTGTCTACGGCGCCGTTATAAATCTGGTCGGCATAGAAGTCCTCTCCCGGCGCGCCCTGCTTCATGCCCAGGTGATCCCAATGCGCCGTATAGAGAACATATTCATCCGGCGTATTGGTACCCGGCAAAATGCCGATCACGTTGCGGCTGCTGAGCTTGTCGATCGTCTGATGGATTTCGCCCCGTGCCTTCACGCCCTCAAGCCGAACGGGCTGGAACCCCGGCGTCTTGGCCGCCGTTTTCATGGCTTCAAAATCGAGGCCTGCCTTGGCAAACATCTCAACGGCCACATCGCGCTGGATCCAGCCTTCCATCATGGCGCGGTCTTCCCCGCCGTTCGGGCGCACCAGATCAGACTGCGCGCCGCTCCAGGAATTGGCGACAACATCCCAGCCATAAGCGGCAGGTTCGGTTTCGTGCACAATCAGCGCAGCGGTTGCCCCTTGGCGCGCGGCTTCCTCGAACTTGTAGGTCCAGCGGCCATAATAAGTCATGGCCTTGCCATTGAAGAGAGCCGGGTCGCCGGTGGCAAAGCCTGGATCGTTGACGAGGATCACAACCGTCTTGCCGGCATAGTCCTGGCCCGCATAGTCGTCCCAGCTGTATTCCGGGGCAACGGCGCCGTAGCCGACAAACACCAGATCGCTCGGCTCGAAGGAAATATGATCGGCATTCTGCCGCTTGGTCCAGACCACCGCCTGATCCTTCAGGGTGAGCGACAGTTCATCCTGATCCGGCCAGGTGAGAACGAGGCTGGAGGTGGCCGGGTCTACAGTCTGGTTCACCATATCGACCTGCTGAAACCAGCTGCCATTGTCGCCGCCCGGCTGAAGGCCGATGCGGGCAAGTTCAGCGGCGATCCAGGCGGCAGAGGCTTCGCCGGCAGGTGTGCCGGGGCCCCGGCCCTCAAACACATCGTCGGCCAGTGTCTTCACGCGCACGGCAATGTCTGCTGCCGTGATTTCCGGCACGGTGCCTTCCGGCAGGGGCAGCAGCAGCTCTTCGGCAGGCGGCTGGGGAGTTTCCGGCGCGGCTGCGGGGGCAGAAGGCGCCGATGGCGAACAGGCAGCCAGCGCAAGGGCGGCGGCCGTGAAGCTGAGATGTTTCATTTTCATTTGAACGGTTCCCCGTCAGGATTCTTGGATGCCCCGGTCTCGCATGCCGGGCGCTGCCGGGCAAGCAAGGCGCCCCGGCGCCCGCCCGCCTGCTGCTGCTGTGCCGGTGCCCAGTCCGCAAAAATGCCCTATATCCGTCAGGCGCTGTTCATCGGCCGCTGCGATGATGGCGCCGAACCTGTTTGGAATAGACAATGACGATTGATGTTGCGCCTTCTGTCTTTCGCCCGCTGACCAGCGGCGTTTTCCGGCTGGCCGCCATGGTGATTGCATCGCTCTCGGTGGCTGTTGCGGCCTGCGCTACGCCGGTCACGCAGGGCGCGCTCACCCCCCTCGGGCAGGTGGCGCCTGCCTTTATTCCGGAAAGAAACCAGTTCATTGCTCAGGACGGCGCCCGTCTCGGGCTTACCGTCTGGCCCGCGGAAGGCACCGACAGCCCCGAATATGTCGTGGTCGGCGTCCATGGTATGAACGATTACGCCAACGCCTTCCACATGGCCGCGCCCTATTGGGCCAAACATGGCGTCACCACCTACGCCTACGATCAGCGCGGCTTTGGCCGGTCTCCCAACAAGGGCATCTGGCCGGAGGAGGAGCTGCTGCGGGAAGATCTGCGCACGGCAGTCGATGTTGCGCGGGCCCGCCACCCCGGCGCCATCATCACGGTCGTCGGCATCTCCATGGGCGGCTCGGTCACGCTGACGGCCTTCGGATCAGACCGCCCGCCGAAAGCGGACCGGCTCATCGTTTCTGGGCCTGGCCTGCGTGGCTGGGGTGCCATCAACCCGCTTTATCGGGTCAGCCTGTGGGCTTCGGCCCATGCGAATCCGGACTGGCTCGTCGTCCCGCCTGTGGGCCTCGTGAAGATCGAGCCTTCAGACAACAACGCCATGCTCCGCCGCACCTGGTCTGACCCGCACATGACCTACCGGACACGCATTGATCAGGTCTACGGTCTCGTCGCTCTGATGGAAAATGCCAACAATGCCGTCGCCCGCCTGAAGCCCAACGTGCCGACGCTGATTTCCTACGGCGCAAAGGATATAGTCATTCCCGAGAACGGGGTGCGCCGCGCCGCGGGGATTCTCCCCTCCTTCGTGCGGACGGTCTATTATCCCAACGGATACCACATGCTGCTGCGGGATCTTCAGGCAGAGCGGGTGCATGCCGATTATCTGGCCTTCATGAAAGACCCTGCCGCCGCGTTGCCAAGCGGCGAGGGAGAGTGGCCGTTCCGTGAAGGGTGCAAGCATTGGGCGGCTGCAGATCGTCCGCCTGTGGCATGCTGATCGCGCCTCATGGCGGCTTTCCTTGACGATGAAGAGGCCATGATCGCGCAGGACGCCGCGCGCCTTGGTCTGACTGTCTGGAACGCGGAGGGGGCTGCGCCGCCGGCCCATGTCATCGTCGGCGTTCATGGCATGAACAATTACGCAGGCGAGTTCCGCCTCGCCGCGCCCGAATGGGCCGCGCAGGGCAGGGCGGTCTATGCGTATGACCAGCGCGGCTTTGGCCGGTCGGAAGGACGTGGCCACTGGGCAGAGGAGGAGCTGATGCGGGAAGACCTGCGCACGGCCGTCAGTCTCGCCAGAGCGCGGCATCCGGACGTGCCGCTTACCGTCATTGGTATCTCCATGGGCGCGGCCGTTGCGATCACAGCTTTTGCTTCAGATCGCCCGCCTGAGGCAGACCGGCTCATCCTCTCCGGCCCCGGCCTGCGCGGGTGGGGCGCGCTGGACGCTGCCTCTGCCGGCGCATTGCGGCTGCTGACGGCTCTCAGCCCTGGCCTGATCGTCAGCCCACCGGCCTTCGTGAAGCCGAAAATGTCCGACAATGCCGCTTTCCTCCGCCTCCAGGACGCTGATCCGTTGCACGCCCGGATCAACCGGGTGGATCAGATTGCCGGCGCCGTGAATTTGATGGAGCGCGCTCATGAGGCCGCCAGCATGTTGCCGGAAGGTTTGCCAGTGCTCGCTTCCTATGGGGCGCATGACCGGGTTGTGCCCCCTGCCGGACCGGGCCGGACGCTGAAACGCTTCCCGCCAAATGTCCGCACGGTGTATTACCCTGACGGATACCATGTCCTTCTGAGCGATAATCAGAGGGACAAAGTAATCGCTGACTATGCGGCATTCATGGACAATCCGGGCGCTGATTTGCCCAGTGGTTGCGGCAGTTGGCCGTTCCGTTAGCGATTACGAGCTATTCCACAGCAGGCGCGGCCTTGCGGTCGCCGGTGAATGGACAAATATAAGGGCATCTGCCAATCCTGCAGGTGGCGATTCAGCCCTGATCCACAAGGCCATTTTTATGTCGACATCTTATGAGACCGCTCTCAACCTTGTTCCAATGGTCGTCGAGCAGACGAGCCGGGGTGAGCGCGCGTTCGACATCTTCTCGCGCCTCCTCAAGGAGCGCATTATTTTTGTCACCGGCGGTATTGATGACGGTGTGGCCTCCCTGATCACGGCGCAGCTTCTGTTCCTCGAATCCGAGAACCCGAAGCGCGAGATTGCCATGTATATCAACAGCCCCGGCGGTTACGTCTCGTCCGGCCTCGCGATCTACGACACCATGCAGTATGTCCGCTGCCCGATTTCCACCGTGTGTATAGGCCAGGCCGCCTCAATGGGCTCGCTCCTGCTTGCCGCCGGGGAAAATGGCATGCGGATCGCCCTGCCGAATGCCCGTGTGATGCTGCACCAGCCGTCCGGGGGCTATTCGGGCGTCGCAACGGATATCGAGCGCCACGCGGAAGAGATCATCGAACTCAAGCGCCGGTTGAACGAGATTTACGTCAAACATACCGGCCAGAATTACGAAACTGTTGAAAGAAAGCTCGATCGCGACACGTTCCTGACGGCTCAGGAAGCCATGGAATTCGGGATCGTTGACAAGGTTTATGAACGCCGCACTGCCGAAGAAGAAAAATAATAGCGTTTCTTTCAAGGTGCGGCCCAGCCCTTGCAGGGCAGGCGAACGGCTTTATTGTCTAAAGAAAGACCATGCTTGGCTGGGCTTAAAGCCCACGTTAAACCTTGTGTGGCAGTGAGGACCGCATGACCAAACCAAACGGCTCCGGCGATTCGAAGAACACGCTGTACTGTTCCTTCTGCGGCAAGAGCCAGCACGAGGTTAAGAAACTCATTGCCGGACCGACTGTGTTCATCTGCGATGAGTGCGTCGAACTCTGCATGGACATCATCCGCGAGGAAAACAAAACCTCTGCGATCAAATCCCGCGATGGCGTGCCGACTCCGCAGGAAATCTGCGATGTTCTCGACGATTACGTGATCGGGCAGCGCTATGCCAAGCGCATTCTCTCCGTTGCCGTGCACAACCATTACAAGCGCCTCTCCCATTCGGGAAAATCCGATGGGGTGGAGCTGTCGAAATCCAACATCCTGCTGATCGGCCCGACCGGTTGCGGCAAGACGCTGCTCGCGCAGACGCTGGCCCGTATCCTTGACGTGCCCTTCACCATGGCCGACGCCACCACGCTTACCGAAGCAGGCTATGTCGGTGAGGATGTGGAAAACATCGTCCTGAAGCTGCTGCAGGCGGCGGACTATAACGTTGAGCGCGCCCAGCGCGGCATCGTCTATATCGACGAGATCGACAAGATCAGCCGTAAGTCGGACAACCCCTCGATCACGCGCGACGTATCGGGTGAGGGCGTCCAGCAGGCGTTGCTGAAGATCATGGAAGGCACCGTGGCCGCCGTTCCGCCTCAAGGCGGCCGGAAACATCCGCAGCAGGAATTCCTGCAGGTGGACACCACGAACATCCTCTTCATCTGCGGCGGCGCGTTTGCCGGCCTCGAGAAGATCATCGCTGCGCGCGGTGAGAACGCCTCGATCGGTTTCGGCGCCACCATCAAGAGCGGGGAAGAGCGCGGCGTTGGCGCAACGCTCCGCGAAGTGGAGCCGGAAGACCTTCAGAAATTCGGCCTGATCCCGGAATTCATCGGCCGTCTGCCGGTTCTGGCGACGCTGGAAGATCTCGACGAGAAGGCCCTGATCCAGATTCTGACTCAGCCGAAGAACGCCCTGCTCAAGCAGTATCAGCGCCTCTTCGACATGGAGAACGTCCAGCTCACCTTCACGCCGGAAGCGCTCACGGCTGTTGCCCGCCGCGCCATCACCCGGAAAACCGGTGCGCGCGGTCTGCGCTCGATCATGGAATCGATCCTGCTCGATACGATGTTCGAACTGCCCAACCTGCGCGGCGTGGAAGAAGTCGTGATCAATGCTGAAGTCGTCGAAGGCAATGCCGAGCCGCTTTATGTGCACGCCTCCAAAAGCCAGACCGAAGCGGGTTAGCCGTTCGTCAAAAGATATTCCTGATGCCCGCCCGGCCCCGCCGCGGCGGGCATTTCATTTCTGGCTCAACGGTCATGCGCGCCGGTGCGGTGCAGGATGCGGGCAAAGGCCGGCGGCATGTATTTCTCGGATTTCTCCATCCACCGGTCGAGCCGGGGATGCCGGGCCCTGCGGCGATGCAACCAGCTGCGCGCCGTGGTCGAATTGGCCACCAGCAACGCCACTCCTCCCAGGATGAGGACGGCGCCCACCGGCACCGGTGTCCAGAACAAAGGCAAGCCCAATAATATCAGCAGCACGCCGACAAGCCTGTAAAAAAGCGCCATCGCTGTCTCCGTAAACTGGCTGTATCCCAGCCTAACGGTTCACACGCAGATGAGTTCAATCGGCGGGGGGCGTTTTGTCAGTCTCCGGCAAATGCACGGTCAGGATGTCGATCCGCGGAGGCATCAGAAAACGCATGGGAACGCCCACCATGCCGGTGCCCGTGGTCACATAGACCAGGCGTTCTCCGGCCGGGCTCTGGAAGTGGTGCAGTTCCCGGTCAAATGGGCCGCGCACAGGGATGAAGCGCTTGTAGAACCCCGGAAGCCGGACCTGCCCCCCATGGGTATGCCCGGCGAGCATCAGGTCATACCGGAATGTCTCAGGCACGGAGAGCGCCGTATCCGGATTGTGCGTGAGCAGAATGACGGGAACACCCTCCGGGAGGCTTGCCTGAAAGCTGAAATCCTGCCGGCGTTCCCAAAGGTCGGACGCGCCGGCGACGATAACCCTGTGGCCGCCGATCTCGGTATTGAGCGCGCGGTTGTGCGGAACCCGCGCCCCGGCCGACTGCAGCGCGCGCATCAGCGGCTCGGTGAGGTCGGTTCCCGGAAACCCGACATCGTGATTGCCAAGGACTGCAAACAGGGGCGCTTCCAACCGGCCCAGCGCGGCGAAGTGCTCTGGGATATCATCCGCCTCCGGATGGTAGGAAAGGTCGCCTGCCAGGAATACGGCGTCCACACTTTCTGCATTGATACGGTCGACAATCCGCCCAATGGGTATGGCGTGTGGAAACATGCCGATATGCGGATCCCCGAAGAGGGCAATGCGGATGGCGGGGGATGTCTCGCTGGCGCCGGGCAGGAGGATTGTTTCCTCGTGCACCGTCAGCAGGCGAGGTTCCACAAAGCGCGCCCAGGCGGGTGGTAGCGACAGGATAAGAACCAGCCCCGCCACAATCCGCGGCGTACCGCGCCCGCGGAAAATCGCCCACAGGCAGAGCAGGGCGAGGGGCCAGAACAGATGGGCGCCGTGCAGCAGCGCAAGTTTCAGGGAGGTCATGAGCTATGGCGTGCCATGCCTTTGCGGCAAGGAAAAGGCCGGCACCCGAAGATGCCGGCCTTCTGCCCCATGAACCAGAACCCCGCGTTCTAGTTCTTGTAGTACATGTCGAACTCAACCGGGTGCGGATGGAGTTCGTAGCGCATGTTCTCTTCCATCTTCAGTTCGATATAGGCATCGATCTGGTCGTCGTCGAACACGCCGCCTTTCTTGAGGAAGGCGCGGTCAGCATCAAGTGCGGCCAGCGCTTCACGCAGCGAGCCACAGACCTGCGGGATCGATTTGGCTTCGGCCGGCGGCAGGTCGTAGAGGTCCTTGTCCATGGCGTCGCCAGGATGGATCTTGTTCTCGATGCCGTCGAGGCCAGCCATCAGCAGGGCTGCGAAGGCGAGGTAGGGGTTCGCCATCGGATCGGGGAAGCGGGTTTCGATACGCTTTGCTTTCGGGTTGGAGCCGAAAGGAATACGGATCGAGGCCGAACGGTTACGCGACGAATAGGCCAGCATGACCGGTGCTTCGTAACCCGGAACCAGACGCTTGTAGGAGTTGGTCGACGGGTTGGTGATCGCGTTCAGCGCCTTGGCATGCTTGATGATGCCGCCGATGTAGTAGAGGCACATGTCGGACAGGTCGGCATACTTGTCGCCTGCGAACAGCGGCTTGCCGCCTTTCCAGATCGACTGGTGAACGTGCATGCCCGAGCCATTGTCCTTGAACATCGGCTTCGGCATGAAGGTCGCCGTCTTGCCATACGATGCAGCCACCTGGTGGATCACGTATTTGTAGAGCTGCATGCGGTCAGCCATGACCGTCAGTGTCGAGAATTTCAGGCCAAGCTCGTGCTGGGCCGGAGCCACTTCGTGGTGGTGCTTCTCGGGCTGAAGGCCGATTTCGCCCATGATCGACAGCATTTCGCCGCGCATGTCCTGCTCGGAGTCGATCGGGGGAACCGGGAAGTAACCACCCTTCGGGCCGGGGCGATGGCCCATATTGCCCATCGGGTATTCACGGCCGGTGTTGGCCGGCAGTTCCGTCGAGTCGAAGCTGTAGCCGGTCTTGTGCGGATCGGTGGACCAGCGCACGTCATCGAAGATGAAGAATTCGGCTTCCGGGCCGAAGAATGCGGTGTCGCCCAGGCCGGAGGCGGCGAGATAGGCTTCAGCCTTCTTCGCCGTGGTGCGCGGATCGCGGTTGTAGGCCTGGCCCGAAACCGGGTCGAGGACATCGCAGAAAACCACGAGCGTGGTCTGCTGGAAGAACGGATCGATGAACGCGCCCGTCGCGTCCGGTTTCAGAAGCATGTCGGACTCATTGATGGCTTTCCAGCCAGCAATCGACGAGCCGTCAAACATCTGGCCGTCTTCGAAGAAGCTGTCGTCCACCATGTCCTTGTGGAAGGTGACGTGCTGCAGCTTGCCGCGCGGGTCGGTGAAGCGCAGGTCCACGTACTGGACGTCCTGGTCCTTCATCATCTTGAGGAGATCATCTGCCATTTTTTTTGCCTTCTAATGAGCGTTTCTTCGGTGCAGGTTTTGCCGGGCCGGCAGATTTTGCCGGCCCTGCTGGGTCGATAATCAGAGCGCCGAGTCGCCTGTTTCGCCGGTCCGGATGCGCACGGCATCGATCACGTCGGAGACGAAGATCTTGCCATCGCCAATCTTGTCAGTGTGGGCAGCCTTCTTGATGGCTTCCACCGCGCCCTCGACCGCGCTGTCAGGCAGCACGACTTCGATTTTCAGCTTCGGGAGGAAGTCCACCACGTATTCGGCGCCGCGATAGAGTTCAGTGTGGCCGCGTTGGCGGCCGAAGCCTTTCGCTTCGATGACGGTCATGCCCTGCAGACCGATTTCCTGCAGCGCTTCTTTCACATCGTCGAGTTTGAAGGGTTTAATGATCGCTTCGATTTTTTTCATTGCGTGGTTTCTCCCCAGCCGTCGGGTTTAGAGTCCATCCGTGCGTATGAGGTGTTCCCGCCTTAAGCGATAGGGGGGTGTCCGCATTTTGGTTACCTTTGATCCCGCGATTAAGTTTTGTGCAGTGTTGATTAATGATTGGGCGGCTTGGTTTTCGCGAAATAGCAGGAAAATGACGCGAGCGTCACTTTCTTGCGCCGCCAGATTGTGCTACGTAATTCTCTGCTTTGATATCATGAGGAATGCTCAATATGGCTGCCCAGGACCTTGAGATCGTTGTCCATCCTGACCGGAAACGCTCGAAGTTCCGTCCGCTAAAGGCATGGCATCACATGCAGAAGCTGATCCAGAACAAGGAAGATACCGAGCAGGTGTTCCACATCATCGAGGCGCTGAACGGGCGCTCGTTCGAGAAGAATTTTGCTGCTTTTGTTGCCAGTCCGGAGGGCCGCCGCCTCCTGAAGGAGCGCACCTATCTGCCGCCGATTCTGGATGATCATTCCTGGATCAGGCAGCTTCCTGAAGGCACGGTTGGCCGCGCCTATGTCGAGTTCATGGAGCGCGAAGGGCTGACCGCGCAGGGCCTCGTTGAGGAAAGCGCAAAACACCGCGCCGGCGTGCCGGACTATGACGATGACTATCTCTGGTTCGGCAATCGCCTGCGCGACACGCACGACCTTTTCCATGTTCTCAGCGGCTATAACCGTGACGCCCTGGGTGAAGCCTCCCTCCTGGCCTTCACCTACAGCCAGAACCCCGGCAATGGCGTTCTGTTCATCGCTTTCATGGGGTGCCGCACGATTGCGAAAAGCGCGCCCAAAGGCGCCCGAATCATGGATTGCTTCTGGGAGGGCAAACGCAATGGCGCGGCTGCCCAGAAGATTATGCGTCAGGATATCGTGGCTCTCATGAAGGAACCGCTTGAGGAAGCCCGCGCCCGTCTGGGCATCCGGCCGCCCGTGGCTTACCAGCAGGCACTTCAGGTGCTGACCGCCCATGGCTATACCGCCACCACCCAGCTTGAGGATGCCGGCAAGGTCCGCGAGCAGGCAGCCGCGTGATCTTCCTGATCCGTCACGGTGAAGCTGCCGCCAGCTGGGGCGACCATCCCGATCCGGGCCTGAGCGATCTTGGCAAGGGGCAGGCTGAAGCAGCTGCCGAAATCCTGACACGGCTGGGCGCGACCAGTGCGATTTCCAGCCCCATGCAGCGTTGCCGGGAAACGGCGCGCCCTTTCGAGGCCCGGGCGGGGCTGACGGCGAGTGTTGTGCCGGAAGTCTCCGAAATCTCGACCCCGGCCGGTATTCAAGACCGCGTGGCGTGGCTGCGCGGCCTGATGGCCGGCACCTGGACTGAGGCTGGCGCCGGTCTGACCGCCTGGCGGTCCAGAATGTCCGAAACTGTCACCAGTCTGCCTGATGGCGTTGCGGTGTTTTCCCATTTTGTGGCCATCAATGCGCTGGTCGGCGCCCTTGAGGGCGATGACCGGGTCACCGTTTTCCGGCCCGGCCATTGTTCGGTCACCCGGCTGGAGCGGCGCGGCGGGGTCCTGCGTGTTGCAGAATACGGGAGCGAATCCGCAACCCGCGTGCTATGAGCCTTCCAATGGGAAGGCCTATACTGACACCGCAGGAGATGCTTGCCGCCGAGCAAGCCGTTATCAATGCAGGAACCGACCGGTTCACCCTGATGCAGAGGGCAGGCGAGGCGGTTGCCGAATTCGTCCATGCCCATTGGCCAGAAGGCCGTATCCAGGTGCTGTGCGGGCCCGGCGGCAATGGCGGCGATGGGTTCATCGCGGCGGCAAAGCTCGCCAAATTCTGGCGCAAGGTAGACGTCTACTGCACTCATCCTGTCAGCGAGTTGACCGGGGATACCGCCAAGGCGGCCAGCCAGTGGGAAGGCCCTGTCCACACGCTCGAAGACGCGCTCAACACCGAGCCGGATCTGATCGTCGACGCGCTCTATGGCGCAGGCCTGACGCGACCTCTCGAGGGCCCCGCCGCCATGCTCGCCCTGCGCGGCGGGCGCGTGATCTCGGTTGACGTTCCTTCGGGGATTGATGGTTACACGGGCAAGCCGCTCGGCCCTGCCTTCCAGGCAGAGGCTACCCTCACCTTCGCCGCGCTGCGACCGGCCCATGTTCTGCTGCCTGGCTCTGCCTTTTCCGGCGTCGCGATGGTCGCGGACATTGGCGTACCCGTGCAGACGAACCTCGCCGAAAACAGCCCCGCGCTCTGGCACAGCCAGATGCCGCAGCCGGGCTTTGGAGTTCACAAATACCAGCGCGGCCATCTCAAAGTGGTCAGCGGCGGCTCATGGAATACCGGCGCGGCGCGTCTCACCGCCAAGGCAGGCCTCCGCGCGGGGGCGGGTCTTGTTACCATGCTCTCACCGCCCGAAGCGGCCGGCGTGCATGCAGCCCACCTCACCGCCATCATGCTTGCCCCCTTCCAGACGGCAGATGACCTCGCCGCCTATGCGGCGCGCGCCACCGCCATGGTCATCGGCCCCGCCGCCGGGATCAGTGATGCCACCCGCGGCAATATCGAGGCATTGCTCAAGAGCCCGGCCCGCATCCTGCTGGACGCTGACGCGCTCACCGTTTTTGGTGAGGACCCCGAGGCCCTGTTCAAACAATTGCGGCCAACAGACATCCTCACCCCGCATGAGGGCGAGTTCTCCCGCTTGTTTGGCGATCTGCTCGCCACCAGCGACAACAAGATACAAGCCACTCGCGCGGCGGCTGCCAAGGCTGGCTGCGTGATCCTGCTGAAGGGGGCTGACACGGTCATTGCCCAGCCCGATGGCAACGCGCTCGTCAACACGCACGCCACCCGCTGGCTGGCAACCGCCGGCTCGGGCGATGTGCTGGCCGGTATCATCGCCGGCTTCATGGCGCAGGGGGTAGACACCTTCGTTGCCGCCGCCATCGGCAGCTGGCTTCACGGCGAGGCCGGCCGCCGCGTGGGCGCGGGGCTGATTGCCGAAGACATCGAAAAGCAGCTGCCCATCATCCTCAGCGCCCTTCACGGGGAGCTGGGCTGAGGAACGATCAGATCGGCCGCGCCATCAGGCGCGCGCCCGGCCCATAGATATCGAGGATATAAGCGCGCTTGGTCTCGGTGACGTGCGCATTGGGCACAAACCCCACCCTGTCCCAGTAATTGCCGGATTGGCTGACCGCCACCAGGCTTGCCGCATCGAAGCCCAGCTTCAGTGCCGTTTGATAGGTATCCTCCAGCAGGGCTCGGGCAACACCGCTGCCGCGCGCGTCCGGCAAAAGGGCAATGTCATGGATGAAGAAACAGTCCGGCTCGGGCAGCTCTTCGGGAAATTCTTGATTGTTTACAGGTGCATCGCCAAACTTCCATGGGAAAGCGACCACATAGCCCACCATGCGTCCATTCAGGTAGGCGACCCGGAAAAACTCCCCAAAACGCGCAATACGGTTGGCAAACACCTCCGGCGTTTCCCGCAGGTCCGGTGTGAAGGCTTCGGCCTGAATCTGGACGACCTCATTGATATGGGCCGCAGTCATGGGGACGATTTTCAGGGTCATTTGCAACGGGCAGGCTGATTTCCGGGGAGGGTTGAGGTCCATATGGCGTATCAGGCCAAAGGCGCCAGAGGGGCTCAGCAGTCAGCCCAGCCAGACCATGGTGCGGATGAAAGGACTCGAACCTTCACACCTTGCGGCGCTGGAACCTAAATCCGAGGTAGTGGTGCGGCGGACGGGACTTGAACCCGCAATTCCCTTAAGAAACAGGAACCTAAACCCTGCGCGTATACCAATTCCGCCACCGCCGCGCGCCTCGTATGCCACAAGGTGTGCCACCGTGTCACCAGCGCGTCACAGCCTGCGCAGAACGCAAAAAGGCCCCCGATGTTTCCACCGAGGGCCAAGGTTGCACACACGCTAAGCGTTCTGTTGTTCGAGGAGGTCTCTAGCCTTCTCCAGGTCCCCCGGTTGCAGCTTGGCATACCGGAGGGTCATCTTGATGTCCGCGTGGCCCATCCACCGCTGCACCAGCATGAGGTCCCGCGTCTTGGCGTAGAGCCGGGTGGCACAGGTGTGCCTCAGGGCGTAGGGGATGAAGCCAGGGTCGTCGGCCAGGCCCATCTGCTCGCGGGCATAGTCCCACTTGTGGCGGATGGCACCGGGCGTGGCGAAGGCGAAGGGTAGGCCGCCTTTGGAAACCTCAATCCTCCGCAGCATGGCAACGTGTGCCCTGTCTGTCAGCGGTATCGTGCGGCTCTTACCGCTCTTGGTTTCCCGGAAGGTCAGCAGCTTCCCGCGAAGGTCGCTCTCCTTGACCTCTCGCATTTCTGAAGGGCGCGCGCCGGTGTCCATCAGGACGGACCAAAAGTCCAACCATTGGGCCTCGGCCTCGCATATCTTGAGAAGCTCCTTGAACTCCTCCTCAGTCACCACCCGATCCCGTGTGTTATCCCCGATGGTCGGAAGATCATACAGCGGGATGCTGTCGAGGTTGCCCCTGCGGTGGAAGTGTCGGAAGGCTTTCGACATGACGCACGCCTTCTGGCGGATCGTCGAGGGCGCGTAATCCTTCTGCCGCATCCAGATGATGAAGTCGTCCATGTCGGCCGCCGTGATCTGGGAGAGGCACTTGTCCTTCCCGAAGAACTCGACGCAGACCGCCATGTTGGAGCGGACGGTGCGCGCCTGACCACCATTGGACCAGTAGCGCTCCCAGACTTTCTCCAGGCTGGCCTCTAGGGGCAACCGGGGGCCGTCTGACTTTGTGTTGAAGGGGGTAGGGTCGATCCCGTCGAGGAGGTCCGCCTTTACGCGGGCCTCGTGGCTGCGGGCCTCGTCGAAGGAACCGCTGATGGTCTCCCTGTAGCGGCGCTTCTGGCCGTTTAGGGTGACCTGGACGTCTACTTCAAGTCCGTTCCCCCTTTTGCGAATTGCCATGTTGTGTCTCCATGTGTGTGTTGAGTATGTCAGCCACTCTGCCCAGCAGGGCGCGGCCTTTAGCTGTCAGCCTCAAGCGGACCATGCGGCTATCCGTTGGGTCCGTGTGTCGATCCACCAGCTTTAGGCTTGGGCGGGAGCCGGGCGGGCGCTTCTCGCCAGCCGGTGTGGCTCCCATACGCTCCGAGGACAGCGCCTTCACAATCCGGGACATGCCCGGCTTGGCGATCCCCGTCATGTTCGACACCTCGGATTGGTTCGGACCTTCGCCTTTGGCCAGCTCATGGCGGGCGATGTAGGCGAGGACGGCCACGTAGCTTACGGGCAGGTCCTCTTCTATCGCGCGGAACTCATTGGCTATGCGGGCGATTGCCAGCACCTCTTGCGGTGTGAACATAGGAACTCCCTTGCTTTCTGTAAGGTGTACACCGTTTCGATGTCGAAACTAAGTGGTGTCACCTATGCCCTTTGTCAACTGACGCGAGGGTAAGGGGTCTCTTCAGCGCAGGCAATACCTGCGGACCATCGGGGCCACCCGAAAGTGGACCCCTAGGTTTCGACCTTTCAGTTAAGCAGCCACAAGCTCACCTTCGGGAACCTGTTTCCAGATCCCATTGGCGCGCTCGAATGCTTCCAGGAACGCCAGCGGGGCTTCCCTCAGGCCTGCATAGGACGGGCGTGAGAGGTAGGCCCTTAGGTCGTCTCCGCTGCGACACCCCCAATTGAAGCGCACGGTGTAACGTGCGGTCCGCATGAGGGTTAGCGGGTAGACGCCGGAGCGGGCAGGAAAGAAGGCGCAGAAGCAACCTTGAGGGGTCTCAATGACTGCATCGCCGTCCACCCGAGCGGAGCCGGACACCCAAGCGGAGCCGGACACCCGAGCGGAGCCGGACACCTGAGCGGAGCCGGACACCCAAGCGGAGCCGGACACCCAAGCGGAGCCGGACACCCAAGCGGAGCCGGACACCTGAGCGAAGTCGGACACCTGAGCGGAGTCGGACACCTGAGCGGAGCCGGACACCTGAGCGAAGTCGGACACCCAAGCGGAGTCGGACACCTGAGCGGAGTCGGACACCCGAGCGGAGCCGGACACCCGAGCGGAGTCGGACACCCAAGCGGAGCCGGACACCCGAGCGGAGTCGGACACCCAAGCGGAGCCGGACACCTGAGCGGAGTCGGACACCTGAGCGAAGTCGGACACCCAAGCGGAGTCGGACACCTGAGCGGAGTCGGACACCTGAGCGGAGTCGGACACCTGAGCGAAGTCGGACACCCAAGCGGAGTCGGACACCTGAGCGGAGCCGGACACCCGAGCGGAGTCGGACACCTGAGCGGAGCCGGACACCCGAGCGGAGTCGGACACCTGAGCGTTCGGACCAACGAGAGCGTTACCTACAATATTCTTGGTCATGTGTGTGTGTACCTTTCAGTTTACTGATGGTCTCATCAGGCAGGGCCTAACCCCGCGACCCGCCCCGTGGTGGGGCTAAGGTTTCGACCTTTCACTTAGGCTTACCGAAGTCACCCTGGATCACGTTGTCCCCATTGATGGGGACCGGGCGGCGCTTCGCTGGTTTGCGCTTGGTCTGCTTGGGGGCGGGCTTAGTCGCCTCCCTCGCCAGTCTCTCAGCCGCCTTCCGGCTGGCTGTGTTCACGGCCAGGTGCCCGAGGATCAGGCCGATGGACGTGAGGGCCATGACGCCACCCGAGAGCCACTTGGGGAACAAGCGGGCAGGTTCGGGCTTCACGATGGCGTCAAGGTGGCCCTGAGCGGACACTAGGTTGGCCGTCAGGGCGGCGTGTGTGGTCGCGTAGGTGTCAGCCTTCCGGATGGCGCCTTGTGCGTCCGGAGTGGGCAGGGCCAGGAGGGCGGCTTGCGCCGCGTCCCTTGTTGCCTTCGCCTTTGAAACCTCGTCAGCGTGTGAGGAGATTGCAGCGCTATTCACTTCACGATTTGCAGCGGCATCGAATTGCCATACGGCGTTCGCGTTGCTGCCCGCATCCATCGCCGTGAAGATCAGGATGCAGAGCCATGCGGTGAAGCCGGCACCGTGTGTTGCGGGGCCAGCGAGTGCGGCGGCAACCAGGGGCGCCACCAGTGCCACCAGCCCGCCAAGGATGGCGAGTGGTTGCGATACTTCCCAAAGGGCCAGCCCCCAGCCGACCGCGCCGAACACCGCAAGGGTGACCGTTGCGATCCAGAGGGCCAGCCTAGCGCCGACAAATTGCTTTGCCTTTGGCGCCTTAACGCGCTTGCGTCGGGCCATGTGAATTGCTCCATGTGTGTGCTTTGGGTCAGCGAGGTTAGCCTCGTCAGTGCCCGCATTACGGGCAGACCATCGCCAGCCCCTCGCGGGGCCAGCTAGGTTTCGGCTTGTGTGTGTGTCACTCAGCCCCTATGAGGGACTTGAGGCGGCCCACGAGTTCCTCTTCCGAGGGGCAAATTTCATCTGGATGTAGGCGGCGAGTGCGCGCTACGTTGATGATGGCATCGTGGGCGGTTTGGATTGCGCTGATTGCCCACTTGTCGCCTTCCGCAACTACCAGGTGGTCATCACAGACGAGGCGTGCGAAGCGGGTCTCGTTTAAGTCCTTGCGCACAAGGGTGTCGATAACCTCAGGCGGCAGGGCCGCGCCGACTGCACAAGGGGCACCAGAGGCCCCACGATACAGGCAACGCTCCTCACCCTTCTGGAACCCCAGCTCCCCCTTGGCGTATGCCTCGCGGGCTGCGGTTTTGACGGCTTCGAGTGTCAGAACAAAAGTCATGTGTGTGTGTTTCCTTTGTGGTCTCATCAGTCCACGCATCACGTGGAGACCGGGCGAACCCGGTTTCGACCTAGCTTTCGGGGGTGTCCTCATCGTCACCATCTCCGCCCTCTTCTTCCAGAACTTCAGCATCGTAGTTGATGCGGATGGAGATGGTCGCCGCGTCCACTTCAGGGCCTGACATGCCGCACTCCAGGCGGAGGAAATGCAGCAGGTTGATTATGAGGTCCTTGGCGTAGTCGGCGTGCTCGTTTGGGAAGGCGTCCAGCGGTTGCCCGAAGGCTACCTGCGGCACGAATGCTTCAAGGGCCACCCGCGCGGCAGCAGCGCGCTGTGCGTTGTCCATGTGTGTGTTTCCTGTTTTATGGTCTCGTCAGTACGGGAAGTACCCGCAGACCCTCTCGCGAGGGTTTCGACCTTCACAGTTTTGGGCCGCGATACACGTCCCGGAAGTCCCAAAGGTCCCAGCCTTCGGGGGTCTCGAAGTCGTCCGGAAGATCAAAGGCCATGTGTCTTTGCCTCCTGCTCGCGGACTTGTGTGGCGACGTTCTTGAAGCGCTTTGCGCGGGCACGGCAGGCGTCGATGGTGGCTTGCAGGTCCTCTTCTTCCGAAGGGGAATACAAGCTGTGGTCTCCCAGCCCCTCCTCGTACCCGGCAGCCTCCCGTTCCAGGGCTTCCGCCGCAGCGTAGTAATCCGCAGAGGTGAGCACCTCCACGATCACGAATTTTCCGTCCATGTGTGTGTTTCCTTTGTGGTCTCATCAGTCCACGCATTACGTGGAGACCCTAGCCGCAAGGGCCAGGGTTTCGACCTTATGCCGCCGCCACTTCAGACGGCAGTTTGATGGCGAATTGGTCAAGCATGGCGCGGGCGTCGAAGGCCGCTTGTGCCAGCTTGTCGGAGTAGGCTTTGAAGTCGATTTCGCGGAGAAGCTCCCCGGCCACCGTGTTCAGGTAGCCGTCGCCCTCATCCGAGAAGCCGCACTCAATGCCCCAGAGGCTTGCCGCCCAATCCTCAACGCAAACGCCGTTTACGTAGAGGGATGCTTGCACGCCAACGAATTGCCATTCATCATTGCGCCACGCGTCCACCTGCTCTTGTGTGTAGCAATCGCAGTCAGAGGGCTTGCTGTCCTCGTCAAAGTGAATCTCAAAGATGACCTTGAACGGGCCAGCCTCGAATGTTGCGGTGTCCCCAACGCAAGCGAACTTGTTGAAAGGGATGAACTTTGCTTGTGCCATGTGTGTGTTCCTCTTTCTACTGATGCGGCTTCGCCGCTTTTGACAGTCTCGTCAGGCGGGCATCTCCCGCGACCGTCACCGGCCCCCTGCGGGACCGGCTAGGTTTCGACTGTGTGTTCACGCCTCCTCAAAGCGTAAGGAAACTTGCCGTCCGCCGTGATGTTTCACTCCCGGCCGGTCGTAGCGCCAAGCGGTGAGAACCCCGCCTGTCCGGGAAACCCCCATGAGAAACCCCGCCGCTTCACAGAAGTCGCGCATGGCGGCCACCGTGGTAGCTGTCATGTGGCCGCATGTGTCCAAGTACAGGACTGCATCTTGTGAGCTGCAGTAGCTGGCGGGTCGCGTCAGCATGAATACAGGATGTCCATGCAGGAGGCCCATAATCTGCTCCTCATGTGCGCACCGGACGTGCAAAACCTCGCGGTTGTTCCCCACCTTCTTGCGAAGGCCGGGCTGGAAGTTGGCAAACCGGAAAAGCGACGGGTGAGTGATTTTTGCCATGTGTGTGCTTTCTGTTTTCTATTGGTCTCATCAGCAGCCGCCTAACGGCTGGACCATCGGGGGCCTAAAGTGGCCCCCTAGGTTTCGACCTAACAACCTTGTTCACAAGGCGATACCGCGCTCGCCAAGGTATGCCTTAGCGAAGGCGATTTGATCGGCAGGGAACTCCCCCGTTGTGGCGAAGTGTTCAGCTTGGCCGCCCACCTCGCAACGGATAATCTCGCACCAACGGTCTAGGACCGTGCCGGGCATGAAATTAGCCCGTAGTTGGGCAACTTGAACCTCAGCGGCGGCCTTCTCGCCTTCCAGCGTGAAGGGCAGGTTGTGTGAAAGATGCACCGCGTCATGCCACGCCCGGAAGGCGTGATTGAAGAAGGGCTCTCCGAAGATTGTGTCTTCAGAGGCGCCACTCCAGACGGTAATGTAGCCGTCCCGCTTGTGCCATTCTTTGAGGGTCTCAAAGTCATTCGGGGCCTCTTCGGCGGCCACCCAGCGAGGGGCGTAGCGTTCCGCCATGAGGCGAACCGCGTGATTAAGGCCAAGGTCCAGCGCGCGGGTTTGCAGCGTGTGTCCATCCATGTGTGTGTTTCCTTTTTGGTCTCGTCAGGCCGGTCATTAACCGGCGACCATCGGGGACCAAAGGTGGCCCCCTAGGTTTCGACCTTACAACATTACCGGTATGGGTTCCGGCTGTTGATCGCCACCCCGATCAGGATAGCAACCATGGGGCCGAGGACGAGAAAGATACCGTATTCCATGTGTGTGCTTTCGTGTGTTTCGGGGTATCTGCCCCTCTTCAGGTGGCCTCTGTGGCCACTACACACTCCCCCTCACTGAGTGGCGTTTCTCCAGGGCGCTGCCCGCCGCACTCAATTCCCCTGTACCGTCACTCGCTATGTGACTAAGGGCGGATCATTTGGTTTATGCCGTTGCGGTTGATCGTCCGCATTGATCGTTGGGACTTGTTGGCCCCGTCGATGATTGAAAGCTAGCAACTATCGGCGAACCTGTCAACTCCCCTGCATTTGCTACAGGAAGCGGGGCTTGAGGTGGGGCCAAAGGTGGCGCCTGGCAACCGACTACACGTGTAGTCACACGACACAATGCCCGCATCCGATTAGGGAGGCAGGCGGGAATTAGATCGCGCGCGATATATCTCGGGCGCGTCCTGGGTGCGCATTATGCGCGAGATCGGATACGCAATCCAATGCGTACCCCCGTATTTGCAGGCGATTGCGGGCGTTAGGTGGCGCCAGCGGTGGCGCGGGAGGGTGCTGGGTCGACCTCGGGCCATATCAGGTACGGGCGCGCGCGACCCCCTACGGGGGACTTTTGGCGCGTCCACCCATCACAAGAGGGGCTCAGATTTTTGCGGTAAAATTCCGACCCTCAGGACACGGACTATTCTGTGGGCGGGTCTTGGTTCTTCTTCCGGCGTGGCCAGAAGGCGAAGATCAATCCGAGGACGAGGGCGTTGAAGAGGATAGAGACAATGGTGAACATGCCGGCTCCTGGTCAATGGGCCGTGGCGGTTACCACACTCAGGCCACTGATGGAAGTGTGGGCGAGATATAAGGGGTATAGAGGGTGTTACCATGTCAGTAGCCACCTAATACCACCTCAGGTCCCCCTATAGGCGAGAACCTAGAGAGACCTGAGGTAGACTAAGAGAGGCTACTGATCCTACCAACTCCATGAAGACCTAAGGTAAGACCATAGGTAGACCTATAGTAGGACTATAGTATCTGACCGGGGGAGGGAGGGTGGTTCGTTCTGTCCTACGGTGTAGGGTTTTGGGAAGACCTTGATTGAGTAGGACTTTTTGTGGACCTCTAAGAAAGATTGGATAGGCCGTCAGAAGGCCCTTAGAAGGACCGCATGAGGCCATCCTTCCGGGACTTCCTGGAGGCTTTGAATGGGTCTGTGACTGCCCCTACCTGGTCCCTGATGTGGGCTGCAAGCTCGGACTTCATGTCCTTCTCACGGGCCTTCTCAGCGGCCTTCTGCTGGTCCAAGGCCATGTGCTCCACCCAGTACTGCACAGCCCCTGCGAGGGCGTCCAGTCGGTCATCATGGGCAAGGGCACCCTTATCCTTGGTGATCCTGGTGAGCTGGTAGAAGAGGCGGTACTTGGACTGGTCCTCTGGGCGGTAGTTCTGGACGAGCTTATCGTCCTCTTCGATCACCTGCCGGCCGATCACGAGCCTGTGCTGGTCCATGATGGGCTCAAGGGTCTGGATGATCCTGAGTTCCTTCATGCCTGTTGCACGCTTGCTCTCGACCTCGCAGAGGTGGCCCACAGCCTGGAGGTGGGGCTTGAGGAGGTTGGCGAACATGCCCTGGCCGAAGTTGTCTTCGACGATGATCTTGTTGACCTTGTAGGTCTTGGCGTCGTTGGCGATGCGGCGGAGGACACTGTCGTCGTAACCGCCCTGGGTACCAACCACGCGAGGCACAAAGACCATCCCGTTGAGGATGCAGGCGATGGCCCAGGCGGTCTCGTCAGCACCCCGGCCGGCAGGGTCGATCTGCATGACGGAGCCAGTGTATTCCTGGAAGATGCCATCAGTGAAGGCAGGGGCGTAGAAGCCGTCCCCGTCGAGACCTGGGGTCACCACATCGTCCAATTGAAATTTCGCAGTGGGACCCCAGGCCATACTGGAGGGGGCTCTCTGTGCGTCCAAGGGGAGGACAAGCAGGTTCCTGAGCTTCAGGGGGTATCTGTCGGCGTCCGAAAGGCTGGTGTCCAGAAGGAACTGCAGGGCGTACCCTGATCCGCCATAGGAGAGCCTGCGCTCTGCAAGTTCGTCCTGGGTGAAGCGCTTGGGGTCGAGGGATCGGCCGTATCGGAACTTGCCCTGTTCGATGCCATTGATGACGTAGGGGGCGAGGCGCGGCTTCATGCGGGTGAAGTAGGTTTCGTCAGGGACCTCAGAGGGCCAGATGCGGGCCTCATAGCCACGCTCGGAAACCCGGTTGTAAAGCGACTGTTCGGTCTGTGGGGTCCCCAGGTAGATGACCTCACCGCCTGGGATCAGGACGGCGTCGAACTCTTTGACAAGCTCGTTGGTCTTGTCGCGCTGCATCTGGGTGAAGGAGTTACCGGGGACCTCAATGTCGTCCGCGATGATGCGGTTTGCGCGGGAGCCGGCAAGCTGGCCGGTGATGCCGACCGACTTCACGGAAGGGGAGTGCTTCGCCTTGGCCGGGCCAACGTCGAAGGCCACGTTACTGTCCCGCTGCCCAGGCTTGGCCTGGAGGTGGCGCAGGAGGTCCATCTCGGCAATGAGGCGCTTGGTGAACGTAGAGAAGTCGTCTGCGCGCTGCTTGGAGGCCGAGACGACCATGATGGCCTCGTCGGGGTTCCTCAGGAGGCACCAGCAAACGAAGGCGGAGGTAATGTAGGACTTTCCCACACCCCGGAAGGCCATGATGATCTTCCGCCGAGCGCCGTGCTGGAGGTAGTCGGCAATGTCGAGCTGGATGGGGGTTGGCTTGGGGAGCCCAAGGTGGGACCAAACGAGGTGCAGGAAGACCTTGAAGTCGGTGTATATGGCCCAGACCTCGGGGTTGTCTGGATATTCCCGTTCCCACCAAGGGTCCACCTTCAGTTTTGAAGGAGGTTTTTCTCTGATTTTCATGGGGTGCCTTAGAATGCGCCAGGATCGCCACACAGCGGCATCTCCAGTCTGCGCTACCCTAGCTTAGGGAAGGCTCCTGAAGGCCGCTGGTGGCTATTCTGGGCGTTTTTCCGGGCCGTCTTCCTAGTTCAGGAAGGCTTCGTCGGCGTCCGGGTCGTTTTCGAGGTCGATCTGGCTCACTGCCTCGCTCAGAGCGCGCAGTGCGGAGTTGTTCGCGTCTCGGGCCGGCTCAATGCCGTTCTGTTTGAGGAACTTGATGGCCTCTTGGATGGCCTTGAAGTCCTTCTCCTTGACACCCTCGGTTAGGGCGTCCGTGACGAGCTTATGGAGGACCTCAAGGTCCGTCATTTTGCCTGCTTGGCTCATGGGATTTCCTCCAATGCTTTGCAGATTTCGCTGATAGGTACGAAGTAGGTGAACTGGCCGTCTGCGGAGACGGCAGAGATGATGCCAACTAGGCGGCCATCCTCCAGGGAAGTCACAGCTCCCCCGGAGTAGCCCGGACGGACCTGCGTGGAGGTGCCAAGGGACATACCAGTGAGCTTCGAGCAGACCTTTTGGTCCTCTGTGCACGCCTCGAAGGAGAGGCCGGAGACGGCCGCCTGTCCGAGGTCCTTCTCTGCCGGTCGCACCGAGAGACCCCAAGGGGTGCCATTGGTCTGCGTGGCAGGGTAGCCGGTGTAGGCAAGGGCCTCTCCCGGCTTGGCGTCCTTGCACGAGGCAGGCGCAGGGCCTGGCTTCAAGATTGCAAGGTCGGAACTATTTGGGCCGACGTAAGCCGGCTTTGAGGATGGGCAGAGCGCGTGCTTTGCGGTCAGCTCAAGGTCCCCCACGCGGGTGACAGTGGCGGACATGACCGTAGTTTCGCTCAGGAAGCAGTACAGAGGCGCTACAGCCACCTCAGGCTTCTCCGCTGGGGGTGTACCCCAGAGCCCAACGAAAGCCGCCAGGGCTAACAGGAGGGTCATGCTAAGGGGCTCCTTAGGGCGTTCTTGATGTCGGCAATGTCTTCGCGGATGTTGCCGATACGCTCCTCCACGCGACCGAGCGTGATGGCCATCGCGGTATGGGAGCTTGCGGTTTCCTTGATGTCGGCTTCTAGGGCCTCAAGGGTCTTTGTCTGGTTCTCGACTTTCTGGTGCAGCCGGCCATATCCGAAGATAGCGCCGACTGCTGCCACGAAGCCAGAGACGCCGAAGATATCGACGACTGTGGATAGGGTGGACATTGAGTTTCCTGTTTAAGATAGAGTACTGTCTCGAAGCTCAACCGTGAGGATTGGGCTGAGACCGATGGAGCCTTGGGAGTCTGTCACCTGGTAGCGCCAATAGGACAGGCGCTGACCGCCGTCCGGCACATGGCCGTAGAAGTAAGTAGTAGCGGAGAATGGGGTAGCAGCGCTGGTGCCAGCGTCCCCCTCTACTCGCACCCACGACCCGCTTAGCGTTCCTACAGCCCCTGTAATTGTGGTCGTTACCGTAGCAGAGCTAACGGTTGCACCGCCTGGTCCGATGGCGGTCTCGCCTAGGGCCCAAAGAGTGTTCAACCCGACGCTGATGCCGGCCTTAAAGTCCCCTCCGCCAATGTACACTTTACCGTCCGTTGCAATCCCAAACGCCCCGTTTGTTTTGGTTTCGCTTTGTAGCGGTACGGAGCTGTTCCCGTACCACAGAACAAGGTCGTTAGACGCGCCAAATGGGCCCAGGATGCGAAGCCTGCGACCTGCTTCTGTGTTGTAGAGGGTGCCACGGGTATCCTCGAATTGCGTACGGGTTCCGAAGTCAATATTGCGTGCGAGGAGGCGGATAAGATCAGCTTGCAGAGTAATCGCCGAGCCGTTCCAGACGCCTGCGCCTTCCTGGGCCACAGCTTCGATGGTAGCCACATTGGTAGTGGTGTTGACCCCTAGGAGGAGCCGAGCGATGGAGGAGGAGCCAGTGGCCATGGCCTCCCTAAGGAAGTTTACTGTAGCATCCTGATTAAAGGCCGTTTCTTGGGCGTTTTGCTCAAGTTTTATTTCATTGAAGAATAATTCGCAGTACCCGGACACTGTTTGCGCAGGCACCTGAATAACGATTGCGATCTGCGCCGTACCAGGAGGGGTGGTGTAAGTCAGAGACTTGCGCGTCTTGGTGGTATCAAAATCCACTAGCGCAGGCTGCCCCAAGAAGGAGCCTCCAGCGTCTGCCGCGTACATGTAAAATCGCGCCATCATTCCCTGGCGTCTTCCAGTCATAGATAGCGTGTAAGTAAGTCCGCCGCCAATGCCGGTTATTCCAGGGAAAACGTGGTATCTATCCTGGGCGGTTGAAAATCCAGAACTCCAGTACTCAAGGAGTACGGCATCACCAAGCCCGGCGCTCCAGAAGTCCGTCAGGCCTCCTAGGCTTCCAGGTACTCCGTTAAACGAAGTCCATCCGTGCTGAGACGCTGGAAAGTATCCTGATTTAGAGGTGGCGAGCGGCCTAGGCATCAAGTTCGGTCGTGGCTTGATAGTTCTGGCGCTGAGCTGCGATATGCTAGTGGCGTTGGCACTATCGCCGGAGGCCCTTGCGGTGCTTTCTGCTACGATGGCTGCCTGGGCAGTCGTAATCTCGGCTTGGTGGGGAAGGGACTCGATGTCCACAAACAGGCGACCTGCCCCGCCTGTGATGTTAGCCGCGATGCGAAACTGCCACTGCCGGTTAGCGTTGTTTGTAACACCTGTAGGGTTGGTATACACCGTAGTTACCCAGCCAGTGTCCGTGGCAATGTCAAATGCCTGCGCCGGGTCGGTCGGGATAACATTCAGCCCGTCAAGACGCAGCCACGCTGCGTTAGGAACGTGGATCATAGGCTGTACCCAGCCGGTGGATCCTCCCACTGCTTGGGCAACACGAAAGCGAATGCGATATGCCCCGCCAGGAAGCACCGGGAAGTAGTCTGAGAAGAAGTCGTAGGAGCCAACTGGAAGGTCAATACAACTGTTTAGGATAGACGCACCGCCTGGCACGGAGAAGTAACCAGGAGCCGGTACGTTCCAGAAGCCGTTATCCTTCATAAGTGGGTCAGGAAGGACTGACTGCCCTCTGTTCGCTGCGGCACTTACCGAGGCCGTCAGCGCTGTAAGCTCCGACGCTTCCGCCTTACTCGTTGCGAGGTTTGTTACGGTCACTCCGAGCGTTGTCAGACTTGCCTCGGCACCGTCTAGGCGCGAGCTTGCGGCGGCAATCTGAGAGGTCCTTGCGGCCGTCTCAGTCGCCAGCGCCTCGTCAATCGTGGTGATCTGCGCCTCAGCGGCATCCACGGCGGCCTGAATAGCGGAGACAACTGAGGCATCCGCCTTGTTGTTCTCAAGGTCCACCGTGACGGTCTCAAGGGTCCCTATGCGGGCCTTGATGCCCGTGTCCGGATCATCGACCTCTGCCTCCAGCACGTCGAGCCGCTGGCCGGCTTCAAGGTCGGCCTGCTCCAGGGCGAACACAGCGTCCCCGCGCGCGGCGGCCTCTGCAGCGATATCAGCAGCGCGGGCAAGGGCCTCTGCGGCAAGTGCGTTTGCTCGCTCAAGGGCCTCATTGTCGAGGGCGTCACTGATCGCCTGGAACTGCGTGGAGCCGGCAATGTTGGCAGCGAGCTGCTCTTGTATCCACTGTGCGGTGATGTAGCCGGAACCAACAACCGAAACTTCCCCAGCGAGAATGCGCTCCTCGATCTGGTCGAGCATCTCTTGGGCGATGTAGAAGGTTTGTAGGTCGGCCGCGTTGAGGTCCTCTGCGAGGATCGTCTGGCCGTCGGTGAAGGTGGTGATGCGGTTGACGCGATCAGTCAGCCTGCGGATTGTAACGGTGGCGTCGGGCTGGGGGAAGTTCAGAAGTTCAATCTGGAAAGGACCGAGCCACTTGAAGCTCCGCAGCTCGTTGTTAACGAAGACAAATACGTGGGACTTACGGAGGTACCCGAAGTCGAAGTCGTATTGCTTCTGGATGCCATCGGATACCCTGGTCACGCTCGAAAGCGGCATGGGAATATATTCCTTTTGAAAGGGGCTAGGCCCCCTTCGCGAGGAAGGGAGCCTGCCTTAGTTTTGAGCCTCGTCTTCTGCCGAGCCTTCTTCGTCCGGGAGGAACTCGAAGATGCGGTCGAGAAGGGCGTTCATGGCAATGTGGTTGCCGAGGGGTGCGAAGTGCTTGACAACTCCGGCCACGTCTTGCTCCGAGAACGGAGTGCCGTCAGCCAGCGCACCCAGGACCTTAGGTGCCTTGGAGATGCGGGAGTATGTTGGGTTCCCCGTAAAGGGGTCCCCAGGGAGGCCGGAGCCACGGGTTTGTTGGAAGTAGGGCTCGACCGGGAGGCCGGCCTGCTGCCCCAGGAACATGGCCCCGTCGTAGACGTTGGGCGCCAGCGAGCCGTGGGCGTTGTAATACATCAAGCCCTTGGCGAACTGCTCCCACGTGAAGCGCTCATTTAGGTAGGCTTCGCGCTCCTCTTCCGTGTCCTGAGCGTATCCTGTCACCAGGGTGCGTGCCATGACACCAAGAGCGCCGCCTAGCGCCATCGTCATAACCTCAGCCCCCGCCCGCGCATCCCTCGTATTCAGGGCAAAGCCCATATGCTTCGAGAAGGCGTTGATTGGGAAGTTGAGGAACTGTAACAGGAGCTGGGCCGAGGGTCTGTTCCTCAGCCAGAACGCCTGGTGGCCCACATCGCCTTCCATCACGAGACGGCGAGCGTTGCGGTCGAGGGCGTTGATCCAGACGTTGAGCGCCTCTGCGTCGTCCCACTGGTTGAGGTCCATGTTAGGGACCTTCTGGTGGGTATCGGGCGACGTGTCGTCTCCCCACTTGCGGAGCTGGGTGCTAATGCGTTTCCACATGGCGTCATCAACGCCCAGGGCTCTCATTCTGCGGGCGGAGTAGAGAGGGCCGCCCTTGCGAGCCGCCTTCACCCAATCCTGAGCCTCTGCGGTCACGATGGTCATGCGGAGCCATTCCTGCATCGGAGCCATGCCTGAGAAGCGTCCAACGAGGTTGGCTTGCTTTCGGGTGAAGCGATCCACCAGCTCGGCCCGGCCTTGACCAGGATCGTTGATAGAGCCGTCCTCTGGGTCCCACCGGCTGGATTGTCCAACACGGGAGCGGACCTGAGCGGACCCATGGCCCATCGTTACGTCGGCCAGATAGAACAGGTTATTGCGGACCTCAGGGTCCCCTGCGCGAGCCAGCTTGTAGTACCTACGGAACTCCGGAAACAGGGAGACCATGCGGACAAGTCCAACTTGAGTGACCGCACCCAGAACCTCCGAGATAGCAAGGAAGCCGGTGTTGTTCATCAGGTTGCCGAAGTTTAGGCGCCGCATCTGGTTGGCGAACCAGGTCCAGTGCGGGTTGGACATGAGGTCTTCTTTTGGTCGTCCAAGGATGGCGTCAGTCATCATCTCAAGCATCTCAGCCTCGCGCTTGGCGCGGCCTTGTCGCTTGGGGTCCCGGTCGGCATTCGATCTGATCTGGTCGATCTGATTGCGAAGCTCGGCCTCGGACCTGAAGCCTGCGCGGAGGAGACCGGCGTAGCCCGAGGTTGTCCTTGCGTACTGCGTGAAGAGGGCCTCAGCGTTCCACTCAAACATGTCGATGATGTCCGCGTCCTGATCGGCATCGAGTTTCATCTCGACGCGCGGTCTGAGGCGGGGGTTCTCAGCGGAGTTCTTGCGGATGGGTGCCACGAGGTCGAGGATCATCTCCATCGCTTCCTCGGTGTCGAAGTCCAGGAGTTCACCGTCTTTCAGGCTTTCCCTTACGACTTCCTTAGCGGCCTCACGGTCATCTAGGGACACCTTGCGGAACGGGCTCTTGCCGCCCTGGGCAGGGTTCATCAGCTCAGAGACGGTCTTGGCGTACTGCCGGCCGATCCTCATAGCAAGGTCCTGACCAGAGACAGGCGTTGGCCGGGAGGCTGCTAGCTCGTCCATCCCTTTAGGATTGGTGCGATAGATGCTCTCACCAATGCGGTTTCCGAGGCGGTTGGTACTGCCCCTGAACTGCGGCCCCAGGAACACCCTGTCCCAGCCCTTCTTGTTGAAGCGGCGGGGGAGGTAGGCCGGGTCGTAGTCGATGAAGCGAGCATCTTCTAGGCCCTTGTACTCGTCTGCCGGTTGGGCAGCGCGGCTCTCGGCTTCAGGGTTCTCGTAGCGGCGGCTTGCGGCCACCTGAGGCTCTGCCTTGGCTTTCTGGATCGGAGTGATCTCTACCTCACCACGTCGGATTCCTTTCCACACCTCTGCCAGGTCCATCCCTTCACGGGAGAACGCAAACGAGGAGCGAGTGACTGCAACCATCTCCCCGGTATCCGGGTCCTTGATCTTGGTCTTCCAGGACCCCTTAGAGGCAACATAGCCAGGCGTCTCAGCCCTCGCCATGAGGAACTCTTGGACCCTCTCGTGGCCGGACGCTGCCTGTCCTTCCTTGGTGGGCTTCTTGAGCCCCTCGAAGGTCAGAACGTCGAACTTACCGTCAGCCGTCAGGCGCTCGAAGGCGGCTTGGGCGAACGCGAAGGCTCTTGCGGACTGGGCCGGGCTGGCGTTCGGGTTGTCTGCGAAGATGGTCCCCTTATCGAGGTTCTCGTTCCAATCCCAATTCCAGCTTCCCTCACCGTCCCCAAGGTCTTCGACCCAGGCAGTGACGCCAGCTTCTTCGCTGCGGAAGTATTGGTAGCCGGCAAGCTCGCCGTCCTCGAAGGTCCCCTGCTTGACCGACTTCTCGAACCACTCAGGGTTCCTGAAGAGGCGGAGGTCGGAGCCGAGGGAGGCTGCAATGGTGGACGCCTTGCCGGACCAGAGGTCTTTCTCTGGCACGTCATAGTCCTGCCACGGCGGGCGCTTACGGCGCTGCGCGCGGGTCATGCCCATCCTGCCTTCGACCAGGCGGCTTTCGGCTTCGGCAGCGAGGGTAAGGTACTGGTAGAAATGGCCACCTTCTGCCTGCGGAAGAAGCTCATCGTACTCAGACATTAGGGCTTCCAGGCGCTCGGCGTTAGGCTGCGCATCAGCACCCTCCTTGCGGATTTGCTGGTGTAGCTCCTGGAGGCGCTTAGCGCTATCCTTCGCCCTGGCTTCAAACTCCCCCTTCTTGGAGAAGCGCACGCCTCGAATACCTTGAACAATGTGGTTCAGCTCGTGGAGCGTAACACGGAGTTGTTGGTCAGGTCGAAGACTTGGAGATACCGCCATGCGGCCCTCCCATGGCTTGGCCAGTCCGTCAGTGTTCGGCATCGACTTCATCATGTCGATTAGTTCTCGTGCCTGGATCAAGGTCTTGCGGAGAGCCGGCTCGGCCTCGAAGAAGCGCTTGCCCTTCAGGACCTCAGGGAGGAACTTCGGGTCATCGAATAGATCGTCGACAAGTCTTCCGAGTGGCTCGTCGATCTCAGTGACCCACGTTCCGTCTGCGAAGCGTCCCCATCCGGTCTTCTCCCAGATTTCGTCTCGGCTATTACCAGCAGCTTCCATCTTACGGGCTTCGGCCAGCGCTTTCGTATCAACGCCGGGGCTCGTAGGGCCGAGGAAGATGGCAACGCCGGGAGTATTGTTCTCCCACTTGCGTACACGGGCTCGCCCTGTGAGGGCACCTGCGACGGCCCCAATAGAGGCAGCTAGCAGCCCAGATCCTGCGATGGTTTCCTGATCGGCTTCCGCCATCCAGGCCCCCATGGACATACCTGCGCCGGCTAAGGTGGCACCAAGGGCCGCCGTCGAGGCAGAGCCCATAGGCTTCTTGTACTTACCCTCGAACTCCATTTGGGCGAGGACCTGATCGTACAGCTTGGCCTGATCGCTGCGCCAGCGCTCAAACTCTTCCACCTCGTCGAGGCGTTGGGAGGTAGGCATTTCGGGATCAACGGATGGCCGGCTGTCCAGCTCTTGTAGGACATCAGCCAGGATGGCGTCACCGTCAGGGTTGTCCTCAAGCGCCCTTGCGAGCCGCTCCAGGGCATCCGCGTAGCGGGCCTGGAAGGCTTCAGGGGAACCAATGGCAACACCTTTGGTCACCCTGTCGATCTGCTGGAGGGCCTTCGCCAGGTCGCTGTCGGTGTCACCTTCTTCGAGGAGACTTTCAGCCGACTGACGAAGGGACTTTAGGCGGCTCCCCATCTCAGCTCGGGTGGGGACTTTAGTCGCCTCTTCAGGCTTCGCGGGTGTTTCCCCGCCACGGAACGACTTTCGACCGAAGTAGGGGTTCGGCTTGGGGGCCTCTGGGGTTTCTGCAACAGGCGTCGCCACCGCTTCAGGAACCTCTGGGGTTTCTGAGATAGGCGCCGAGGTCGTCTCAGCATCCTGAGATGCCCGTGCAGTGGAGGGCGCAGAGCCCCCTTCAGGTGGGTCCTTCGGTTTCACCGTCTGCGGCCTGTCACGGCCTGGGAGGTAGTTAGGGTCCTTCAGGTAGGCGAGACCGTCAGCGAAGCCTTCCGCGTACTCCTGCGCCGCGCGGATGATGTCCGGGTCGTCGGAGATGCGTGTCCCCGTCATGTGGAGGCCAACCTGGCGGAAGAAGTCGTCGAGTTCCTCCGTGGACGGTGAGAGGCCTTTCTTTCCGAAGAAGCTCTTGGCAGCCATGCGACCGGATCGGATGCGAACAGCCTGCGCTTCGTAGGTACGCCGCTGGGCCTCTGCCGCAGTCACGCCCTGGGAGGACCTGGTGTTCGGGTTCCAGGAGAGCTTGTCGGCAATCGACCTGGTGACGGCATCTGCGGAACGCGCCAGGAAGTTCAAAGGGGTGCCAATGGTTAGACTGCCGGCACGGGAAGGGGCGCCTGGGATGTCATCAGCGGCCTGGAAGGGAACTGGACCAGACTGCGCTGCGCCCATAGCACCCCCGTCAGAGGACCCACGGATGTTATCCGCGAGGACGTTATCGAGGCGCTTGGTGGCCTCAGCCAGCTCGTCGGCGTTGGTACGCCCGAGTTGGTTCAGAGCGCCGCCGAGAACGGGGGCCGCCAGCAGGAAGCCAGCAGTCAACAAGGGATCGCGGGCAGGGTCAACGTAGGTGTTTGCGCCTTCCAGCGGGATGTCTGCTACAAGGGCCGTACCGGCACCTACAGCAAAGCGCTCACCCTTGGTCATCCCGTCCGAGGTAAACCGAATAGCGGCGCCAGTCTTGGTCGAGCTGTTCGCGATGCGCGAAGTCATGGAAGCGGTAGCAGCGTGCCCTGCCACGATGAATGTAGGGTCCGCGAAGTTCCACAGAAGGCGGGTACCGAGGCCGATAAGGCCTGGGTTGTCCACCGCGATCTGTTCTTCACGAGCCTCGCGCCTGGCGTACACAGAAGCCTGGGCTTCAAGGTCCTCAGGGGAGTTGGAGCGAAGGAGCTTTCCGATTGTCCGGCCGTCGTCGCGGAGGTTATACTTCTTGAGGACATCCGTGATTTCGTTGGTAGACGGCTCGTACTGTCCGGGGACGGAGAACAATTCCCCGCCCATTCGCACACGTTCCTCCGCAATGTTGGCAGGGATCGTCAGGAAGTTACCGAAGTCCTGGGTTCCGATGGTTCCCAGCTTTGGGAAGCGGACGCCTGGGATGAACGAAGGGTCTTCCTGCCGTTCAAACGGGTTGTAGAACTCGATTAGGTTCTGCTCCTCAGGGCCGGTTTCCTCAGGGAGACTTGCAGCCTCGCCTGAGGTTTCCTGCGGGGGAGCAAGGTCGGATACCTCGAAATTCGGGTCCGGGTTGCTGGGCAGCCCAAAGGCAGCCCGAAAGTCGAAACGATCTTCGCTCATTAATGTATCCGTTAATAGGGTATGAATGCCATGCCCGCATTGGCCATGTTCTCATCGAACTGGCGCTGCTTCTCTCGCTTCTCGTCGATCTTTTCGTCGAGGGCTTTGGGCGTCTTCTTGGAGGCCAATACTCCGGCCACGGCGTTTGCCTCTTTGGCCGCCTTAAAGTTCACACTGAGGATGTCGCCGACGAAGACATTATCGAGGAACTCAATGTCCTCTACGCCGTCTTTGCCTTTGGTCACCCTGGTGAGGGCGTACTGGTTCCCGGTGGTCCATGTAAGCCGTAGGTCTTCCGCAGGCATGTTGCCCTTGGCGCCCACTGCAGCGAGGAATCGGTGAACATCCTCACCCCACGCCTTGGCGGTCGGGATGCCAGCGCTTTCGCCAGCACCCGCAGGGAACTCCGGGAGACGCACGGCTACGTCATTAACGACCGTGAACATCTGCTCAGCGTCCTTCCGGGCTGCCGCTGCGGCCTCCTCTGGGGTCATCCCAAAGGCCACGAAGTCGGTAATGCGCTCCGCCAGGAAGTCTTGGACCTGGGAGCGGTCTGGGGTGAACTTCTTGTTCCCACCGCCCACGTACCAAGGCTTGACGTTGATTGGGTCTTCCAGTTTGAGGGAGCTTGCGGTGGACCCTACGAGCTTGGAAGTCGGCTGGATGCGTACGCCGCTTTCGGCCACTGACACGGCCTTCTTCGCTGCGGCCAGGACATCCATCTGGGGATGGTCCTGGATTTGCCTGTCGATCTTCTCAAGGATGGCTCGGGTGCGACCATCGGTGACGTAGGTTTGCCGGCCGTGGTTGCTAAGGTTGCGGTAAATCTCGTAGGCCTGAAGGACGCTCTCAGGGTTTTCCTGAAGGCCACTTGAGGTCAACGCAGAGGCCATCCCGTTGAGGGCCGCCTTGAGCTGTGGGTCTTGCTGCTTGCCAGCGGACAAGGTGTCCGTGTACGTCCGGTAGACGCGGGCATCTTCACCCCTCAGGGCGAATGGCGTGTCCCCAAGGATTTGGCCACGGAGGAAGTTCACAGCGCCGCTGCGGAGGGTGGCGCCGGACACCTTCTTCTTTTTACCAGTCTCAGGGTCCACATACTCCAGGTCTTCGACCATGTAGGCCTCGCCTGAGGCTACGAGAGACGCTGCGCGCGCCTCTGCCCCGGCAATGGCCGCCTCCATACGCGCAGCTACCCGGCGTTGTTCAGCCTCTTTGCGGAGGCTCTCTTGACGGGAGATGTGGGCACGGAGGATTTCGGTCTGCTCCTGTGAGTAAGCACCTTCCTGCTGCCCAGGGCGGGCGAGTGCGGCGAACTCAGGGGACTGCTCAATGGACTGCCGGGAGGTGCCGGCATTGACCTTTTCTAGGAGGGTGATCTGGGCTGCGTTTCGGAAGCCTTCTTCGTCCTGGGTCCGCTTGAGGCGGGCCTGGGCAACCAGAGTGGCCACGTCGCCTGCATACCGAGCGTCTTGCGCCAGGCTCGGGGCGTCGCCGCGAGGGGTGCCCACCAGCTTATCGAGCAGCTCGATGTTACCTTCCACAGCAAGCTGCTTGGCAAACTCGAACTGAATGCCTGCAAGCTCCCGGCCGCTGATACTGGCTCCGAAGACGCTCTCATCTACGGCGGCCTTGGCCAGGTTTACATCCCCGGAGGCAAAGAAGGCCTCCCTCCAGATTTCCCCAGCACCAGCCAGGCGATCCTGCTCAGCCTTACTCAAGGCTTCCTTGAGCTGCTGTTGAGAGAACTGCGCCTGAAGGCGGGCGTTCTGCTCGTTGAAACCACGGGCGTAGAAAGGGTCTGAGAGGTCGGGGGCGTTGTTCTGATACCACGCTTGGACTGCTTCAGCGTCCCCGGTATCAATACCTTCCTGGACCATCTTGAGTCCCAGCTCGTCGGCCAGCTTCCGGCCACGGTAGACGTTGATGGCCGGAAGGAGGTACGGGTTGGCCTTGAAGCGGGAAGCCATAGGCTCGCTGTCAATCTCGGCCTGAAGCATTTCGGAGGTGTAGCCGGCAGTGGTCTGCTCGAAGATGGCGGCCTCGTCGAGGGCAGCCTTCTTGTTGGTCTCGATGCGTTGCCCGAAGTCGTCCACAAGTCCGCCAACTGCGGTTCTTCCGGTGGTCCCTAGGGCATCTGCAAGTTCAAACAGCGAGCTGCGGGGCGGGGCTGCTCCGGGGCCGGTGAATACACCGCCAGCGAAGCCGCCACCTTGGGTCTGCTCTGGTTTCATTAGTCCACCTTCTCGGCTGCTTTGAGTTCTTTGGTCATCTTCATGCCGCTGAGGGCAGCGCCGCCGAGCTGGGCACCAAGCGCCAGGAGGCTGGGCTTCTGACCACGGGCAACGGAATTGATCCGCCCTTTGGTCTGCTCGAAGGCGGCATTGTTGGCGAACTGGTTGCGAACGGCTGCGAGGTCGGCGTTCCGGTCGATGGCCGCAATGTTGGTACCCTGGGCCATCAGAAGGTCGCGCTGGATGGCTGCGGCAGTGAAGCCGCCTACACCAGCTTCTCCGAGGGCTGTACGGACACGGGCACGCGAGGCGATACCTTCAGCGACAACCTCTTGCCGGCGCTGGGTTGCCTGCTCCTGTTCGATCATCGTGTTGGCGTTATTCGCTACGATGTCGTCCCGATAGGCGGCTAGAGCGGACTGGCGGTTCTGCTCGAACATAGCGTCCTGAGCCTGCGCCTCGGCACGCTGGCCCATGAAGTTAATGATGGAGGAGCCGGCACTGAGGCCGCCCTGGAGCCAGCCGATGCCTTTGGCTGTTTTTGCGAAGGTGAATGCCTTACCAACCCCGGCGACTGCGGAGGACATTCCGGGGATGGCCATAGCGGCCCCTGAGATGGCCGAGCCGACACTAGCGAGTGCGGCCGGTACGGCTGCGAGTGCTGGAAGGCACATAGGAAAACTCCGTGAAAGGAAGGAGCAACGGGCCGCGCTTCTCGGTCTTTCCGAGGGTGCAGCCGAGCGCCTTGATGAAACGAATGTGGGCAGTGTTCTTGGTGTAGACCACGTTGGTGAGGGTACCGTACTGGCGAGCCCAGTGCTGGAGCTGCGCCCTCCCGTGTTCCACCATGAAGCGGCCAACCGGCGCTGTCTTGATGCCGGGCGTGCAGAGGAGCCAAGGGTGGGCGCCCTCGGCGTCCAGACCTATCCCATAGAGGGCCACAGGCTCTCCCTTTAACAAGGCGACACGGCTATTAAAGGGTAGGTCGAATGCCAGGGCCTCAGGATGTCTGCCGGTTGAAGCCACGACTTCCTCGTAATCAGCAGAGCGGAGATTGCAGAGGACCTGGAGGGCCAACTTGTGGTCCGCCCTCCAGAGCTGTATGTCATCCGATACGCTGCGACTTGCTCTCGACGAGGCCTCGCCAGGAGGCTGCGAGGAAGTTGCTTGGGAAGATGCTGTCGTTCTCAATGGTGAGGCTCCAGTGGATGTTCTTGCAGGGGGTCTTGATGCGGAAGGTTCCGTCATCCAGCGGCGGGATAGAGGCGGCAGTCGCCCCTAGGACGCGGCCTGCGAAGGCTTTCACCACGGGAGCGCGGTATCTGGGGCTGAATATTGCCTTGAAGTAGCCCGAGCGGGCGAAGTCGAGGCTGAAGTCCCGTACACGGACCTCCGCTTCGGTGTTGGCCACCGGGTCGATGCGATCAGGCGGGCGGAAGTACGGACGGGTCAGGTCGAAGCGCAGGGTGTACTTTACGCCGAACACGAGGTTCCAAGAGGTCTTGTTGCCGTCCAGCGTGATGGTGTACCCGCTGCGGCTCTCGATGGGCACCTCGACGCCAGGGGCGTGCTGACCTGCAGGGGCCTTCAGAGTGAAGCACTTGACTGCCTCAGTTGCCGGGTACGGGAGCGTGAATACGGTCTTGTCCGTGATCCCGTTGTAGGTACCTGAAGGGGACGTTCGGTGGTCCAGGAGGGTGAAGTAGTCCAACCACTGATCCGTCAGGTTAGGCCTGAAGCGCACACGCTCCAGGTGGTACCCGTCTGTCTTCTGGATCACGGCGTAGCCAATATTATCCACAAAGAAGAAGGCCAGGATGGTCTGCCCTTCGGCAATCTCCCAGCGGCCCCAAGCGGATTGGACCTTTTCATCCCCGTTCCAGAGAAACTCGTAGACGTACAGGGCGTTCGGTACCTCGTCCGAGAGGGCCACCAGAGTGTTCTCAAGGGTGGTCGAGGCGAGGTATGTGATCCCTGTCGGGAGGTAAGTCGGGCACTGCGCGGAGACCTCGGCGGCGTCCTCTGTCTGGGATACCCCGTCTACGTACATTTCCCGCAGGCCGCTTGCACCGTCGCGGTCAAACGCAAAGTAGACGTTGCGACCGGCTGCCACTGGCCTGGCCAGCGGTGAACACTCGAAGGCGGTCACCGGGTCAATGCGCGCCGTGGCGGGGCTAAGGGGGCCGTCTGCTTCCACCAGGTACTGCCCATTCGCGGCGAACAGCATGAGCTTCTTGTCGAAGGCCACAGCGTGTTCGAGGAGAGTTACTGAACTGCCAGAACCTGAGACATCAGCGGCCGGCGTGTCGATGGGGTCGTCGTCCAGAAGCTGCGTCATCGTGGTGCGGAAGAAGTTGAAGTAGTCGCCAGCCTTGCTGACGATCCAATTCTCATCAGCCAGAACTCCGAGGCGGTTACGCCAATAGAACAGACCGCGCAGGGGGAGACCCTCGAACGAGGCAAACGGGTTGCTGTCGTCGTCGCCTACCGCTCGGGCCGCCCAGGGGAGTGTCTCAAGTGTAAAGGAGCCCCCTGGTTGGCGCACAAGGCCGATGGGGAGCGTCTCAGGGTCCCAAGAGGTGGTGACGCCGGGGCGAATAGTTTCTTCCCAGACGGTGCCGTTGAAGCGGACCCAATAGTCGTCGAAGTCTGAAGTAGGATCGCCGGCCACGCGAAGGACCAGTCCCTCTGGTGCCACTCGGGGCAAATCCGAGAAGCGCTGAATGTTGTCCTTAAGGGCGCGCATTGCCTCCCCGCCCTGGCCATCCTCGACGGCGAGCTGGAAGTCCTGCGAGGGGTGGCTGAAGTAGAGGACTGAGCCGTACTGAGTGACGGTAACACCAGTCCCAGTGAGGTTGGGCGAAAGGCTGTTCTTGACCTGCTCAGCAATAGCCTGGGTGCCGATCATTACAGCGTGCGTCGATTGCGAGCCGTCAGGGGTGGTATATGCCCCCACTTTCGTACTGCCGCCGATGGTCAGCTCAATGCGATAGATTCGTCCGTATGCCCCTGCGCGCACAAACACGATGCCTTCATAAGGCCGCGTTGGGGCAGTATCTGCCAGTCGGGCAGTAGACACTGTGCGGTTCAGCAGAATGGTGTAGTCGGCAATCGTCAGGCTGCGGAAGTCACGGCGAGGGGTAGGGGCTGAGAGATAAGCTCCGAAGTCGCCCGCCACGGAGCGCTCAGTGCCGTCCTCAATGTCGAACACGCGGACGCTGCCAGACCCGACAAGGGCCACATAGCGGTTGTCCTGATCGCGGTCGATGAGAAACACAGCGGGAGGAGCGGCGTCCAAGCCGGAAGTCAGTCTGGCAACATGTTCGAACGGAGGGCGCTTGCCGAGGCCCTCCACCGGATCAGCGACGGCATTGACGCTCTCGCCCAGCTGGTTGATGTACCGGGCTAGCGGTGGTTGCTGAGAAACGCCGCCGATCAGGTTTGGGATTGGCTGATCGTACAGGGACATTACAGGGGTCTCCGGGTGATCGTCGAGGCGCCTTTAGGGGACCTGAAGTGGCCTCTGCGGCGGGCGCGTTGGTCTGCCTTCTTCATCTCTGCCTTTGCGTCGTCCTCATCCTCCTTCGTGAACATGTCCTGCCGGGCGGAGCCGGTGGCATTCTTCTGATAGCGGCGGCCGGCCCTGATAGCGATCAGATTGCGGGCGTAGCTGGGGAGGCTGTCGAAGGGGAGGAAGTAGCAGACATCGAGCCAGACTGGCTGGGTGAAGACGTAACTGTTGGTACGCAGATTGTAGAGCTTGCGGTCGCGCTCCACGATGTCCAGGCCAATCGAGTAGTGGCTGGGCCTGATCCATAGAACATCGTCAGGAAGATCAATGTGGCCACTCATGGCGTCTGGGGAGAATTGCCGCTCATAGTCGGTATTGAAAGCCCACCCACGCGTCTGCTCCTCTCGGGAGATTTCTTCGAGGGTGGCGAGCGCGTCGGCAACTTCCGAGAAGCCGGTGTCGTCGAGGGTGGAAACTGGAGCCTCGCCGTCGATGCGAAGCATGATGTTGACGGCCTTAAGCTCAGTCAGCGGAGAGGTGTCCATAGGGGGTCCTTAAAAGGGGGTAAAAGAGGGGAGCCTTTTCAGGCCCCCCTCTAGTGGTGGTTTTGGATCAACCGTTAGGCCGGAGCGGCCGTACGGATCACGCCAGCGCCTTCCGGGCGGAGAACGCCGTGACCAGTCAGCATACGGGAGACCACGAGGGTCGCGTTGTGCGTAACCTTGTAGTCGTTGCCGGTCATGCCGACCGAGAGGTCGCGGACCTTCACGGTACCAACGGCCCAGGGCTTGCCAGCCAGGGCAACCACGTTCCGGGCGTCTACGTTGTACTTGTTGCCGTACGTGCCGGTCACGTTCGTGGTCGGCAGGTTGTTGGTCTTCACAAGTTTGAACGTGTGGAGTTCCGGGATGCGGAGCTTCTGGATGGTGCCGGCACCGCCGTAGTCGGACGAGATGGTCTCGTTGTCCGAAGCGAGGAGGTGGTACGTCGCGGGCTTCAGGTACAGGTACCGTTCGCTCTCGTCGATGTCCTTCTCGTCGTAGTTCGTAGCCATCTGCACGATGGCAGCCTTGAGGGCCGCTACGTCGGTGTTGGAGTTGGCAGCGTTGATGATCTTTCCGACCGTCTTCGCTTCGTAGATGTCGCCCGTGCCTGCAAAGCGCGAGGTCGTGGTCAGCGCGGCCTGCACGAAGCAGCGCGCGACGTTGGCGTCGAAGAGTCTTGCGATTGCCTTGCCGTCCTCTTTGGAGAACTGCGTGCGGTAATCGAAGTGCGTCATCGCCAGGTCGATCTCGGCGATTGCAGACGAGCTTTCAACGAAGTCGTCAACGGTCAGGATCGTCTCAGCCAGGTTGCCGGGGGTACCCGTGGTCATCGTGCCGGGAACGTGGTACGAAGCCACCTTACCGCCGATGGACGGGAATTGAGCGGATTTCGCGCCTGAGATGGTGCGGACCATGTGACGGTCCACGAACACGTTGCTCTCCTCAAACGAGGCGAAAACTTCGCCGCCGTACTTCTTGAGGAACAGGGCGCGCTCGTCGCCAGCTTGGTTGATCTGTCCACCGCGGATCAGATCGAAGTCAGGTGCAGCCATGCTGCTTTCCTTTCAGGGTGTGAGGGTTCAAAGATGAACGGCTCACTCGCCTTCCCTACGGAGCAGAAGGGTGTCCTGGTCGATTCCCCCTCGGGGGTCACTTAGAGGGCCAACGGTCTGTCGGTGGGTGAGGGCCAAACTGCCTGCATAACAAGCAGCACACGTTTGGTCCGTGAAAGGAATATTGGTAATGCTCCCGACTGGACTTGAACCAGCAACTCCCAACAATCTATGGGCGTTTTCATTGCTACTACGGGGGCTTAAGGCGAACCCGGAGAGGACCTTTCGGCTGTCTCCGGGCTCTATCAGGTCCCCTGAAGTATCGTTGAGGGACTTCAGGGGCTCACAAAGTCTGGCGGGTTGGTGGGCTTTCGAAACACCGTGTCAGATCAACAGTCTCCCCCGCCAGGGGTAGTAATACCTCCCCCATTGTTCTCGTAGCGGCCGCGCTCAACTGGCATACCGAGGGTTTGTAGGGAGGGTTGGCTGTGGGTGGGCTTCTACCACTCTCGCTCGTCAACAACGAAACAGCCTATGCATCACGCCGAATATTGCTTTCGCGCAGGCGGATGATCCGGGAGCTTCCAGTGGAGAGGCCATCCGGTTATGTAGAGAGCCCCCGCGTGCTTTCGCAGAGGCGGGGCCGTATTGTTAGAGGTTCCCCTCTGAGGGACCCTCCGGTATTGCGCCTTACCGTTACCGCGAAGGGCCGGCCGAGAGGCGTGGAGGGTCTTTCAGAAAGGAAAGGACCCCCTCCTGGTAATCCAGAAGGGGGCCAAGGTAACACACACATGGTACCCTAGGAGGGCACAATGTAACTGGGAGATGATCTTTCAGCAGGCTTTAGTCAAGCCTACTCAGCCCACCGGGCGCTTGGCCGTCAGGCGGCCGATCACGGAGACGATGGATGCCACAGCGCCAGCAATGGTAATGCCGGCAAGCGTGATGGACTCCACGTCAGCCTGGGCAACGTCGATGCCGAACATCATAAGAAGCCACGCGAGGAGGGACGCAAAGCCACCCATAACGCCCTTTGAGAGGTACCAGGGGCGGCTGTCGGGGTTCTCAACGAGGACCGGGGCAGCGGCGGCGGGTTGGGTTTGGGCGACTTGAGCGCCCGATACGATCTGGGTCATGAGAGAGAGAGCTTTCAGGTTAGAAGTTGCTGATCTCGATGCGCTTCTCAACCTCGCGGGTGTAAGCAGCATCGCGGCCGTAGCGGCGGTCTTGGATTGCAGCCGATTGCTCAGACAGGGTGGCAAATGGCTTGATTGCAGACGCTCCACCTGTGGGCTTCGTCGTCACGTATTCCGGGCCGTCTCCCTTCATGCGGGCTTGGATGCCAGGCACGAGGAGTTTCAGAGCGGAGGTATCCCCTTCGAGGATTGCCTTGTCCACAGCGCCGTCGAAGGCGTTGCGCTCGGCTTCCGAGAGGTTCTTGGAGCCCCATTCGACGAGGCTGTCGTAGGCTTCCTTCGAGCCGGCCAGCGAGTGGACCTCGTTGGCGCGGAGGGTTTGGATAGCTTCGACACCTGCGAAGAAGAGGCCAGCGGCTTCCGGAGGGATGCCCGCCTTTTCGAGGGACGCAAGGCTCTCCGCGCTCAGTTCGCCTTTCTCAGCGAACTCGGCATTGAGGGCCACAAAGTCAACCGGCTTGCGAGCGTCGTCGTCGGCCTTTGGTTCCTCTTTCGGAGCCTCTTCGCCTTCCTTCGGCTTCTCGTTGGCCTCGGGCTTTTGGTCACCTTCAGCCGGCTTGTCGTCGGCCTTCGGCTCTTCCTTCGGTTCTTCCTTCGGGTCCGCCTTCTTGCTGATGAGCTTCTGGGCTTCGGCGTATGCCTTCTCCAGCTCCTCGACGGTCTTGTACTTACCGGCCAGGAGTTTCTGCTCGTCAGCCTTCGGTTCCGGCTTCGGTTCGTTCGGGTCAGTCTTGTCCACCCGCTCCACGAAGTCCCCCTCGTATTGCTCAAGGGTTTCGAGGGTCGGGCCGATGGCTACGCCACCGTCTTCAGTCATACGAACTGGGGTCGTCATTAAGCTGCCTGTTGGGGTTGGGTAGCTGCTTGAGCGAGGGCGCCAGCGGCTGGGCCGGCTGCTTTCTCTGCGAGGGCTTGTTGGGCCATCATTTCCTGCTGCTCAGCTTGCTGCTGTTGGATTACTTCGTCTGGGATCACCATGCCGGTTGCGTCAAGCCCGTGACCATTCGCAAGGCGCTGGATCACTTCGTCGTCGGAGAACTTGTTGCCCATGCCCTGCTTGACCTGAGCGTAGGCCATAACATCCTGGAAGAAGCCACGGAGGCGTTGCAGGTTGTGGCCACGGCCGAGGGCGTCAATGCCCGTCACGATCTTGGGGCGGATGGAGTTCTTTGGGAACTTCGGAAGGCGGCCTTCCTTCTGCATCTTTGAGACCCACCGTTGGATCAACGGAAGTTGGAACTCACGAGCGAGGAGGGTGTAGTAGCCTCCCAGGGTATCTTCGAGTTCCTGGGACATGAGGCTGATCTCATGGGCCGTCACACGCTCAGCTTGGCGCTGGATAGAGGCGGTCATGAGGAAGGCGCGTTCAAGGCGGGAGGTAACCGTCTGGAGGACGTTGGCAGCGTGTTGGAAGTCTGCCAGCTTCTCAGCGCGAAGGGCCTGAACGTCGTCAGCCTGGCCTGGAACAAAGTCGCCGTTGTTACTCTCTTCGAGGTCGTTGATGTCAGTCATGCCTGAGGGCTTCACCAGCCAGCGACACTGGGCAGCGATCATGCCACCCTGGACGATGGACTTTGAGAGGTCTTCAGCGGACTGAAGGTCCCCATAGAGTTCCTCAACGTAGCTGCGGCCATAGTCTTCGCCGTCCACCACGATCATTCGCAGAAATATCCACGGGTTGTTCTCGTTGGTGTAGCGTCCACGGGTCTTGGGGACTTCCTCGTCAAGGACTTCCTGCCAGGTCACCCAGGCGTTCTTACCCACGCGCTTGACGCAGGTGTAGATGTCGAGGTCCTTGCCCTCGGCGATGTCGTCCTGGGCCTGCTGGTTGCCTTCGGAAACCTTCTTCAGCCACTCCTCAGGGAGGGCCATAGGGGAGACGGTCTCGCGGACAATTCCTTCGAGGACGTTGCCGGAGCCGTCCCGCACGACCACGAAGCGGTCCAGTGGGAAACCCTTTGCTTCGTCATCGGCGTAGATGGCGTAGTTGCCGGCCACCAGAAGGTGCTTGAACATGTTAAACACGATGGGGCGGAGCGGGGATAGCTCCAGGTCCTCAAGGATGTCCTGCTCCAGGCGTTGGAGCTTGGCTTCGATCTTGGCCGCCATCGCTGCGCGCTCGTCGCCTTCGAGGCCGAGGAGTTCCTCGCGCTCTTTGGCGCCCATGACGAGCTGGTAGAAGGGGGTCTGAGCCGGCAACAGCGTCATGCTGAGCTTTGCCGACAAAGTGTTAACGCCCATCGCTCCGATGGATTGCCATGGCTGGGGCGTGTCGATGATGGTGTTCTTGTCTGTCCGCTCCGTCTCGCGTGGGATCAACGTAGGGATCGTCAGCCGGCTGCATTGGTATGCGCGGTTGAGGAATGGTTGTCGATCTGTGGTGAGGGAGGTGTACCGGGAGCGCAGAGACGTTTGGGAAACGGGCTCTGTCACTATGCGGTCATCCTCGCAACGCTAACGCCGGTGCGGGCACCGCTGACACGGATGTCTGTGCGGAGGGTGCGGCGGGAGCGGGCCGTGTTGGGGCCAACTGAGCCGTCGCCTGAGGTCAACCGCTCGTTCATCTTGAGGGCGTCTGCGGTGGGGAGAGGGGCTGCGGGGGCAGCGGCCGGGGGCGCGGTCTTAGGGACCTTAACCTTGGGAGCGCACATGGGCACGCACCTCCTTGTCGTAGAGCTGTTGGAGTTTGTCGATGATCTCCTGGTGCCCCTGTAGCCTACCCAGCTCATGCTCTGACACCGGCTGGCGGGGGAGCTTGTCTGGGTAGGTCTGACGGAGGAACTGAAGGAGGCCAGAGGAGACACTAGGTTGGCTCATGGGGTTCTCCTTAGGTAGCTAGTTAGCTGTTCCTGGGTGGGGTAGGGAGTTTGTCCTACGGTGTAGGGTTTTGGCGGGAGACCCGGAGTTCCTCGAAGATTTCCGTAAGAACTTCAGGGTCTTCGAGCTGTACCCGGTCGTCCTTCATCGTTCCGCAGGCGCGGGCATCCAGGAGGATCAGAAGGTTACTTGCAGCGGACGCCAGGTGGCACGCACCGCTGTCCTCAGCCGCGTCCTGTCCACAGAGCCAGAGCATCATGTGGCGGAAGGCTGCATCCACGTAGACGCGGGAGGAGATAGGCTGGTCGCGCCAGTTGGCAGGGCCGTACTTCTGCGCGCCGTCTCGAAAGCAAGGTTCGAGCTGGGCGAGAGCCGGCATCGGGAGGATGGACATAGAGAACTTCGGGCCGCCTACAGCGTCCTTCGGGTTGATGTCTTTGGGGGCCTCTGGGAATAGGGACGCCTGCTCCAGCTTGAAGGGGTTCTTACAGCCTTCTCCGGGTTTGGCGCCGCAGAGGAGGCATTCGTGGTTGGCGGGGGCGCAATTCACTTGGGCTTCCACAGCTTCACCTTCTTCTTCTTCTTGGGGTCGTAATCAGTTGCGCGGAGGATGCGGGCAACGCGGGCCTGGGAGAGTGCGTACTCTTCATCGAGTCCCTGCTTTTCGTAGGCGGGGAGGATGATGTCATTCCAGACGGCCTTCACGTCTTTGTCGGCCACCTCTGCCGGGATCATCCGCTCAGCGCGGGTCATCCCCAAGCCAGGGCAGCCGGGGTAACCGTCCGTGCGGTCGCCAGCGAGGGCCTGAACAAGGTGGAAAGCGTTCGCTTGGCCAACGGTGACCTCAAACTCTTCATCCTTCTGCGGATTGTAGTGCCGGCCTGGGATGGTTCTCATGTCCTTGTCGGACGAGACGACGATGCAGTCCCCAGGCTCGCGTCCGGGACGGGTTGCGAGGATGCCCAGAACGTCATCACCTTCGAGCTGGGGCACGGCGCGGCCACGGGGGTCTTCGTGCATCCAGTCGCGGAGGACAGGGACCAAGAGTGGCTTGATGCCGTCCGAGCGGTGGGCCTTGTAGTCTGGGTAGACATCCATCCGCCAATTGCCGAGGCGGCCGATAGTCACCGCAGCGATGAAGTCGGTAGCGGCAAGTCGCTCCATGTAGGTCTCGAAGATGTCTTCAAGGGCCGCCTTGGCCATGTCGAAGTTGGCCACGCGGGTCCACATGAGGGAGCCATAGCCGTCGCACGGCCAGGGGATGGAGCTTTCGTTGCGGGACGCCACCTCGTAGATGGGGATGTCCGCGTCGATCAGGAGTGTGGTCATCGGGGACCGTCCTTTATGACTTGGGTGAGGTTGGGGGCGATTTGCTTCAAGGCCAGCCAGCACTCAGTGGCCAACTCGCGGCACTTCGGGTGGTAAAAGCCGGGCCGCTGCGCGACGGTGTTGTACAGGTCGAAGAACTCCGGGACCGTCCCTGTAATGAGGATGTCGCAAGAGGTCGATGCAGGCATCAGGCCAAACGCCTGGCCGATGTTGACGCCCTGCTGGATGAACTGCGCGCAGAGCGTCGATCCCGTCTTGTCGTGGGAGTTGGCCACCTCCTCCAGCTCCTCGCTGTCGGCATGGAACAACTGGTGTTCGGTAGCGGAGTTGCGGTAGAACCCGTCGCGTTCCTCAAGGTCCTCACCAATCGAGAGGACGGAGAGTCGCCCGGTAAACACTGAGGCGATCTGGAGGTAGACCACAGCGGGCACAGAGAAGCTGAAGGTCATCGGGCACACGTCGAATACCTGGCGGCCGGTGCGGGAGAGCAGGTCGCGGAGGATGGGGACGCGCTGGTGGGGCTGGAGGTTTTCGACCTGGGAGAGGCAGTAGCCGGCGTTCATGAGGGCGGCCTGCTCGGGGAAGATTGGGATCATTTGGTCAGACCTCGGAGGGACCAAAGGACCTCAAGGCCCCTTGGAGTTATCAGGTGGGTGTTGGAGTAGGTGTTTGGACCTACGCGGGTTGTGACAAGGCCGCGCTCGGTTGCCATTGAGATGACCTCAGCGTGGTCTCGCGCCAGGTCAGAGCGGGATTTGATCCCGCCCTGCCATGCGTTGTCGAGTACGCGCACCAAGCCGGCTAGTAGTTCCGGCTCTGTGATCATGCGGAGGTCGGCTGGACCGTTGGCGTCGGAGCCGGAGCTTCCGGTTCCTTCGACACGATGCTGACGGAGTATGTCAGCTCGACGTTGGTTTCATCCTTGAGGATGCGGCCGGCGACTGACGTGAAGTATGTATCCGCAACAGGGTCCGGCATGGCCACACCCTCGGGGCCTTTGACCTTCTGGGGCAGGAGCTTCACGGAGAAGCCTGCCGCCTTGGCGCCGTCTGCGGCGACCTTGAGGTCCGCCAGGGCTTTGTCGATGGCGTCCACATGGGGCTTCGACGCCTGAGCAATGATAGAGTTGATGTCCATCAGTGAGTTTCTTTCCAACTTGATCCGTGAGCGGCTGACCCACGGAGGGGGATGTTGAAGCCGAGCTGCCGCCCAGCCTCTTCGATTGACCACACAGCGGTGGCCTTGATGGTCTCCACGATCTCCGGTCGGCAGGTGATCTGCATCTCGTCGTGTACGTGGGCCACCATCGCCCAATCCTTGCCCCACTGAAGGCCCTCTGCAGAGAGCCTCTGGTAGAGGAGGACGGGGGCGAGTTTCATGGGGACTGCGCCTGCGTTCTGAAGGAGGGAATTGAGGGCAGCGTGCTGCGCCCTCACTGGAACCCTGCGCCCGTCGATACCTCGAACGTAGCCGTTGGCCTTGGCACTTTCCTTGACCGCATTAATCAGCCCCCGGAGACCTTTGGTCCCCTTGAGGAACTTCGCCTTGAGGGCAGCGCCTTCCTGGGCACCGCCGCCGACGATCTCACCGATCTTTTCGTTGCCCGCCCCGTAGAGGAAGGCGTAGATGAAGGTCTTCGCGGTGGCCCTGGAGGGTAGGCCGGCCGCCTTTTGGTTCACCGTATGGATGTCGGTGCCTTTGTCCTTGTCCCCTTCATCGACGATCTTCGCGTAGCGCCCCTCGTCTCGGAGGAAGTGAGCGAGACAGCGGAGTTCGAGACCATCAGCGTCACAGCCAATAAGGACATGGCCGTCATCAGGTAGGAACAATGCCCGGCATTCCGCGCCGTATGGTACGGGTCCTTTGGCGTTTTCAATGGAAGGGACTTGGGCGATGTTCGGGTCACTGTGGGTACACCTGTGAGTGATGGCGCCAAGGGTATTAACCCGGCCGTGGATGCGTCCGTTCTTCTGGACCTTGAGCCACGCTTGGTTCCCATCAGCGAGCTGGCCGAGGCGCTTCTCGACCATGAAGTATTCAGCGAGCTTTTGGGCGGGAGGGTAGGGGAGCGCGGATAGAACATCGTCGTCGATCACCGGCTCTCCGGAGTTGGTGAACTCGGTAGGCTCCCAGCCGTAGAGACGCTTGAGGCGATCTGCGATGTGATGCCGGGAGGCCGGGTTGAAGACGCGCAGCTCGACCTTCTGGTAGGGCCAGGCAGGGTCGAACTCTTCGTAGTAGCCAGTCTCGACAACCACGTCGTAGACCTTGCGCTCGACCTTCTTGCCGTTCTTTAGGACTACAGTTGTAGTCTCTCCGGTGTCGATCTTCTTCTCGCGGGTCAGGCCACCGTACTCGGAGGAGACCCACCGCTTCAGGGCCTTGGCTGGCTTCCACATGGAAAGGCCGGCGTACCACGGAGGGAAGAGGTTCAGCAGGCCGTCATAGAGAACAGCCTTGCGTTCCCTGATCTCGGCTTCGAGTTTCTCAGCGGCCTCCACGTCGAAGCGGAAGCCGTGTTGCTCCTGCTTGTGGATGAGCTTGGCAAACTCGTGCTCGATCCAGAGGGCTCTCGCGCTCTCGGCGTAGGCCGGGCGGGAGGTGAGCATCTTGTGGAGCTTGGCGGTAACCCGGACGTCCTGCTCGCAGTAGCGCTGCATGTGGACGTTCCAGGAGACCCAAGGGTCGATCCCTAGGTGCTTACAAAGATCCGTATACTCACCTTTTTGCTCCCCTAAGCGGTAACCCCAGGCTTCGAGGCGGTGGTTCCCGATCATGTTACCGGGCAAGGTGGTCGGCCGGCCCTTGGCGATCTCTCGCTCTCGGACGCGGAAGTCCTCGGCCTTGATGTCCCCGAAGAGGAACCTTGAGAGGATCAGGGTGTCTTCGAGGTTGTCTGTGAGCTTGATGCCCGGGAACAGCTTCTGGAGGACGGGCACGTCATACGAGATGATGTTGTGGCCGATGAGCTGGGACGCCCCTTCGAGGAGCGCTACACCATCCAGGATGGTATCTGTCTGTTTGCGGCTGCCATCGTCGTTGAAGTCGCAGTAGGAGAACAGCTCTCCGGTGTCCACGTCCTCGGCCACGATGGAGTGGCAGATGGAGACGACATCCAGGAAACCGTTGGTCTCGATGTCGAAGTAGAGCCTACGCGAAGGAATAACCTTCTTCGTTCTTGAAGCCATATGACTTGCCTTCCTTCTCGGATGGAGGAGCGTCACACTCCTCTTGGAGGGTGGTCAGCGGGTCGTAGTAGAGGTGGAACGTGCGGCCGGTGGAGCGGCCAGAGGCGCGATCCTTCAGGACGCGGAAGGTGGAGATGGCGCGGGTTCGCTCGTCGTCCGCCTGGGTGTTGCGCTCAAGGCCCCACATGTAATCGGCGTACCGCATGATGGCACGGGAGCCGGTGAACTGCTTGGCCTCGACCTTGCCTCCCTCCTCGTGTCCGGGGCCGGATTGAGGGGTCGTCAGGTGGGACAGGAAGTGGATCGCAATGCCAAGCTGGGAGGCCAGGACCTTTGCGTCCTTCATGAGCATGTCGAGGAAGCGGCGCTCGTCTTCAGCGTCAGCCGAGAGGAGCGTCAGGTTGTCAATGTAGGCCACCTGAACGCCGAAGGCTTTCACCACCCAGCGAAGCCAGGTCTTCACCTCATCCCAGGTAATCTCCAGGACGCGATGGTCGTAGATGAACAGCTTATCTTCGTAGGGCGCCAGGGCGGCACGGAGTTCCTCTTCCGTATGCTCACAGTCGGGCAGGAAGTAGGGCTTACCGTCCAGCTTCGCGGCGATCCGCTTGGGGGTCTCAGGAGGCGGCTGCTCGCCGTGAAGAATGGCAATGGCGCGGCCTTCGCGCAGGTCGTTCGCTTCCATCTCGGTGAAGATGTCAGTCTTACCAATGCCAACGCCGGCGCCGCCTACCCAGACGTGTCCGGGCTTAGGGCCATAGGACCACTCATAGACCTTCTGAAGGCAGCCCGGCAGGGACATGCCCCAGGTCACCGGCTTGACGGCCTCGTCGATAAGGTTGGACAGGGTAGCTACGCCGTCCGGGCGGAACTTCTCGGCCCCGTAGATGGCGCTGGTGATTTGCGCTGAGAGGCCAGCCTGAAGCAGACTGTTGGGGTCCTGCCCGTCCGGCATGTGGGCGATCTTGGCCTTACCGGGGGATAGGATCGCGGCACACTCGCGCGCTCCCTCGCGGCCAGGCTTGTCGCCATCGAACATGAAGACGACTTCCTCGAAGGTCTCCAGCCAGTCGGCGTTGTCGGCAATGGCCTGGGTGGACGTGGCGCCATCCGGGACGGAGACCACAGGCCACTTCAAGTCCAACACCTGGGCCACCGTGAGCGCGTCGATCTCGCCTTCAGTGATAATAACGCGGCGGCCTCCTTGGCCCCAAGCGTGTTGGCCGAAGAGGAGCTTCTTGGTTTCCTTAGGTCCCCTCCAGCCGAACTTCTTACCGGCCTTGCGGACCTTCTGGTTGGTCACTTCGCCTTTGCGGTTGCGGTACTCCGCGATCTGAACAGGCTCGCCATTGAGGGTGGCCAGCTTGTACCCCAGCTTGCGGAGGGTCTCGGCGCGCAGGCCGCGCGAGGGTAAGTCTTGGTATTCCCCGGAGGGGATCAGGTCGGCCATTCGAGGTTCGTCTTTCCTTGAACGCGAAAAGTCCCCCGAGGGTTTCTCAGGGGACTTCTCATGGTGTTTGCAGCCAAAGCAGTAGGCTGACATATCGACGTAGCGGGCCAGGTTGTCCTTGGAGCCGCACGCGGGGCAGGGCTCGTGTCGGAGGAACTCAGCCATACAAGGCTTTGCCTAGCATGACGCAGACAAGGCAGATGCCGAGTCCGTACGCGGCACACCACAGAAAGGTTGCCACTCCAACTAGGAAATCTTCATCGGGCATAGCGTTTCTGTGCTTGCTGGAGTTTGCGGACCGTGACTAGATAATCAGCGAGCAGAAGACGCTCTCTGCGCGACCCTGTCGGTGCAGCCCAATACAGGTCCCATAAGCAATCACATCGCTTCGAAAGGTACTGGATGCGAAGTTGCTTAGTCATTTCACAAACTCCTTAACGTCAAAGTTCGGACAGGTTTTACCCTTGTCCACATCGTGGTGGCCGATCACTTCCTGGATCGTCGGGATTTCCTCGCGGAGGTCCTCGATCAGTTGCATGAGGGAGGCGAGTTGGCGGAAGGTGAAGTTGGACCCAAGGCGCCCCTTCTCCGGCTTTCCGCCCACCAACACGACGCCAACGGACGAAGCGTTGTGGCCCACAGCGTGGGCGCCGATCTCGTCGAGGGTGTCCCCATCGCGGTCGGTATCGCGGCCAAGTTCAACCGTACCATCGCGTCGGATGACGTAGTTGTACCCGATGTCCTTCCAGCCGCGACCTTTCGGGGGCGGAAGGGTGTGCCACTGGCGGATTTCAGCGGCGCCGATGTCCATGTTCGGTGGGGTGTCGGTGCAGTGGACGATGATCTTAGTGTACGGCCGGCGTGCTGACATCGAGGTCTTTCCTGTGTTGGATGAGGGCGTCGTGGGAGGCTTGGCAGCGGGTGTACTGAGCTGCCCAGGAGAAGGCCCAGCCGTCCTCAAGGGAGGCTTGCTGGGTAGGCGAGAGACGCTCCCAGACCTCCTCAGTTACCTCCGGCATCTCCAGGGGAGGGCACGGGATCATTGACAGGGCTGGTGGCGGGGGGAGTGGCTTCACCGTCTCGATCACGAGAGGAGCCGGAGGCGGCTTGCTGGTACAGGCGCACAGCGTCGTAATCGCGGCGGCAATCAGCGCGCACTTCAATGGGCTGGGCACGGAGTTTCTCCAGTTTGCGGAAGGTTTCTTCAAAGCGGGCGGCGAGTTCCTGGTCAGCCTCGCGGGCGGCTGCCTGGCCATCTTGGAGGAGCCGCGAGTGTTCGGCAGCGATCTCTTCGAGGCGCTCAAGCTGGGCATCGCGCTGCTCAACAGCAGAGGCGGAGCATTCGGCGGCGGCTGCCTGCTTACCAGCCTTGAAGCTGACATCGCGGACGACCATGACGGAGCCGAAGAAGAGAATGGCCATAGAGATGGCAGGCAGGAGCCACTTCAGAACGGACATGGCGGCCCCTTCTTGTTGGCAGCCATAAGCTCACGGACACGGGCCAGGGACTTCTCGTTGACCGGCTCGCGCAACCAGCGGGGGTCCACCTGCTTGTCGGCGTATTTGAAACCTTTGGTCTCGCACCAGTTGGCGTAGGTGGTGCGGGAGGTCTTCGAGATGGGCGTCTTCGAGCGGGAGAAGACGAAGCGAATGTCGAGGTCGGGCTCTTGGGCCTTGATGTAGAGATGCTTCTGGCGGTCGCCGGTCAGGAAGCGGCCCTTGCCTTCGATAATGATGCCGTTTGGCAGCACGAAGTCGGGGCGGTAGGTACACTTCTTGTGGAGAACCCAGGGGACCACGAGTTTCTCGTAGACCACGGGCACGCCGGCTCCGGCGATCTGGTACTGGAGGTCCTCCTCCAGCCCAGACCGAAAGCCGTACTTGAGGCCGACCCCTTGTGGGGTCAGCTTACTCAAAGTCGTAGCCGCCCTCGTCGCCAGCTTCATCCTCGGAGACGGAGGTGTCGTCTTCTTCAGCGACGTAACCGCCTTCGACGGCACCGAAGCCGAGGCCGGAAGCGGAGGCTCCGCCAGAGCCCTTCGACGGCTTGATGACCTGGACGCCCTCCAAGTAGAAGGTCGCAGAGCATTCGCCTTTCGGATTGGCCCAGCCGTGCGGCTTGACGGCGAGGATGATCTCGGAGCCGCCGTAGATGTCGATGGAGGCCGGCTTACCTTTGGCGTCGAAGATAGGGACGACGCGGTTCCAGGCTTTGCCCTTCTTCGTGACACCGGAGGCTTTCATCTTTGCACGGAGGATGAAGTTGCCAGTCTCTTCACCGGTCTCGGGGTCGAGCTGCGGCTGGATTGGGAGGTCGGCCAGCTTGGCTTTCTTGCCCTTCTTCTCAGCGGCCCATACCTTCGCGGCTTCGTCCTGGAGGCGCTCGCAGAGTTCCACCAGCGGAGCGGCCGTCTCTGCGTCGAGTTCCAGGTCCACCTTGTACACGCCGGCAGCGTCAAACTTGGTGTCCGGCTTGTTGAGCCACGGGTAGCGGGCAATGCCGCGAACATTGATGATCGGTTGGTCTGACATGGGGTCCTTATCGTTCGTATCGGGCGAAAGTGGCTGCAAGGTCGCAACCTTCAGCGTCTGCTTTAGCCAGCAGGTCGGTGGGGATTTCGTATTGGGTGCGGCCGGCCTTCAGGAGGCGGATGATGCGGGCGGTGTAGGGGGGCATAGCGTACCTTGTTGGATCATGCGGATGAGGAGGTCGGCCTCTTCAGGTAACCAGAGCTGGCCCCTAAGGGCGCGCTGCGCCTCCTCCCAGGGCGAGTTGAAATAGATGTTCTCATGCGAGCAGGAGGGGAACGGACAGCGGCATCTCATGGTGGCCTCAGGAGTTCGTGTGGACGTGGTACGACGGAGTGAACAGGCGGTGGAAGGCGGCCGTGTAAGGATCAGTGGCCTTGCGGATCAGCTCGTCGATTTCCTCGGGGGTCTCTTCAAGCATCAAGTGCTCCTGCTCGCGGTGATCCACAGTAACGAGTACGGTGTAGTTCTGCGCAGTGTCGCGCAGGTAGCACACGATGTGGGAAACCCCCACGCGAGTACGCCGTGTCAGGCCGCGCGGGCCGATAGTATGTAGCGTAATGAATACAGGCGGGATCATGCGGCCTCCTTAAGGTCGTCTTCTGGTTCTTCGTCTTCGTCTTCGGGTTCTTCGTCCGGGCTCTCGTCGTCCGAGTAGTCCGGGAGGGGGCAGTCCTCAGCGCCTCCCTCGTCTGACGAGAGGTCAAGCGGAGGGAGGACGTAGAGGGCCACCGCGCGGGTGGCTCGGGGCATTAGTCTGGCACCGGGAACAGCCTGTCACCGCCTACAACTGACGCGGCCTCGCGGTCGCCGTATTTCTTGTAAGCAACGCGCACCATCTGTGGGGTGAAGCCGGTTACGACCACCCGCCTGAATGCGATGCTGGTGCGATTGAAGTACGCGTAGACGTACTCCCGGCCGATCTCGACGGGGTTCCCGAAGTGGTCATTTTGCGGGGCGTGGGTCATGCGGCGCCGATCTCCTCGCGCACATATGAACGCAGGGCGTCCACGTAGTTGTCGTCAGAGAGACCTTCAGTCCGCAGCATGTTTCCAACGGCGGTCATGATCTCGGAGCGGGAGAGCTTCTTCTCCTCGCAGACGGTTTCGAGGACGAGGCCGACCGAGGCGATGAAGTAGTCAAGTTCCTCGTTCTTCACAGCGTCGAGGATGGTGAACGCCAGGCGGGACACATGGTCTCGCCGGAGGTTCGACATGTCGATGTGGTTGTAGCTCATCTTGGGATCACTTGTAGAGGCGGATGCGAGGTCCGTAGACCTCCATCAGTTTGCGGAGGATTGTCTCCAGACGGTTGGCGTCCTCTTCGTGAAGGACAGTGAGGCGGCCTCGGTAGGTCTTTCCGCCTCTCTCGTAAGGGTCGCGGTCACTGTCGGCTTCTCTCGGTGATAGCTCCCGGAAGACGAACTTGCCCGTACTAACGGCGTGGTGCGCCAGCTCCCTTGCGGCCTTGTCGCGAAGGAAGAAGGTAGCCTTGTCAGCGGCGTACTGCAGCTCGGCCTCAGTAAGCCGGTGTTGCACGTAGAACGAGCGGCGCAGCAGCCTGTCTAGCTCCCGCACAAGGTCGATCTCCCCTGCGGACGGTAGTGGTACCAGTTCGATGTTTTCGCTCATGGTACGATGGTGAACTCCGGGTATTTCTCCTGGATGCGCTTGGCCCGCTTGAGGCTGCGCTCGGGGTCGCGCTGGTCCACGATTGTGAGCAGGAGGTTGTCGGCGTCGTGGCCAAAATCGTCCGCGAAAGTGATGCCGCCACGGGCATGCATCAGGGCACGGCAAAGGCCGATGTCGATACGGCCGAGGACGGCTTCAGGTCCCCACTCGCGGCCTTCGCGCGCTTTAAGGCCGATGAGTTGAATTTCTGGTACCCACCCTTTGTCAAACGAGTAGTTGTTCGCATGTTCAAACACCGCGATGGGGCCACACTCCTCCGCCATATTCCCCTCGAAGTATTCCTCAGGGATGTGGTGGGAGTAGGACCAGCCGGGACCAAAGGCTGGCTCCAGGGTGGTGAAGTCGATGTCGGCCAGGGTTTCGGCCGGCACGAAGATGTCGAAGTCCTTGATCGGGCGGTTGTGGTAGGTGTCCCGGACGGCACCGCCTGCGAGGTATGCGGGGGCACCCAAGATGGTCTCAAGGCGGATCAAGGCGGGGCAGAGGTCAGTGATGCGCATAGCGTCAATCCTTCTTGTAGTGCGCCCGGTTCAGCCACATGGCGGCTTCTTGCAGGTGCGTGATTGCGATGGAGACTGAGCGGGACTTGGGACCAGCCTGTAGGGCCACAGCCATCTCTTCGAGGTGGTGCGACTTGTGGACCAGAGACATGCTCTCGACCGCCTCAGCCTCGCGCTGCTCAGCGTACGGTTCTTTGCGCAGTTTCGCGGTCTCGGGCGGTCTCTCGGGGCACATGACACAGCCTCCGGGCGCGTGGGACGGGCAAAGGGGGAATTTACACGCCATCAGAACACCGCATGGAAGACGAACCATGCGCCACAGGCGGCCATGATCGCGATGGCAATTGGGATGATGAGGCGGGCGATGACGCTGACGGCGATGACAGTGATGCCCACGGCGGCAATGGCGATGCCCAGGAGGATGCCGAGGATGGCCTTGAGGATGTTTAAAGCGGTGTGCATCAGCGTGGGGCTCCGATTGCAGTGCGGACGGCGCCGACTGACGTGTTGAGGGATTTTGCGGTGTCGCGAAGGGAGTAGCCGGCCTTCACGAGGGCGCGCGCAGCGATCACGGTGTGGCCCTTGAGTGACCGGGGGCGACCCCGCTTCTCGGTTGGTTCGAGAGCGAGGCCGCGTTCGCGATCCACCACACAGCGATACACCCGGCCGACTTCAAGTTCGGCAAGGTCGAAGTGTAGAGAAACCGTATCGGTCATTCGGCAGTCACCATCCGCTCACGGAGGGCGAAGCCTTCCAAGGGCCAGAGCTTGCGCACTGCGTCCTCGTAGGCGAACTTCTCACCGACCTGCGGGTCGAAGTTCTTAGGGTCGGCAGGGGCCGCTGAGCCCACGACGACGAAGCCGTTCACGTGCTTTAGGACGCAGATGGTCATCGTAGGGAGAAAGTCGGGGCGGAAGAACTGGCTACCCTCGACACGGCTCTCCAGAAACTCCAGAGATACCCGGTTGGGCGTCTTCTGGACGGCCTTGGAGATGGCGTCGGTCATTTGGATGGAGCTGCTCATTCGGCGGCCTTAACCTCAACGGTCGTCTCGGCCGAGGCCACGTTGAGCGTGGCTTCGCCGGTAGCGTTGGGGGTGAGGGTCTCAGCCAGGTCCGGCGCAGCGGTCTCTTCCTTGGCGTATTCCTTCGAGAGGCCGATCAGGAACTTGCCGAGGTCGGCCAGGCCCTGGGCGGACGTGTAGAAGCCATCGGAGATGGTGACCTGGAAACGGCTCGCCGGATCAGGGCGAACGGATTTGACGGTCACATAGGTGCGACCGCTGGGAGAACTGAATGTTTTCATGGAGTTAGACCCTTAAGTAGAACGGGAAAACCCCCAGCTCGGGGGAGCCAGGGGTTCTTGTCCTACGGTGTAGGGTTTTAGGGGGAGTGCGCTTTTATGCGAAGAAATACAAGGAGTTAAGCACATCAGACAGGTGCAGGTTGCCTTGTGCCGGAACCGGAGGTAGCTTCTCAGCGAACTCCGCAGGTAGTTGGGCGGCCACCTCGTCTCTGAAGGCGGTCAGCCAGCACTTCTCGTTGTACATCTCCACGAAGGCGCGGCGCAGGGCGTGGGCCAGGGCCTCGCTGTCTGCGGCGTGCGTTGCGTAGCTGTCGTGGACCATCGCCAGGTGCATATCATCCCGGCCGCGATCCAGTAGGTACTCGACGGTGCGGAGCATGTGCCCGGCGTCGAGAGAGTGGACGAAGTTCGGAGCAATCGCGCTCGCCATGCGCCGCTTATTGATCTGATCTTCCTTGCCCACTGCTACCCGCATCTGGATGCGCTGCCCAACGGCCAGAAGCTCGATCAACCGTTCCTTGTCGTTGCGGTAGTCCTGTCGAACCTTGAAGCCGGTGGGGGTTGTCCACTCAAGCGGCAGGTTGGCTGAGGAGGCCACCTTAGCCACCTCTTGTAGCCAATCCATAGCGACCCGTGCGGCCACCACGACCTGACCAGTAGCCGCCCACACGATGTGCGAGAGGTAATGAGCAGCGAGTGGGCCACCAGGGCCGAAGGGGCTCTGCCCGGCCTGCTCCAGGGTCCTGATCGTATCCTCTACGATCTGGTCCGCGAAGCCTTGGCGGGTGGCCCCGTAGGGCAACGTCATGACCGGCCGTTTGACGACCGAGCGCTTCATGACGGGTATCCAGAGGGCGGCTGTAGGTTCCCCCAAAGTCACCCTATGCTCCAGCTCCTTGACCACCACCTTCATGACCTCTGTGTAGATGTCACTCGGGCGGTCAGCCGGCAGGAGGTTCACAGCAGCCCCGCCTACCGGGTCCCTGAGGATTGCCGATAGGTGCTGGAGGCCGTTACACGAGCCGTCCATAGCCACTGGAAGGTGGGACACGAAGTCATCACCGTGTTCCCTTGCACCTGCCCACTCGAAGCAGAAGGCCAGAAACTGGAGGGGCTTGTCCGCGTCCATCCAGAAGCGCTCCTCGAAGGGGTCCTCAGCGGCCCTAAGGATGGTCTCTTCGTTCTGGATGACCCACTGCACCCGGTCGTCGAGCGGGAGCTTGTCCTCGCCGTAGACGTTGGCACCGTGGACGGCCAGCCAGTAGCCACCTTCCTCCCCCAGGGGCTTGCCATTGGCAAACTCAAGGAGGCCCTTGGAGAGGTCGTCGCCCTGGGGCTTCAGGAACAGCGGCAGGTCGTACACCCGGCCCCGGAAGTCGATGACTTTAGGGAACCAGAATTGTTCGTACTCTGCCATGTCCTGGGCCGTCAGGATCGTCTTGGCGCAGGCCAGCGAGTTCGAGCGAATGCGGGCGTTTGCCTCATTCACCTTCCGCGCTGCTGTGCGCCACGCCTTGCGGCTGACCTCGTTGTCGTCGATGTCGTGCGGCTGAGGTGGGATCGGAAGAAGCTCGGAAGGGGGCAGGCCCGCCTTCGCGATGTTGTTCTTCCGCATGGTCTCAACCACGGCCAGGACCCTCTTGTTGATCCTCCAGGGTGTGTTCTGGAGGAAGTTGAGGGAGGCGAACATCCGGGGCATCGCCTCGCTGTCGGCCTCGCGTACGCCGTTAGTCGCCCCTCGGCGCAGGACCAGGCGGGACATGCGCCCCTTCCGCCAGTAGCCGCCTTCGTTCATCGACACCCAAGGCTTGGGCGGGATGAGCGTGGGCATATACATCGGGCGGAGCATAGAGGCGGCCTCGCCGGCCTTGAGGAGAGCCTGGGCGGCTTCCTCACTGAAGGCGTAGTACCGCTTCTTCCGGGTTTTTCCTTCCGCGAAGATTTCCTCACGGAGGAACCCGAGCGTCACCAGCGCGGAGACCATGAAGGCCCCAAGCCGGGTCTGCTCCTCGACCGTCAGTACCTCGTCAGCCAACATGTCCGGTGCGTCCGGGTCTCCCTCGTTACGCTCCGCGACCTGCCTGGCCGCCTTGAGTATCTGCTTGATGCGGTCGGTTGTGCTTGAGGTCCGCGCTGTGATCTGAGCCACACGGGCCTCGAACAATGCGCGCTCCTCTTTGTGGAGGTTGCGGGCCACTACTTCGGCTGCGGTGATGCGGCCGATGCGGCCACCCAGGCGCTGGATCGTGGCGGACTCCTCCCCGTACTGCCCGATGAAGTCAACGACCGAGCGTAGGGTGATGGTCGCCAGGGCAGGCGCGGGCAGAAGCTGAAGGCTGGCCAGCTCTGGAGGTTTCCGCTTAACGCGGCCCTCGGAGAGGCGGTCAATCTCCTCGCGGATCAGATTGGAAAGAGGCTCGATGAGGCTAGAGATAACCAGCCGGTGGCCCTTGGTGGACCCAGCGTTCCCCCTCTCGATCTGCTTGCGGTCGGCGGCCAGGCGCTGCTCGCGTCCGGTGACAACCATGTGTTCCTCCCAAAGTTCCTCAAGCGCCAGCTCGTCGGGAGTGGGAGGAGGGTAGTTCAAACTCATCATAGGAATATCCTCCTAGAGGTGTGTGTTCTATTTCTGTTCTGGTTTGTCAATGCGTGTCGCGTCACAATCTCCCTCCCTTGTGAAAAGGGCGCGGGGTTGCAACCTTCATGCCGGGGGTAATCTACTAGTAGGAGCGGCGCGTCACCGCAAGTCGTATGTTAGGTTGCAACTAACGGTCGTTAGAACCTAAATCCAGTGCGTCTACCAATTCCGCCACATCCGCGTGTGGCCGCTTCCTACGCTACGTCGGCGCGGCCTGCAACCGGCCTTCTGAAGTGCCGCAGGGGGGCTTAAAATGCCGGATCAAACCACCCGTCGGCGGCTCCGGCTAAGGATAATATCAGCACAAGGAGCAATATCGCTCGCCATCAATCCTGGCAGGAACAGATAGCGCCGCCGTACCGGTCCGGGCCGTAGCCTGCGATCTCCTGCGGCTCGGCGCAGGCAATTGCCTCGGCGGGCTGATACCGGATGTCCAGCCCGGCTTCCCGCATCAGGTATATCCGTGAGTGCGCCATGTCCGGATAGACGCAGTAGCGTCCCCCGGCTGCCGCCATGGCGTTTATCTGGGCATTGACTTCGGCGCCCCGTTGGGCGGCCAGCCGAGCGCCCGCTGCTCCCACGATCAGGCTGTTGAACAGCATCAATGCCAAGATCAGGCCGCCGAGGATTTGTGCGGCGCGGCTGTTTGCGGCCAGCGCTGCCGCAGTGATCGCCACCGGTACGAACCAGAATTGCGGCACATAGCGCGCCCACCAGTTCTGCGGCATCACGATCACCGAGAATATCATCATGGCACTGATCACCAGCAGCCAGAGGGTTGTCTCGCTGCGCCAGCGCGGGCGAACGACCAGAGCAAGAGCGGCCGCGATCGACAGCAGGAAAATGCCCGAGAAAAACGGCCCGAAGCCGGACAGGCGAACGTCCACGCCGCCTGCAGCGCGCAGTTCCTGCGAGGAGATGGAGAGGGGAAACTTCAGCTGCGGCGTTGTCGCATATCCAGAATGTGTTTCCGAGAAGAGAGAGTAGAAGAAACGTTCGGCTGCGGACATTCCCTCGAGAACTTCCGGCGTATTGTCGAGCGCGGGCCCTTCGCCGGTCATGATGTCGACCGCGTTTGGACCCATGATCGGGTGGAAGATGTGTCCTTGATCAAGGAAGTTCTGCATGTAGGGCGACCAGCCAAGCAAGACGACGGCCACAAAGGCAGAAGCAAACAGCCCCGCCGCAAGCGCTGCCGCCGGGCGGAGGCCCCGCTGGAAGAAGATGCCGGCGCAGGCAAATCCGCAGAGGATCACGAACATCGGAATGGCGGAAAATTTCAGGTTCAGGGCGAGTAGAAGTGTGATGAGCGCGGTAGCCAGAGCCAGCTTGTCGTCATATCGCGCCCACATCATGATCGACACGGTGAATATCAGGATGCAGACGCCCAAGAGTCCGTCATTCATCGCCGTAAACAGTTGAGAGAGGACGATAGGGTTGAGCGAGACCACTGCGGTGAGCAGCGCTGAGAAGAGCCATGAGAACCCCGCGCGGAAAAGTGCGCCCCCCAGCACTGCGGCGCCGGCAAACAGAACAAGCAGATTGAGCACCTTGCCCATTGCCAACGGAAACCCCGCCGTCATCAGCAGCGCGGCGAAATCCCACCCGCCGCGCGGATAGTGGATGGCCCACAAGGTAATCGGATCGCTAATCACCGCTGGCTCGGCGTTGCCATGCAGAGGGTTCCAGCCCTGAGCGAGGGCATAGATCGCCTGGAAATGATAATGCTGACCATCCATCGACGTATCGTGAACCAGCCCCGTCACAATCAGCGCGGCGACAATGAGGCCCACCGAGACAAGCGGCGCAAAGCGCCAGCGGCCGGAGAGGAAAAACCGGGGCAGGTAGAGCCCTCCAGCAAGCGAAGCGCCCAAGATGATCCAGGCCACCGGCGCGGAAAGTGCGCTGCCCGCTGTCAGCCATAAGGTCGTCAGGATGAATGCCAGTACCGGGAAGAACAGCAGCGGCGTGCCGATTTCCCAGAGAATGGCCGATTGCGTCCCTTTCCGGTCGTCACTCGCATGATCGTATGGGCTGAGGAGTAGATGAGCGATCATGGCAGGGGCACACTGGATTGTTGAACCGGATCAGGCTTCGCGGGCAGGCGCCGCAGCGGGCAGGGATGCAATCTGCATGCAAGATCAGCAGATCGGCTGGCGAAAATTTCCATCCGTCCTGAATGATCAGCAAATGATAGCAGTCTCAAAACCGGCGCCCCCGAAACCCAAAATCTGGCATGCGAAAGGACGCGCCGTCAATCTGCGCCCGCCACCACAAAGGGAACCTTGGAAACGGCTGCGCCGCTGCAGTTTGTGGCCGATTTTACTGGGCATTCCTGCACATGCTCGCGGCGCGGCCGTGTGCATGAAAATTAGGCCGGAAGGGCATGTTCTGCTGGCATTCTGATTTCTTTGCGATATTTGGTTCAGACTGGACGGGGACACAAATGTCGAATTTGCGCTCAAAGGCTGTTGCAGGCCGTCTGTCTGCATTCGTGGCTGGTTCGCCGAGAACCGCCGCCGCGCTGGCCGTGTACGCGCTTCTGGCTTGTGTCCTGCTGATTCATATTATGCTTGCCCTGGCCGGCCAGCAGTCTGGCGCGTGGATTTTGCGCGGTATCGTGTCGAATGAAACTCTGGAGGCTGCGGACTCCTGGAATGTGATGATCGTGGCCCTCGAATGGCTGGACACGCATCCGGCTGCCGATGGCAGCCTCTATCGCGAAGTATTCTTCGAGCAGCAGCATAAATTCCAGTATGCGCCCACCAGCCTGGTGCCCCTCGATGCCCTGCGACTGATGGGGTTCGAGCTTACGCCGCTGCTCCTCAACAATTTGAACCGCCTGATATTGCTCGCATCGGCCCTGGGCGTGGGCGCGCTGTGTTGGCTTTTGCCGAAGCGCCTGATCAAAGGCCCGCTTGACGCCGACACGCGCCGCGCACGGCTGCTTTTGGCCGTGGCGGCGCCGGGCGCAGCGCTGCTCTTCTTTCCGTTGATCTATGGCTATCATATCGGCCAGCTGCAGGTGTGGATTAACGCGCTGTTCGTGGCCGCCTGCATCGCCTGGGTAAGTGGTCACCGCGCCACCACGGGCGTGCTCATTGGGCTCGTCTGTATGCTGAAACCGCAATTCGGCCTGTTCCTCATCTGGGGCGCGCTCCGGCGTGAGTGGCGTTTCACCATTGCCCTCCTGGCAACCGGCACGCTGGGTCTTGCGCTGTCCGTTGTCCTCTACGGCTTCGGCAACCATCTCGCCTATCTGGAGGTGCTCTCCTTCCTCTCCAGGCATGGCGAATCTTATTGGGCAAACCAATCTGCTAACGGCCTGATGCAGCGCATCTTCCAGAATGGCGAAATCCATGATTTCGGCGGCGATGCATTCCCTCCGTTCCATGCAGTCATTTACGCCGTCTCCATGCTGGTGACCGTTGCTTTCCTCGCCGGCATTTTCCGGTTACGGCGCGCGGAAGGGGAAGGCGTCCCCTTCTTCGACTTCATGCTGGCGGCGCTGGTGTTCACCGCGGCCTCGCCCATCGCCTGGGAACACCATTACGGTATTCTGGCGCCCATATTTGCCGTCATGGCCTCGGTGTGGATACTGGCTGCGCCGCGCAGCGGTCGTGGCTGGCTCGGTCTGGCGCTGTGCCTGGCTTTCCTGATTGCGGCGCTTCCCCTGTGGGCGCTCCAATATGCACCCGGCTTGCTGCACCTGCTGATGTCGCATCTCTATTTCGCCGCGCTGTTCGCGCTGGCCGCTCTTTGGGGGCTGGTCAGAGGCCGCTGGGGTCTGCCGCCCGGCGATACTCCGCTCGCCGCTGGGGAAGCAGCGTGATATTTCTCTCCTTGCGCGCGTTCCGCGCAGCTTTTGGAGCACAACCGGGCTACTGCCGGGTTGAACTGAAGGACTCTCCGGTGGAGCAGATATGCAATCGCTGATCATAAACGGGCTGCATCTCGCAGGGGCGATTGGCGGCTTTCTCGTAATCTACCGGCTCGCAGGCTCGGCCCAGATGTCGCGTTTCATGTGGCCATTCACGCTCCTGTGGGGCGCTGTGATGGCGGCGTTCATCTTTCTGGTCACGCAGCCAACGCTGGAGTTCATCTTCTGGGACTTCCGGTACTGCTACTGGCTGGCCGGCAACCTCATCTGGCAGGGCCCACCAGCGCTGATGAGCTCCTATGACGATGTGCTGTTCGTCAATATTCCGATCGTCGCCTATCTCTTCGCGCCGTTTGGATTGTTGCCGCCTTTGGCGGCGTCGATTGTCTTTACACTGCTCGGTCTTGCTGCTGCTTGGGCCATCTGGCGGCTGCTGGTGCAAATGTTCGCGCTCGATCCGCGGGAAAGCGCGCTGCTCTGCTTTGCGCTCTGTGTCTATGGTCCGCTCATCTATGTGCTCAAGGTCGGCAACACATCGCATTTCATGCTGCTGCTGTTGCTCGGCGGTCTGATGATGGCCCGGTCGGGAAAGGATGTTTCCGCTGGCGTGTTGTTCGGCATCGCTGCGGTCATCAAGCCGTCGCTGCTGCTGATCGGCGTACTTTACTTCCTGCGGGGGCGTTGGCTGGTCGTCGCGGGCGGGGCAGCCGTGGTTATTAGTTCCCTGACTCTGTCATTGCTGATCTTCGGATGGGACATGCACGTCTACTGGTATGAGACCACAATCCAGCCTTTCACGTCCAATCCCGTGCTCGCCAGCGCCAATCAGGCAGTGGGCGGCATGGTCGCGCGGTTTGAATCCGGTGGTACGGACTGGCAGGATTTCAGCCCCTACATCCTGTCCCCCGTCAGCAAGCTGATCGCGCAGGGCCTGACGCTGACGATTATTGCCGGCATGCTCTATGCGGTCTGGCGTTCGGGCCGGATTTTCCGCCTGTCCAATCAGGATATGGAGCTGGAAGTCCTGATGATCCTCGCCCTCGGCCTGTCCGTCTCGGCGTTGTCTTGGGCGCACTATCATATCTGGGCGTTGCCGGCGCTTGTTTTGCTTTGGGCCCGGTCGCGTCCCGGCGGACCGCTCGCGCGGCTGCGCTGGCCGCTGATTGCGACTTATGCCCTGCTGGCGGGCGCCGTCTTTGTGAGCCATTCGATGACATTGGGGCGGTTCGGACCGGTTTCCAACTTCATCGTTTCACACTGGCTGTGGGGCGCGCTCGCCACGCTGATTCTGCTCGCGATCGTCAGGGCGCAGCGAACGCCGCCGGCCGGCTGATCAGCAGGAAACGCCGCCGTCCACCAGGATCGTCTGCCCGGTAATCATGCGCGCGCCGTCCGACAGCAGGAAACGCACCAGATTGGTCACGTCCTCGTCTTCGGCCAGCATGCCCAGCGGGGTGCGGTTGACGATCTGGTTCAGCTGAACCGGTGTGAGTACGGACGACATTTCCGTCAGCACATAGCCCGGCGCCACCGAGTTCACGGTAATCTTCCGGCGGCCAAGTTCACGCGCCAGCGCGCGGGTGAGGCCGTCCATACCGGCCTTGGAGGCCGAATAGGCGCTCATGCCATTATAGCCACGGCTGCCGATGATGGAGGAGATGTTGATGATGCGTCCGCCCTTGTTGGCGCGCAGCATGTATTCTGATGCAGCGCGGGCCGCCTGAATGGCGCCGAACAGGTTCACCTTGAGGATCTTTTCGGTCTCGCGGTTCGGGAAGGAGGCGAGAATGCCCGTCTGCGCGACGCCGGCATTATTCACAAGGCCCCACAGATTGTCCTTGCCCGCCCATTCAACGGCTGCATTGACGAATGCATCCACCTGATCGGCTTCGCCCACTTCACAGCGGCTCCAGAAGAAGCGCGACCCGTATTCCGGATGCGCTGCCAAGGCTTCAATGTTGGCAGACTTTGAGCGCGAGCAGGTCGAGATGTGATACCCGTCTGCCAGCAGGCTTTCGATCATCGCCGCGCCGAGACCCCGGCTGCCGCCGGTCACGATCACATGGCGTGAGTTGAGAGAGGGCGCGGAGCCATTCATGTTCTTAGCCTTTCTTGCCGGATTCGCGCACGGCGATGGCATCCACCACCTTGAAGGCGCGCGGCACCTGATATTGAGCGAGATTTTCGCGGCAGGCCGTCAGGATGGCGCTGCGTGTTTCGGCAGGGTCGAGCCCTGGTTCGATCACCACATCGGCAGCCACAAGCTGGCCGCTGATCGGGTTGGCCACGCCATAGACATGCGCCTCCATCACACCGGGCTGCTTTAGAAGGAACTGCTCCACCATCAGCGGATAAACCTTGGAACCAGCCACATTGATCGTGCTGTCGTCCCGGCCAACGATGAAAGCGCGATCGCCGCGGATCTCCACGCGGTCGGCCGTCGCCAGCCAGCCATCATCGAGACGCGGCTGGGCCGTGTCGGAAACATACCCACCCATCGCATTGGGCGTGCGGATATGCAGGAACCCGTCACGCACGCGCATCGTCACGCCCTGCGTTTCCGTGTCCAGCCATTCGGCGGGGAAGCCTTCGCGCCCGTCGTGTACGGAGAACACGACGCCCGCCTCGGTTGAGGCATAGATATGCGTCACCCGGGCATCGGGGAAAGCCTTGCGGATACGGTCCAAGGTGGACTGGTCCGCCGCTTCGCCCCCCAGGGTGATCTGGCGCAGGGTGAGATCGCCGGGGCGCACCACCATAAGGAAAGCGCGCCAGAAAGTCGGCGTGGCAGAAATCTGGGTAACACCGTTGGCCTTGGCCGCTTCAAGGAAACCGGCAGGCGTGCGCTCGTCGGGCGCCACGACAACGCCGCGCCCCACCACGGCGGTGAGCTGCACCTGCACACCGGCAAAGCCCGTCGGCTGATAGGTGAGGAGCCATTTTGCGCCGCGATTGCCCGGATGCATGGCCGCTTTGGCGCGGCTCATCAGGGCGCTCAGGCTATGGGATGCAATCTTTGGCGCGCCGGTCGTGCCCGATGTCATCATGAAGATGCGGGCACTGGCAGCGTCGGCCGGCGTTTCGCCGGTGAGTTTGTCGCCAGCAGACACGACCATCTGTACGCCGAACTTCTTCACCACAGCGTCGATATGCGCCTCGGGAAGGTTGGTGTGTGCGATGAACAGGTCCGCGCCCGTGCGGCTGGCCGCATCAATGGCACGGAGGATGTGGAACGGGTCGTCAGACCGCACCATCAGGCGCGAAACGTCCGCTTCGCCCATCGCTGCCACTAGGCTCTCCGCCGCACGCGCAAGATCCCCGCGGCTCAACATGCCGCGGGCATTTGCGATCAGCGGAGCGGTGTCACTCGTGTCGAGTCCGAAGGCGCCGGCAGCAATCATTTTGCGTAGAGCTTCGCAAGTTCGCCGACGGTGCGGAATTCGATGAAGCCTTCTGCGAAGGGGTCATGGCCGACCACGTCTTCCAGTTCGCGCACCAGCATGGCGAGGTCGAGAGAGTCGATGCTGATCGCGCCGCCGAGCAGTTCTGTCTCCGGCTCAATGGTTGCGGCCTTCACGCCTTTGTCTTCCAGCATGCGCTGAACGATCGAGGTGATGTGTTCGAGAACCTGTGCTTCGGTCATGGTTGTGTCTCCTTGGAAGATTGTGAGGGTTGGCTGCCACACATCGCGTCTTCGCCAAATTGGGTGAGGATATCATCTGCCAGCATCTTGGAACGGATCGGGCGCCCGTTCTCGTTGAGGTGATAGACGGTGTCAAAGTGCAGCTTTTTGTCGAACCGGAAACCGCTGGCCTGGCGGGGGATCAGAAACTCCGGCACGGTGGCCATCTCGGCATTCAGCCGGTCGATCTCCTTGCTGTGGCGATCATAGAAATCGTCCAGCAGGGGCGTCCAGGAAATCATCACGCGCACGCCGCGTGCGTCCATGTCGCGAACGAACTGCCGCATCATTGGAATGATTTCCTGATCCATCGGGATGCTGGAAATGTCCATCGCATCGATTGGTTCATGCGGCCAGTTAACGCCTACATGTCCGACCAGGTCGCCATTGCGGGTGAAGTTGCGTGCGCTCTCGATGTCGAGAATATCAACCTCAGTCCACGGCGCATCTGGTTCGGCGCCCAGCATATAGGTGAAGTTGTCATAGGTCTCGCCCATTATGCGCAGCACCTTCTGCTGGGCAATGAAGGGAAACCGGCTCATCGCGGAGAGCTTCTGATAGGGCGTCAGGAATTTGAATACGCGCGGATTGGCCTTGGAAACCGTCAGTAAGTCGGTATTCGTTCCGTTCACAGACTTGTAGTAGCTGTCATACTCCCAGGCGATGACGACGAGATCGCCCGGCTTGAGATAGGGTTTCACTTCTTCCAGCATGAAGCGGACGCCAAAATAGCCGTTCATGCCCATATTGACGACCGGGCAATGGGTGGCCGCTTCTATCACCGTGCTGTCGGTGCCGTAGGAAACATTGGAGCCGCCCACGAGAACGATCTTTTTGGGAACATCCATCTCCAGCAGGTCGTGCTTCAGATTGGACGCCTGCGCATAGTCGCCATCATCGGGTACGAGAACCGCAATTGCCACGGTCGTTGCAAAGGCTGCGGCGACCAGGAGAGCGGCCGGCAGGAAAAATCCGATCACGGCGAAGCGGCTGGGCTTCGCCTTGCCAGCTTCCGTCTGCTCGGGGGAGGGAGGGGCGGTGTCCATATCAGAACCTGAAGTAGATGAAGGCAATTTGAGACCCGTAGAAGGCGCCCAGCAGAACCACTGCCAGCGTGCCGACATAATAAAGACTCCAGCGCATCCAGACCGGGCGGCTATTGATGGCTTCGCGCATGTTGATCCGCCCCTGCAGCACTTCGGCGCCCATCACCACGGCAATGCCGATCAGCGCCAGGAAGAACTCGTTCCGGTTCGCGCCAACCACTGACAGCAGATTGGCCTTGAAGTCGCCCCAGCCGGTGCCAAGGCTGCCTACCATGTGCAGGGCGTCCTCCATCGTTGGTGCGCGGAAGAAGATGTAGGCAAAACAGACCAGCGAGAAGGTCACGGTAATCTTCAGCGCCCGGTAAAGGTTGGGCCGGTCAACCAGCTTCACTGTGCGGGCGAAATTGTTCCAGCGCTTCTGAAGCAGCAGGGACACCACGATATACCCGCCATGCAGCGCGCCCCAGACCACATAGGTCCATGCAGCGCCATGCCACAGGCCGCTCACCACGAAGGTGATGAACATGGCGTAGAGCATCAGGTTGAACAGCTTGATCTTGAACGTCTTCTGCCGGGTAATCGGCGTGAAGATGTAATCGGTCAGCCAGGAGGTCAGCGAGATGTGCCAGCGCTTCCAGAAATCCTGGATAGAGGTGGCGAAGTAGGGCCGGTTGAAGTTCTGCGTCAGCCGGTAGCCAAAGATCAGGCCTATGCCGAGCGCAATATCGGTATAGCCTGAGAAGTCGCAGTAAAGCTGGAAGGCATAAAGCCAGGTGGCAAAGGCGATCTGCACGCCATTGGCCGCGTCGGGATTGTCATAGATGGCGTTGACGAAAGGCGCGATCCGGTCGGCCACGAACACTTTCTTGAACACGCCCCAAAGGATCAGCTGCAGGCCCAGCATGGCCTGCGTCCGGTCAAATGCGGGATGGGCGTGGATCTGCGGTAGCAGGTTTTTCGCCCGCTCAATCGGGCCGGCCACCAGCTTGGGGAAGAAGGTCACATACAGCGCAAAGGCGCCAAATTCCCGCTCTGCCTTCTGCTGGCCGCGGAAGATGTCGACCAGATAGGAAATCAGCTGGAAGGTGTAGAAAGAGATACCGATCGGAAGCAGCCACTGCAATTCGGGAACGGGATACTCAACATGCGCCATGCCGAGGATCGAGCGCAGCGTCTCGTTCAGGAAGGGCGTGTATTTGAAAACGACCAGGTTCGCCGTCAGCAGCACGACGCCCAGCGCCATGATCTTCTGCTTGGCTTTCTTGTCCGGCGCCGCCTCAATCCTTTGGCCCAGCCAGAAAGAGAGGCCGGTGGCCGCCAGAATTTGCACCAGGAAAATGGGTTCAGCGAGGCCGTAGAAGAACAGGCTGGCCGCCAGCAGCCAGATCCATCGCGCGCGTACCGGCAGCAGGAAGTGAACAACCGTCACCACCGCCAGGAAAATCACAAACTGCGTCGAAATGAACGCCACAGCGCCCCACCCCTATTCTACAATATTACATAGGCGGCGCCGGTGAGACGCCCCCCCAAGGTCCCTTGCAAGTCCAGTGCCGCAAAAGCGGGGTACTGACAATCATATTCCAGCCTCTCCCGCCGCTACGGCAACTGCTGCCCAAATCCGCCTCAGCGGAACGTGAACAGCTTGTGCCCGAAGAAGTTAACCACCGCGCCGATGCCGATGCCTGCCATGTGCGACGCGCCAGGCGCATAATGCCGGTAGGCCTCCGGCCACCACGGCCCGCTGCTCAGCACAAGCGCGGCCAGTACGGTCACCACGCCGGCAACGATGTTGACCCCGATAAAATCACGGATCTGCAGCCACAGCGGTCGGGTCGATCCCTGAAACACCAGGCTGCGATACAGAATAAAGCCTGCCACCATGCCAATCGCCGTCGCTGCCGTCACGGCGGCCGCATAGGTCATGAACATAGACAGAGGAAACCTGACGATCCAGTTCAGCAGGGCGGCTGAGCCGCCCGCCAGCAGAAACCGGACCCGCTCGTCCCGCAACAACATGATCAAAGCGGCACTCCGAACCAGGCCAGGAAGAAACAGACGGCCGCCAGCGCCGCATAGGCAAGGCACACCCGGTCCTTGACCACGAACACCACCGGATCGTCATCCAGGTCGCCGCGCTGGCACACCACCCAGATGCGGCTGGAGATCAGGAAGATCAGCGGCGGCAAGGCCCACAACCAGTCGCCCACCTTGATGAAGCTCTGCTGGTGCGCGTCCTCGATGATGTAGAGAACCATGATGACCACGGCAGCAATCGAGCTTGCGATGCCGGCCGCCAGTACCAGCGGCAGGTCGGACGCGCGATAGCCCCGCCCGCTCACCCAGTTACCGCCCTTTTCGATAACGCGGGCAATCTCGGTGTGGCGTTTGGCAAAGGCCAGCGAGGTGAAGAAGAACATCGCGAAGACAAACAGCCAGGGCGAGGGCTCTGCGGCCACCGCCACCATGCCCACGACCAGCCGCAGCGTGAAAAGGCTGGCGAGGGTGAAGGCATCATGGATCACCTTGCGTTTCAGCCAGAGGGAATAGGTGAGGGTAACGACAACGTAGATCAGCACCCATTGCAGCACCGCCAGCCCGGCCATGAGCGCCAGCGCCAATCCGGCCACAAAGCAGATCAGCGCGCCGAAGATACCGGCCGGCAGCGACAGCGTGCCGCTGGCAAACGGCCGCCGCCGTTTCGACCAGTGCTGCCGGTCGTCCTGTAGATCCCAGATATCGTTGAACACATAGGTCGCAGACGCGGTGAGCGAGAGCGCAAAGAAGGCCAGGATCAGAGGAAGGATGGAGGAAGGCTCGATGATCTTGCCCGAAAGCACTGCCGGCACGACCACCAGAACGTTCTTTGCCCACTGGTGCGGGCGCAGGCATTTGATGAAAGCTTTCAGCACGGTGGGGCGCGGAATGACCTGAACAACATTCGCGCTCTTGCGCGCCTTGCTGACGGTGCCGCGCGAGGCGCCCACCACAATGGCGTTGCGGGCGCGCTTCCAGACTTCAAGATCGGCCCGGCTGTCGCCCGCATAATCAAAGCCTTCGGGAAACCGCTTCATCAACGCTTCGGCTTTTGTCTTGCCCTTGAGGTTCACACCGGCTTCGGTCGCCAGAACTTCGGAGATGAATGGAAACTTTTCCAGGAACAGCTTTGCCGTCTCGGCATGGGCGGCGGTTGCCAGAACAACCTTCCGGCCCTTGTCCGCCTCCTGCTGCGCCAGCGCGACAACCTCTTCATTGACGGGCAGGAGTTCCGGGTTCACCGGCACAGCGGCGGCAAGGCGCTCCTTCAGCGTCACGCGGCCGGCCATCACCCAGCCAATCAGCTGGAAGATCGAGAAGGGATTGCGGCGCACGAAGGCCAGCATCTGCTCGATCAGGGAATCGGTGCGGATCAGCGTCTCATCCAGGTCCAGAACCAGCGGAACGGGATCTGCCCCACCGGGGGTGGCGATTGTTACGGGGGTGCCGTTATCGATCATGGCTCTGTCATCTTCCTGAGCGTGTATGTGCTGGCGCTGCAACGGAGTGTGCCAGTGCCGGACGGCTGGCCTCTAAGGTTGCATGAAACGCATAAAACAAGGTGAAGGCTGCCAGCCTCTCGGCCAGTCCCGCGTCAGAGTGCGCAAGGCTGAATGGCCCATCTGAATGCATCGTCCACCCTCTTGGTACGCGCCTGCCGCCATCGGTCCCCGCAGGCAACGATAATCCGCGACAGTTACAGCAATTAATGTGCCATCCGGGGGAGGGGATTAAGCATTCACCGCAGAAATCCGCTTCCCCCTTCCTCCAGACGCCTCTTCGTGACCCTTCGGGGGCCTTTCCGCGGCGTCATAATCAGGCACTGCATATCCCGTGAAGCTGGCGTGGACAGGGCCTTGTGCCTGTGACATAAGCCGCCGCTTCAGGCAGGATCAGCAGGCTCCGGGCGCGCATTCTGGCGTGCGCCGCGCCGCCCAATAGACGGAAGAATGTCCCATGGAAGTGACACAGACCAAGGCAGAAGGTCTTAGCCGCACCTTTGCGGTCAAGGTGCCGGTCAGCGAACTGCAGGCGAAACTCGATGCCCGCATCGAGGAAGTGCGCCCGCAAATGCGTCTCAAGGGCTTCCGCCCTGGCAAGGTGCCGGCAGCACATGTGCGCAAGATGTATGGCCGCGACCTTATGGGCGAAGTGATCGACAAGCTGGTCAACGAGACCAACCAGAAGGCTCTTGAGGAAAATTCGCTGCGTCCCGCTGGCCAGCCCAACGTCCATATGGAAGCTGACATCGAGAAAGTCGTCAGCGGCCAGGCCGACCTGTCCTACCACATGCACGTTGACGTGATGCCGGAATTCACCCCGGTGGATGTGTCCACACTCACCATCGAGCGCCCGGTTGCCGAGATCGCCGACGAGCAGATCGAGGAAGCCCTCAAGCGCATCGCCGAGCAGAACACCAAGTTCGAAGCCCGCCCGGAAGGCGAAGTCTCCCAGGACGGAGACGCCGTGATCGTGGATTTCGTCGGCAAGATCGACGGCGAAGCCTTCGAGGGCGGCACGGCTGAGCAGCAGGCCGTCGTGCTCGGCTCCAACCGCTTCATCCCCGGCTTCGAAGAGCAACTCTTCGGCGTCAAGGCTGGCGACGAGAAAGAGCTGAACGTTTCCTTCCCGGAAGACTATCCGGCGGCAGAACTTGCCGGCAAAGCGGCCATCTTCGAAACCAAGGTTCACGAAGTCCGCGCCCCGCAGACCCCGGAAATCAACGACGAGTTCGCCACCGGCCTCGGCCTTGAAAGCCTGGAGCAGCTGCGCGGCCTCGTGAAAGACCAGCTGCAGAACGAGCACAATGTCGCTTCGCGCTCCAAGGCCAAGCGCGACCTGCTCGACAAGCTCGACGCCGCCCACGACTTCGACCTGCCGCCCGGCATGGTCAACATGGAGTTCGAGCAGATCTGGCAACAGCTTCAGCGTGAAATGGACGCTGGCCGCGTTTCCGATGAGGAGAAGGCGAAGCCGGAAGACGAGCTGAAGGCCGAATACCGCAAGATCGCCGAGCGCCGCGTGCGCCTGGGCCTCGTGCTCGCAGAGGTCGGCCGTCTGGCAGACGTGCGGATTTCCGAGGCGGAAGTGAACCAGGCCCTCATCCGTGAAGCCCGCCAGTATCCGGGCCAGGAGCGGGAAGTGGTCCAGTTCTTCCAGAAGAATCCCGGCGCCATGGCCCAGCTGCGCGCCCCGATCTATGAGGACAAGGTCGTCGACCACATCCTCGAGACTGCAAAAGTTGAGGATAAGACAGTTACCCGCGAGGAACTGTTCAAGGAAGACGAAGAGTAAGTTCTTTCCTTACAAGGTACTTCAAGCCGGCCGGTCGAAAGATCGGCCGGTTTTGTTTTGCGCGGGGTTCTTTCCGTTCGGTCATTTTGGTAAACGGCTGTTAACCGGCTTCGGAGAGGTTGCCGGTATATTTTGATCGGGATTCCATTAACCTATGAGCGTCCAGAGCCTCCGCCCTCAACTCACCCAGCAGGACATTCACCGGCTGATGAAAGGCGAGTCGCCCGAGCAACGTGCCTCGGTCGCCCACCGGCTGTGCCGCCGCATTGGTCTGGATGTGCTCAGCGATGCCGAGAAGCAGTACGCTCAGGAAATCATAAAGATCCTCGCTGCCGATGCCGCAGATCTTGTCCGCCGTACTCTAGCGGTCACGCTGCGCTCCTCGCCTATCCTGCCGCGCGAGATCGCCCTGAAGCTCGCTCGCGACATTGAAGCCGTCGCCATCCCGATCCTCGAAGAGTCCCCGGTCTTCACCGAGGAAGACCTTGTGGAGCTCGTCCTGTCGGTCACCGCCGCCAAGCAGGCCGCCATTGCCGGTCGCGAGGGGCTTTCGATCACCGTGTCCGAAGTCATCTCCGAACACGGCGCCGTCGAGGCGGTCCGCGCCCTTGCCGAAAATTCGACCGCCGAGTGGAGCGACAAGGCCTATACCGACGCGCTTTCCCGCTTTGGCTCCGACGAGACCGTTCAGGCCGGCCTCATCCGCCGCGACTTCATCCCCGTTCACATCGCCGAGAAGATGGTCTCCCTGGTCTCCGGAAACCTGTTCGACATGCTGGTCAACCGGCACGAACTGCCTGCCCAGCTGGCCATCGACCTGGCCGCCAGTGCCCGCGAGCGTGCGACGATCGATCTGGTTGAACAGGCGGGGCGTTCGCATGATCTGCCACGCTTCGTCTCTCAGCTGAACCTCAACGGCCGGCTCACCCATTCACTGATCATGCGTGCGCTTTGCTGCGGTCAGATGCCGTTCGTGGAACATGCCCTGTCTGAGCTGTCCGGCGTGGCGCACCAGCGCGTCTGGCTGATGATCCATGATGCCGGCCCGCTGGGGCTACAGGCCGTGTTCGATCATGCTGGCCTGCCGCGCAAGATGCTCGCGGCCTTCAAGGCGGCGGTCAACGTCTATCACGAAACCGAACACGATGGCGGGCCAAACGACCGCGCCAGATTCCGTGCCCGGATGATCGAGCGCGTGCTCACCCAGTTCCAGGCCATACCTAAGGATGATCTTGATTACCTGCTCGACAAGCTGGATTTCTATTCCGAAATGGCTGCGCGCGAGGAAATTGGCGTCACGGGAACGGACGGCGCTTAAGCGTCCGCCCTCGGAGCAATGGCCCCGGCAACACCGGTGTCTTCCAGGAAATCACCATCCCGCCAGCTGGCATTGTCGGCAACGACCAGGATGCCGCTCTCCTTGGCAATCAGCACAACTTCCTGAAGATCGGCAGACGTTTCCAGCGCATCTGCGTCTACACGGATGGTGTCGATCAGAAGGCGCAGCCCCTCGCTGAGCCCGCAATGCCAGGAGCGGCGCATATCAATGCCAACGCGGAAGCCGGCCTTGCGCAGGCGCGCCACGCGGCTCGTGCTGTCGGCGGCATCGGCGGCAAAGGCCGCATCGGAAAACATCAGGCAGAATTCCTGCTGACACATCGTCGTGCGGCGCACGGCGGCGTCGCAGGCGACGGCGGTATTCACATTTGCCAGCGCCGCCATCGGGGCGGGCACCAGGATCGGCCGCGCCATCGCGCCATCGGCGCAGGCGGCAGACGCCACACGCACCAGCCGGTCGGCCAGCCATTTGGCCGGGTCAGTCTCGGCAGCCACGGTGGCCGGGCCAAAGCTGACGCGCTCCTCGAACTCCACCGCTTCTTCCGCCGCCATCCCCAGGCTGTCACCGGCCAGCAGATGCACGACCGGCAGAAAGCGGACACGGCTCTGCTCAAGGCGGGGTGAGGCGGCATGGATATTGAGGGAAGTCACGCGGGCGTCTCCGAAACAGTTTCTTGGCTATTGCCTTCCCTAACGGAGCAAGCTGAACATCACGCGGAAGAGACCCGGCGAATTTGCCGGAAATTGCATATAAAGAGGCATCAAATGACCGCCCAAACCCCGCCGGACGCCCGCCTGTCAGCGACGATTCTTCTTTTGCGAGAAGGTATTAGCGCGCCGGAAGTGCTGATGGTGAAGCGCCATTACGAGATCGACTTTGCCGCCGGCGCATTGGTGTTTCCGGGCGGAAAAGCCGCTTCCAGCGACACCGATCCGGGCTGGGACGCGTATACAGACGGCGATTACGGCCCCATCCAGCAGGACGCCCGCATCGCCGCCATCCGTGAGGCGTATGAGGAATCCGGCATCCTTCTGGCGCGCCATCGCAAGGCGCGTGGGGAAGGGGCGCCGCTGGTGGGGGCAGACATTGCCGACAAGCTGGCGCCTTACCGGGCTGGGGTGGACCGGGGTGAAATCCCGTTCCTTGATCTGGTGCGCGAACACGATCTTACCCTGGCGCTCGACCGGCTCATCCATTTCGGCCACTGGATCACGCCGGTGATGATGCCCAAACGCTTCGACACGCATTTCTATGTTGCGCCGGCGCCCAGCGGCCAGGTCGCCGCCCATGATGGCCGTGAAACCACCGATGCCGTCTGGCTGTCGGCCTCAGATGCCCTGGCGCAGGAAATGGCCGGGCAGGCCACCATCATCTTCCCCACACGGATGAACCTGGTAAAGCTTTCCCGCGCTGCCTCGCTGGAGGATGCCCGTCAGCGGTTTGCAGCTGAGCCCGTGATCACGGTATTGCCGCGCCCCGGCAAGACGGAGACGGGTGATCCCTGCCTCTTCATTCCGGAAGAAGCCGGCTACGGCCAGACGGTCGAGCTGCTCTCGAAAGTGAAAGTCTAGCCTGCGTTTCCAACCTTGAGGGCAACACGGCGCTCAAGAGCTTCGCACACGGCATCGGCAACCGATTCTGACCCCTCGCCCTGCGGGCCGGCCGCCACGGCGGCGCGGCAGGCTTCGATGTGCAGATTGATCAGCGCACTGTTCTCGCCAGCCCGCGTGCCGCTCAGCAGATCGCACAGCGATCCGCAAAGGCGTGAGACGGCCGGGTAGCCATAGGAGGTTGCCGCCCCGCGGATATTGTGGGCGCAGGTATAGAGCGTGCGGTAGTCGTCGGCGGTGGCATGCGGCTTCTGGGCAATGCGCCAGGCGTCGCGCATCTTTTCCAGGTCATTGCGCATCCAGCCCTCAAATTCTTCGGTCAGGGCGTCCAGGGCCTCTTCGGCCTGGGTCACCATCTCCTGCGGGTCGGCCACAAATACCGGTTCCGGCGAGGTGATGGCTGCGGGGGGCATCTCTTCGTGCGCCGGCGTGGTGGCAGAGGCGGGCCGGATCACACGGGAAATGTCGGGCGCGACAACGGTCTGCGCCGGTTTGCGGTTAAACTTGGCGGTATCCAGTTTCTTGAGGAACTTGCCCAGCATCACTCCACCCCTCGTTTCTGAAGGATCGTGATTAACCAACAAAATTTAACATTCGCCTGACGCAAGGCGTTGAAATTACCTCAGAAAGCAAACTGTTCGCGCAAAATGCGCTCGTCGAGCGCATGGCCGGGGTCAAACAGCACCTTCAGCGTCCTGGCCGGATCGGTTTCCACTGTCACCTTGGCAATATTGCGCACTTCCTCATTGTCGGCCGACGCAGAGACCGGGCGGCGGTCGGGATGGATCACTTCAATGTCCACCTTGGCCTCGGCTTTGAGCAGCGCCCCGCGCCAGCGCCGGGGGCGGAACGCGCTCACCGGCGTCAGCGCCAGCAGCTTCGCTCCGATCGGCAGGATCGGTCCATGGGCCGAAAGGTTATAGGCGGTTGATCCGGCAGGCGTCGCCACCATCAGGCCGTCACAGACGAGTTCTTCCATCCGCACCCGGCCGTCGACCACGATCTTGAGGCGCGCCGATTGCGCCGTCTGGCGCAGCAGGGAAACCTCATTGATCGCCATGGCCCGGTGAACCTTGCCGTCCAGATCGGTCGCCGCCATCCGCAGCGGCGAGAGCGTCGCCCGTTCGGCCGCCTCGATCCGCTCGATCAGGCCGTCCGCGCGGTAGTCGTTCATCAGGAAGCCCACTGTGCCCAGATGCATCCCGTAGACAGCCTTGCCGTCATCAAAGCGCCGGCGCAGCGTATCCAGCATCGCGCCATCCCCGCCGAGGGCGACGATGACCTCAGCCTCTTCCTCGGAATAATGGCCGTATTTGTCGCGCAGAAGCGGCAGCACCTGCTGCGCCTCTGGCCGTTTTGAAGCATAAAAAGCGATACGCAGCGATGTCATGCGGCGGCATGTGGGAATGTTTTGCCCCACCCGTCAAGGCAGGCCGGATATGTCCGCGCAGAGCTTCCCTTGCGGCAAAACGTGACGCCAGCGTCATCTGAATCTGGCGCTCAGGCCCAAACTCGTTTACTTTCGGCTCTGGAAACGCACAAAACCGCCTATAAGAACGCAAGACACGCATCCAGGGAGAAGACCACCATGGCCGATGGCGCAGGCAAGATTGATATCCGCAATTCCGTCAGTGAAGCCGAATGGAAGGCGCGCGTCGATCTCGCTGCGCTCTACCGTCTCACCGCGCTTTACGGCTGGGATGACATGATCTTCACCCACATTTCCCACCGCGTTCCTGGCCCGGAGCATCACTTCCTGATCAATCCCTATGGCTATTTCTTCGAGGAAATCACCGCTTCCTCGCTGGTGAAGGTCGATCTGGACGGCAACATCGTTCAGGAAACCGATGCGATGATCAATCCGGCTGGCTTCACCATCCATTCGGCCATCCATGCGGCCCGCGAAGATGCGCATGTCGTGATGCACGTCCATACAGATCAGGGCGTTGCTGTCTCGGCGCAGAAGGAAGGCCTCCTCCCGCTCAGCCAGACGGCCATGGTCGTGCGTGAAGATGTCGCTTATCATGATTATGAAGGCATTGCCCTTGATCTGGACGAGCGTGAGCGCCTGGTGCGCGACCTCGGCCCCAAGAAGCATTCGATGATCCTGCGCAACCACGGCACGCTGACCTGCGGCGCCACAGCTGCCATCACCTTCACCCGCATGTTCTTCCTGGAGCGCGCCTGTAACATGCAGATCATGGCGCTTTCGGCTGGACGCGACGGCGTGCTGGAGTGCGATGGCGGCCTCCAGCAGAAGGTGGCCGGGCAGGGCGGCATGACCGAACACAGCAACGGAATGTCCACCCTGACCGAAAAGCTCGTCTGGCCCGCGCTGCTGCGCAAGCTGGACCGGGATCTGCCCGGTTATGCCGCATAGGTATTTTTACGGGTTCGCCTAAATAGGTCGCCGGACTAAGCCTCCGGTACCCAATTAAGCATGGTCAGTCGCAGAGAGTTCAGAGCGCCATGAAGCATCTCAAAGCCTTCGAAGACGCCCTTGGGGCCATCCACAGTGAAGGACGCTACCGGGTTTTCATCGACCTGCACCGTCACAAGGGCCGTTTTCCGAAAGCCACCGCCCGGTTTGAGGATGGCGAGCGGGAAGTCACCATCTGGTGCTCGAACGACTATCTCGGCATGGGTCAGGATGATGATGTCATCAATTCCATGCACGAAGCCATCGACAGCTTCGGCGCTGGCTCGGGCGGCACGCGCAACATCTCCGGCACCACCCGCTTCCACGTCGATCTGGAGCGCGAACTGGCAGATCTGCACGGCAAGGAATCGGCGCTGCTGTTCACCTCCGGCTATGTTTCGAACGACGCGACCCTGTCGACGCTCGGCAAGATCCTGCCCAACCTGATCATCTATTCCGATCAGCTGAACCACGCCTCGATGATCGAGGGCATCCGCCGCTCGGGCGCCGAATACCGCGTCTTCCGGCACAATGATGTCGACCATCTGCGCGCTCTGATCGAGAATGACGATGCAGACCGTCCCAAGCTGATCGCCTTCGAAAGCGTGTATTCGATGGATGGGGATTTCGGCCGGATGCAGGAAATCTGCGACCTCGCCGAGGAATTCAACGCGCTGACCTATCTCGACGAAGTCCATGCCGTTGGCCTTTACGGCCAGCAGGGCGCCGGTGTTGCCGAAATGCTTGGCCTGGGCGACCGGATCGACATCATCGAAGGCACGCTGGCCAAGGGCTATGGCGTGATGGGCGGCTATATCGCCAGCCACGCCACCGTGATCGATGCCATTCGCTCCATGGCGTCCGGCTTCATTTTCAGCACCTCTACCTGTCCGGTCATGGCGGCCGGCGCTCTCGCCAGCATCCGCAAGCTGCGCACCGATGAAGGCCGCCGTCTGCGCGCTGTCCACCAGGCCAAGGCGCTCGAGTTGAAGCAGAAGTTCCGCGATGCCGGCCTGCCGGTCATGGATTCGCCCTCCCACATCGTCCCGCTGCTGGTGGGGGATCCGGAGCGCTGCAAGGCCCTGTCCGACACGCTGCTCTTCGACTTCGGCATCTACGTCCAGCCGATCAACTATCCCACCGTCCCGCGGGGCACGGAGCGTCTGCGCTTCACGCCCAGCCCGGTGCATGATGAAGTGATGATGGATGAGCTGGTCGCCGCCATCCTCGCGGTCTGGAAACAGCTGGGGCTCGATAAGGCGGCCTGAGGGCGCAGCCTGTCCGAAATTGTCCGGTTTTCTCCGCGCGATGACCGGAAAACGCGTCAAGATGGCCCGGTTTTGCCGGGCCATTTGCTTGTAAAGTCAGCGTTTTTTGCCCAACCCAATTTGCTTGGCATGTTTGGAACGAAGTTTGGCATAATTCGGCGCCACCATCGGGTAATCGACCGGCAGGCCCCATTTGGCGCGGTATTCTTCCGGGGTCATGTCATAGCGCGTGCGCAGGTAGCGCTTCAGCATCTTCAGCTTCGCGCCGTCTTCCAGGCAGACCAGATATTCTGCCGTCACCGACTTGTTGACCGGAACCGCCGGCTCCAGCTGCACGACCGGGGCAGGGGCTGCAGATGAAAGACTGGTAATCGTCGCGTGAATACTTCTGATCAGCTCTGGAAGTTGTGCCGACTGAAGGGAATTATTCGCCACATACGATGAGACAATCTCAACCGTCATTTCCAAAGCGTCGATATCTTCCGGATCAGTCATTCGCCCACCCCATCCATCCTGTAATCGTTGCTGCGATTCTCGCAATTCTTAGCTTGTCTAAGTATAATCGCGATAGTCCGTAAAGTATCGAGCTAAATTTTTCATCGCGGCGGCGAGGTTTCTTCTATTCTAGTTGAAACTCTGCAGAACTTCGAGTCGCAGTTGCCCCGGTCGGCTGCACGGCGTAAACAGCGCCCAGACCGTCATATAGGAGGCTCCCCATGGCAGATTCGGCGCATGTTCCTGAAACGCTGGCTGGCGGATTCTTCTCGGCCGGTCTGGCTGAGCGCGATCCCGAGCTGGCAGCGGCCATGGCGAAGGAAGCCACCCGCCAGCAGCATCAGATCGAGCTGATCGCTTCGGAGAACATCGTCTCCCGCGCCGTCCTTGAGGCGCAGGGCTCGATCCTCACCAACAAGTATGCCGAAGGCTATCCCGGCAAGCGCTACTATGGCGGCTGTGAATTCGTGGACATTGCCGAGGAACTGGCAATCGAGCGCGCCAAGAAGCTGTTCAATTGCGGCTTTGCCAACGTCCAGCCCAATTCCGGCAGCCAGGCCAATCAGGGCGTCTTCCAGGCGGTGCTGAAACCCGGCGACACCATCCTCGGCATGAGCCTCGCCGCGGGCGGCCACCTGACCCATGGCGCCAAGCCCAACCAGTCAGGCAAATGGTTCAACGCCGTCCAGTATGGTGTGCGTCCGGATGATCACTTGATCGACTTTGAGGAGGTCGAGCGCCTTGCCCGCGCCCACCGCCCGCAGATGATCATCGCCGGAGGCTCGGCCTATCCGCGCCAGATCGATTTCAAGCGTTTCCGTGAGATCGCCGATGATGTCGGCGCCATCTTCCTGGTCGACATGGCCCACTTTGCTGGCCTCGTCGCCGGCGGGGTCCACCCCAACCCGCTCGACCATTGCCACATCGCCACCACCACCACGCACAAGACCCTGCGCGGCCCGCGCGGCGGCATGATCCTGACAAATGACGAAGCGCTGGCGAAGAAAATCAACTCCGCCATTTTCCCCGGCATCCAGGGCGGACCGCTGATGCATGTCATCGCCGGCAAGGCAGTCGCCTTCGGTGAGGCGCTGATGCCCGAGTTCCAGGCCTATGCTGAACAGGTCGTCTCCAACGCCCGCGCCATGGCCGCAGCCTGCCGCACCGCTGGCCTCGACGTCGTCTCCGGCGGCACCGATACCCACCTCGCCCTGATCGACCTGCGCCCGAAAGGCGTCACCGGCAAGGATGCCGAAGCTGCCCTCGAGCGCGCCTTCATCACCTGCAACAAGAACGGAATTCCGTTCGATCCCGCGCCACCGACCGTCACCTCGGGCATCCGCGTTGGCTCGCCTGCGGGCACCACGCGCGGCTTCCGCGAGGCCGAGTTCATCCAGATCGGCACCTGGATCGGCGAAATCGTCGAAGCCCTCGCGGGCGGCAACAGCGAAGCTGTCGAAACGCGGGTCCGTGAAGAGGTGAAGGCGCTGACAGCGCGCTTCCCCATCTATGAGGGGCTGGGGGCCTGATCCGTCTTGCGGTGTCCATTCTGCGGTTCTGACAATACGTCCGTAAAAGACAGCCGAGCTGCTGAAGACGATACCGCTGTGCGCCGCCGCCGCGTTTGCGAAAGCTGTGGCGCGCGCTTCACCACATTCGAGCGGGTGCAGTTGCGCGAGATCATGGTGGTCAAGCGTGACGGCAAGCGCGTCCCGTTTGACCGGGAGCGGCTGGCCCGCTCCATCACAATCGCCCTGCGCAAGCGCCCGGTAGACCGCGAGCAGATCGACCAGATGGTTTCCGGCATCCTCCGCAAGCTGGAGAGCACTGGCGAGCAGGAAGTCACTTCCAACGATGTCGGCGAGCTGGCCATGGATGCCCTGAAACGGGTTGATCCGGTCGGCTATGTCCGCTTCGCCTCCGTTTACCGGGATTTCAAAGACCCGAGCGACTTCGCCCAGTTCATCGACAAGGCCGCCCTTGACGATGAAGACGAAGACGACGCGCCCGGAAAATGAAAAACCTCCGCATCACCCTGAAGATTGCGTCCTCTCTGGATGGGCGCATCGCGCTGGCCGATGGCACAAGCCAATGGATCACCTCCAGCGCATCGCGGGCGCGGGGCCACCAGATGCGCGCCGAAAATGACGCCATCATGGTCGGCATCGGCACCGTGCTGGCCGATGATCCGCTGCTGACGGCCCGCACGGTGCCGCTGCCCGCGCGCCAGCCGGTGCGCATCGTCGCGGACTCGCGCGGCCGTCTGCCGCCTGCGTCGCGTCTTGCCCAGTCCCTTGATCTTGGCCGGGTCGTTGCCGTCACCAGCGGTCAGGCCACCGAAACTGCCATCCCCGCCGGGATCGACATCTGGCGCTGCGGCAATGGCGTGCGCATGGACGTGGCCGAATTTGTCCGCCGCGCCGAGGCCGAAGGCCTGCGCACGCTCCTCATCGAGGGTGGCGGCACGCTGGCCGCCACCTTCATCCGCGCCGGCTTCGTCGACGAGATCGCCTGGTTCCGCGCGCCCATCCTCATTGGCGGGGAAGGCCTTCCCGCCCTTGGCGCCCTCGGTCTCACGGATCTCAAATCTGCGACCCGCTGGCGCCCTATCGCAACGGAACGGATTGGGGATGACGTTCTCGACACTTATGTTCGCTCTGAGCAATAGGCCCCAGGATAAGAAATCATGTTTACTGGCCTCGTCACCGATGTCGGCACTGTCCGCAAAGCGGAGCACCGCAACGGCCTCACCCGGTTTGAAGTCGAAAGCGGCTATCCGCTTGCTGAAATCGCCATGGGCGCTTCCATCCTGCATTCCGGCGTCTGCCTGACCGTGGTGGACAAGGGGGAGGGCGCGCGGGGCGCCTGGTTTGCGGTGGAGGCTGTGCCTGAAACCCTGTCGAAAACCATCCTCGGCGGCTGGCAGGAAGGCACGCGCGTCAACCTCGAACAGAGCCTGAAGCTTGGCGAGGAACTTGGCGGCCATTTCGTGTTCGGCCATGTCGATGGCGTCGGTGAGATCGTCTCGGTCGCGCCGGAGGGGCAGTCCTTCCGCGTCACCATTCGCCCGCCTGCCGCCATTGCGCGCTATTTCGCCACCAAGGGCTCCGCCGCGGTTGACGGCGTCTCGCTCACCGTGGCCGCTGCCTTGCCGAATGGCGACTTCCAGGTCGCCATCATCCCGCACACCTGGGAAGTCACCACCCTCAGCGCCCTCCAGGCCGGCACGAAGGTAAATCTCGAAATTGATATGCTTGCGCGCTATGTGGCCCGCATGATCGGCGCAGATGCGCCAAAGGGAGCTGAATAATGAGCAGCGAGTTCACCGCCGCCATCTCCTCGATTGAGGAAATCATCGAAGACGCCCGCAATGGGCGCATGTTTATCCTGGTCGATGCCGAAGACCGCGAGAATGAGGGCGACCTCATCATCCCGGCCACTTTCGCCACACCGGAAGCGGTCAACTTCATGGCCAAGCATGGCCGCGGCCTCATCTGTCTCGCCATGACGCAGGAGCGCGCCCACACGCTCGCGCTGGACATGATGACCCGCAACAACCGCGAAAGCATGGGCACGGCCTTCACCGTCTCCATCGAAGCGAAAGAGGGCGTCACCACGGGTATTTCCGCACATGACCGTGCCCGGACGATTGCTGTCGCCATTGATCCGACCAAGGATCATGATGACATCGTCACCCCCGGCCACATCTTCCCGCTGATCGCCAAGGAAGGCGGCACGCTCGTTCGCGCCGGCCACACGGAGGCTGCTGTCGACATCTCCCGCATGGCCGGCCTTTTCCCGGCAGGCGTCATCTGCGAAATCATGAATGACGACGGCACCATGGCCCGCCTGCCGGAGCTGATTGCCTTTGCCCAGCTGCACAATCTCAAGATCGGCACCATCGCCGACCTGATTGCCTGGCGCCGCCAGAACGACCGTTTCCTGGAGCGCCGCATCGAGGCCCCGCTGGAATCCGATTATGGCAGCGGCTTCCGCACCGTCTGTTTCCGCAACACGATGGACAATTCCGAGCATATCGCCATCGTCCATGGCGACATCACTCCGGATGCCACCACCCTCGTCCGCGTCCACCGCACAGACATCCTGGCCGACATTCTCGGCGAGAAGGGCCCCCGGTCCGGCCTCGTCTCCCGCGCCATGCGCCTGATCGCGGCAGACCCCCAGCCGGGCGTCGTGGTCTTCGTCAACACAATGCAGCCAGGCTCTCTTGCAGAGCGTCTCGGCCTGAAATCCGCCGCCCCGCGTGATCCGTCCGCACCTCTCAGAGAGTACGGCATCGGGGCTCAGATCCTGCGCGAACTCGGCGTCCGACGCATGGTATACCTGTCCGATACACAGCCCACCCGCCTAGCAGGGCTTGACGGATACGGTCTGACAATAGAGGGCTGGCGCCGCCTGAACGAGGAGAACACCTGATGGCCGACCGCGTCCTCATCGCGATTTCGCGCTATTACAAGCATATCAGTGACGAGCTGGAAGCCGGGGCGATGGAAGTGCTCGAAGCTGCCGGCGCGAAGGTCACCGTCATGGAAGTGCCGGGCGCTTTTGAGATCCCCGGCCTGATCGCCATGTCGGCCGATTCCGGCCGGTTTGACGGCGCCGTGGCGCTGGGCTGCGTCATTCGCGGCGAAACCAGCCACTATGACTATGTCTGCGGCGAGAGCGCGCGCGGCCTGATGGACCTCATCGTCCAGCGCCGCCAGGCCATCGGCTATGGCATCCTCACCGTGGAAAACGAAGCGCAGGCCCTTGCCCGCGCAGATCGCAAGCGCAAGAACAAGGGCGCGGAAGCGGCCAATGCCTGCCTTGCCATGATCAAGTTCCGCAAAGAGCTGATCCGCTGATGACCCAGAAGATGCCCTTCGATGTCACACGCGCGCGCCGCGCCGGCGCGCGTCTTGCGGCTGTTCAGGCACTTTACGAAATGGAGCAGACGGAGAAATCCGCTCGCGCCACCATCCGCGACTTCATGGAAGACCGTCTGGGCATCGGCCCGGACGGCCTGCCCGTGGAAGAAGCAGACCCGGACCTTTTCAAGTCCATCGTAAACTCCGTGGTCGAACATCAGGCGAAGATTGACACCGCCATCCTCGCGCGTCTCGCCGAGGGCTGGAAGCTCACCCGCCTCGACGCCACCATGCGCGCCCTCCTGCGCGCCGGCGCCGCCGAATTCATCGCCCACCCGGAACTCTCCGACGCGGTGATCCTCGACGAATACGTCTCCCTCGCGCACGATTTCTTCGAGGAAAACGACGCGAAGTTTGCGAACGCCGTTCTTCAGAACATGGGCCGCGACCTGCGCGCCTAACTCCTCCGCACACGTCACCCTCGACGGGCGTTAGCCCATCAGAGGGCCCATCTCCCGCCATCTCGCCGCGCTCAAAGGGTTAGGTCTCCCGATGGGCGCTCCGATGGCCTCAGGCCATCGAGCGTGACGCAGCAATTGCAGGTTTGTGTGCTGTCTTCTTAAGCAAGGCGGCAGCGCGCCATTTTGAGTTGTTTTTGCTCGAGCTGTCCTTGAAGGTACATCCAGCATAGACAGTTGGCTTAACGATGCTCCCGAGAAACAGGACAAGCAGATGACTGGCAGGCCTCCCCACGACCGTCGATTTGTTACGGGTGCTGTCGCGATGACAAATCAGCGTGCGGGAAAGAATGAGATGCCGATGATGGTGAAAGCCTCGCATGATCTTGAACAGATCGTAATTTCGAGCGGCTTACTTGATGATGCTCCCTTCTGGTGGATTGGCTTAATGTATCGCAAAGGTCTCAAAAATGATCCTGCGCCTGAAATCAGGAGAATAAACAAGCAGTATGGTGAGCTGCCTGTCGCGTTCGAGATCGACGTGCGCCTTCTTTATCGCCAAGAAGATGAAACCATCTACAGGGTTTACTGCGCATCGGCGCTCTGGGCCCTCATTCATGTAGGCAGGAAATACGAGCTACCCACCGCTGTCCTTGAATCGCGGCTTGCCGAACTCGGCGGATGGCCACCTCAAGTCATCCATGCAAACCCAACTGAGACTTAGCAAGCCGAAGGCGGAACCCACCGTCTCACCCCACCTCCCGCGCCCACGCTCTCACATCGTCCACATAAACCTCCTGTGCTTCCATCGCTGCGAAATGCCCGCCGCGCGGCATGTCCGTCCACCGAGTAATATTATACGCCCGGTCGGCCCAGCTCCGCGGCGGCGCCACGATGTAGCGTTCGCCCGGATAGCTCGCAAACGCCGTTGGCGTTTCACAGCGCTCGCCCTCGGACAGGCCATTGCCGCCTTCCTGGAAGAGGGCATTGTAATACCATACGCTCGTCGCAATCGCATCGTTCACAAGGTAGATCATCACATTCGTGAGCAGCTGATCGCGCGTGTAAACCTCAAACAGGCCCCGCTGCGAAAGATCGCTCCAGCCATGAAACTTCTCGAGGATCCACGCCGCCGTGCCCATCGGCGAATCCATCAGCGCCATCGCCAGCGTCTGCGGCTTGGTCGCCTGCTGCATGAGGTAGGCGCCTTCCATCTGCATCATCATCTGTGAGTGCTGCAGCCAGGCCGTTTCCTCCGCCGTCTGAGGAACCGCCGGCGTCGGCCGGAAGCCCATCATGTTGAGATGGATCGCCTTCGCCCCGCCTTTGCCCTCGGCGAGGCCATGGTTCTTGCCGATCCAGGACGTGACCATCGAGCCCCAATCCCCTCCCTGCGCCAGATAGCTGGAATAGCCCAGCACATCCCGCATCAGCCTGTCCCACATCGCCGCCGTCGCCCGCTGGCCCAGCGGTGAGGCAGGCTTGCCCGAAAAGCCATAGCCGGGCAGGGATGGGATGATCAGGTCAAACGCATCTTCCGATTTCCCTCCGTGTTCGGATGGGTAGGCGAGCGGCCCGATCGCCTGCCAGAACTCATAGATGCTGCCCGGCCAGCCATGGGTGATCAGCAGCGGGCGCTTGCCCTTCGCCTCGCCCACCACATGCACGAAATGGATCGGCAGCCCGTCCACCTCGGCGATGAACTGCGGCCAACGGTTCAGCTCTGCCTCCGCCGCCCGCCAGTCATACTGGTCCAGCCAGTAGCGCTGGATGTCCTGCATCACCGGTGTCGACATGCCATAGGCAAAGCCCTGCTCATTGGCCGGGGCAGGGAACCACTTATAGCGCTCCACCCCCGCCCGTATCTCGGCCAGCTTGGCCTCTGGAACCTGGACCTTGAATGGCGTCGGCATGGCGCGTCCCTCCTCTTATTGGATCGAACCTAGCTCACTGGCGGGCACCAGCTAAGCCATCCCCCAGCGGCAAGACCCTCCCCTCCTATTGCTGCGCAATGGTCTGCTCCGGGCGTTTGCAGTGCAAACGCTTTTCCTCCGCAGCCTCTCCCACTTCGCGGGAGAGGAGTTTTGCGTTGCGCTTGCGGTACTGTCCCAACCCCTCTCCCTCCGGGAGAGGAGGGGCCCGCGCTCGGAGAGCGTGGGAGGTGAGGGGGGCGACGTTATGTCTGGGCGCATACCAAAAAAACTCCAACCGCGTTGGGGTTTTCGCTCCCGCCATTGGAGTTTCCGTTGGAGTTTTTTAGAGCTTTTTCAGACCGAAAAACTGGTTCCGCAGCCACAGGCGGCGGTCGCGTTCGGGTTCCTGATCTTGAATGCCGCGCCGATCAACTCTGTGGAAAAGTCGATCTCGGACCCCTGAAGAAACTCAAGGCTCATCTCGTCGATCAGCACCCTTGCCCCGTCGCGTTCGATCACCAGATCATCCGCATTGGCCGCAGGGGCGAAGTCAAACTTGTAGGAGAAGCCGGAACATCCGCCCCCCTCCACAGAGACGCGCAGAAAGGCGGCGCCGTCCTGTTTGGCGAGAATCGCGTTAATCCGCTTCGCAGCTGAAGCAGTCAGGGTCACATCCGGGGCAGTGGTCTCGGTCATGGGCATAAGATAAGGACGAATTCCTTGATGGAAAAGAGAGCCCCTTACGCAACACGTCACGAAGATAGCCGGGGGCGCTATTTTGAGGAGGCCCCTTCGGCCACGCGGACCCCCTTTCAGCGGGACAGGGACCGGATTATCCACGCCACGGCCTTTCGCCGCCTGAAGCAGAAAACCCAGGTTTTCGTTGCCCATGAGGGTGATCACTTCCGCACGCGCCTGACGCACTCCCTTGAAGTTGCTCAGATTTCCCGGTCGATTGCGCGCACGTTGGGGCTGGATGAAGACCTCGCCGAAACCCTCGCCCTCAGCCATGATCTCGGCCATCCGCCGTTCGGCCATGCGGGGGAAGACCAGCTCGACGCCTGTATGGCGCCCTATGAAGGCTTTGATCACAATGCGCAGTCGCTGCGCATCGTCACCCGGCTTGAGCGCCGCTATCCCCTGTTCAACGGGTTGAATTTGACCTGGGAGACCCTGGAAGGGCTCGTCAAGCATAATGGCCCGCTGACCGGGCCGGACACCCCCATCACGGCCCTCCCCATTGCGTTCAGGGACTTTCCTCACCTCGAAGACTTGGAGCTCGACCAGTTCGCCGGCCCCGAAGCCCAGGTCGCGGCCCTGTCAGACGACATTGCCTACAACAACCACGACATCGACGATGGCATCGCCGCGGGCCTGTTCACTGTCGATGATCTGATGGAACTCCCTGTAGTTGGGGATATTTTTCGCGGTGTTCGGATGGAATACCGTGATCTGGATGACCGGATGGTCACCTATGAAGCTGTCCGCCGCCTCATCGGCCTGTGGATTAACGACCTTGTGGACGAGACCCGGGCACGCGTGAAGCGGCTGAAGCCCCAGTCTGCCGCCGAGGTGCGGGCGCTGGGCGAGCCGTTGATCGGCTTTTCCGAGGCCCTGGAAGGCCCGCAGCGCGCCCTGCGGACGTTCCTTTATTCCCGCATGTACAAGCACTACCGGGTCAACCGGATGCGCTCGAAGGCCAAGCGCGTGCTGGCAGACCTGTTCGAGGTGTTCCTGAACGAGCCGCAAACCCTGCCGCCGCCTTGGAACGCCGCCGCCATCAGGGAAGAAGGCATCGGCAGGGCCCGCATCGTGTGTGATTACATGGCGGGAATGACCGATACCTATGCCCTGGAAGAGTATCGCCGGCTGTTTGATACAAGCGCGCTTACCTAGCGGAAAAGGGCAGCGGGAAACGGCATTTCCACCGGGTGAAAGGGCCTCTCTTCAAGGCTCGTTAAGGAAGCTCCCTTAAAAATTAACCTACGTGAATGATTCCAAGGAGTTCTCCCATGAGCCGATCGGACATGGCAGGCCGTGAAAACCCGTTTGAAGACGACTATCGTGGCTTTGATGTGCGCGAGGATGAAGCCGCGCGCGGACCCCTTATCCTCACCCTTGCGATTGGCGTGCTGCTGATTTTCGGCGGCGTTGTCTGGAATACCTACCGGCAGGGCGTGCGCCCCGCCACCGATGGCCTGCCCAGCGTGATCGCCGAGGCCCAGCCCTTCAAACAGCTGCCCGCCGACCCCGGCGGCAATCCGGTGAAATACACCGACAAGCAGTTCTACGATGCCATGGACGCTTCGCAGCGGTCCGAAGCCGATATGAAGCTCGCCTCTGCCACCACGCCTGCAACTGGCGCCCTTGCGGGTGGCCCGCCGGCTGATCTGCGCCCGGTTCCATCCGAAACCCTTGCCGAAGAGACCGTCACCGCGGCGCCTACGCCGCAGCCCCTGCCGGTCACGGATCTGCCTTTGCCTGGCTCGGAAGCCAAGCAGCCGATTTCGGCCGTCTCAATCAAGCCGCCGGAGCCCATCGCGCCGCTGTCCTCGCAAGCGCGCTTCACCTTCACCGAATCCGGGACTTTTCTGGTCCAGATCGCCGCCCTGCGCTCGGAAGAAGCAGCAGAAACTGCATGGCGGCGCGTGACCTCTTCGGCCCCGGAGCTGTATCATGGCGCCTCGAAGCGCATTCAGCGGGCAGACCTCGGCTCTGAAGGCGTTTTCTACCGCCTCCGTGTTGGCGCCTTCGCCGAACGGTCGGAAGCTGTCGCTTTCTGCGAGGCGATCAAGGAAACCGGGGCGAACTGCATCGTGGTGACGGGATAAATTGGTGAAAGCCTGCATTCTCAGCGTATCGGGTCCGGAGTTGACCCCCGGCGAAGCTGCGCTCTTTGCAGCTGAAAACCCGTGGGCCGTGATCCTGATGGGGCGCTCCTGCGTGTCGCGGATGCAGGTGCGCCGGCTGGTAGCAGATATCTGGACCGCCACAGGCCGCGAAACGCTGATCTTCATCGACCAGGAAGGCGGCCGCGTGGCCCGCCTGAAGGCGCCTGAATGGCCGCTGTTCCCGCGTGGTGCCGACTATGCCGCGCTTTATCAGCAGGACAAGGCGCTCGGCCGCGAGGCCACATGGCTCGGCCACCGCCTGATCGCATCCGAGCTGGCTGCGCTTTCCATCCATGCTGATTGCTCCCCGGTCGTCGACCTGCCGGTGCCCGGCGCGCATGACGTGATCGGGGACCGGGCCTTCGGCACAGAGCCCGAGCAGGCCGCAGACCTTGCCCGCGCCGCCCTCGACGGCCTCACCGCTGGCGGCGTTGCGGGCGTCATCAAGCACATTCCCGGTCATGGCCGCTCGGTGGCTGACAGTCATTTGGAACTGCCCCGCGTTACCGCCGGTCAGAACGAACTCGCCAAGGATTTCGACGCCTTCGCCCGCGTCGCCGATGCGCCGATGGCGATGACGGCCCACATCGCCTATGAAGCCTATGATCCCGGCAAGGCCGCCACCGTATCGAGGATCATGATTCAGGACATCATCCGGGGCCGAATCGGCTTTGATGGTCTCCTGATGACGGATGATCTGGGCATGAAAGCATTGGGCGGCACCCTGACCGAGCGGGCAGCGGCGTCGATCGCGGCGGGCTGCGATGTGCTGCTGCACTGTTCGGGCTTCCTGAAGGAGGCCGATGCCATCCTCGCCGAGATGACCGAAGTGGCCAAGGCCGCGCCGCACCTTTCCGGCAAGGCAGCCGTGCGCGCTGCCGCGGCTGACGCCATCGCGAAGAAGGCCCAGCCTTTTGAGCCGGCGCCTGCCTGGAAGCGGTTTCATGAACTGATCCCCCCGCCGGGAGCCATGGCATGAGCGGCGAAACGATCTCGATTGATGCCCTGTCTGCGGGCGCGGAAGACGCTGAAGGCGTCAACATCTTCAATGTCGAGATCGGCGGCTATGAAGGCCCGCTCCACCTGCTTCTGGAACTCGCCCGCCGCCAGAAGGTGAACCTGCTGCAGATTTCCATGCTGCGCCTGGCTGAGCAGTATCTCGCCTTTGTCGAGGATGCGCGTACGAAGCGGATCGATATTGCGGCAGACTATCTGCTGATGGCCTCCTGGCTTGCCTTCATGAAGTCGCGCCTGCTGCTGCCCAAGCCTGAAGCGCTTGAGGAAGACGAGCCGACGGGCGAGGAAATGGCCGCGCGCCTGTCCTTCCGCCTGAAACGCCTCGAAGCGATGCGCCAGGCCGTGCGAGAACTGGAAGCCGGGCCGGTTCTGGACCGCGTTGTGTTCCTGCGCGGCGAGACCGAGCAGCCCAAGGTTGTGAAGCATACGGAATATACCGCCTCGCTCTACGATCTCTCTACGGCGCTCGGCACCATCCGGGACCGCCGCGAGAAGGAGCGTCCGCATCGGATTGAGCAGCAGCTGGTCCTGCCGCTCGAACAGGCGCGCACGACGCTGCGCGGCCTGCGCGAGCAACTCGATCAATGGGCAAGCCTGGCCGACATCCGCACCGCGATGACCGACATCAACCCCGAAGTGCCCGAACGCTCGGTGACCGCCAGCGTGTTCTCTGCTGCGCTGGAGCTGACGCGCGACGGGGAAGTGGACCTGCGGCAGGACACGCATTTCGCGCCGATCTATATGCGCCGCGTCGCCGCCCGCCCGCCGGAGCTGGCCAAGGCAACAGCGTAGGGTGGACGCCATGATTGACGACACCGCGCACACTCAAAATTCTGAAGATCCGCAGGCAGAGTTTCCTGGCCTGACGACGCCTGCCTTTGAGGGCTCGCGCGAAGAGCTGCTTGCCGAAGGCGTGCGCCGCGCGGAAGCTGTCTTGTTTGCCGCTGGCCAGCCGCTCTCGGCCGAACAGGTGGCGCAGGTGCTGCCGCAGGGCATCGAAGCTGGTGAAGTGCTGATGACGCTGCGCGGCATCTATGCAAAGCGCGGCGTGAACCTTGTTGAGGTGGCAGGGAAGTGGCGCTTCCAGACGGCGCAGGATCTTTCCTGGCTGTTCGTGGAAGAGCGTCAGGTTCAGAAAAAGCTGGGCCAGGCCGCCCTGGAAACGCTCGCCATCATCGCTTATGGCCAGCCGGTGACGCGCGCGGAGATCGAGGCCGTGCGCGGCGTCGCCGTTGCCAAGACCGTGATTGATACGCTGCTGGAAACCGGCTGGGTGCGCACGCGCGGGCGCCGCAAGACGCCGGGCCTGCCGATCTGCTATGGCACGACCGACAAGTTCCTCGAGCATTTCGGCCTCGAAAGCCTGGATACGCTGCCCGGCAAGGCTGATCTTGAAGCTGAAGGGCTGCTCTCCGATGTGATCCCGGCAGGCTTCCAGATGCCCGATGAGGAAGCGCTGACCGAAGATGATGTGCTCATCAATGATCTGGGCGAACTGGCTGATACTGAATCTTTCGTCACGGATTTTGTGACGGAAGAAGAAGTGGCCGCCGAGGAAGGTCCGCTTGCGGAGGAAGTTGCGCCTTCTGAACCTGAGGCGTCCGATGAGGACGAGTTTGAAGAAGACGGGGCCGTCAGTGTGTTCGCCTATACCCGCGCGCCAGAGCGCACGCAGGAAGAGGTCGACGAGTTCGACGGCGCGGACATCAAGGCGGCCGTGATGCGCCTGCGAAAGGAAACGCGCGTGCCTCAGCAGCCCATGGACACCTGGCGCGACGACGAATAGCGCGGGCCTGAAAGGAACCTTTCTGTGACGGCTTCCGGTGACCTGCCTGTCGATGTGTGGACCTGGAGTCTCGATATTGATGAGGCTCTGGCGGCGAAGCTGTCTGCCTGGCTGACCGGGGAAGAACGCAAGCGCGCAAGCGCCTTTGTCACGCCACAGCTACAATGCCGCTGGATTGCCGCGCGAGCGGGCATGAGGGGTATACTCGCGTCAGTACTTGGTGTTTCCCCGCAGACACCTGTCTTTGCGCTCGGCCCTCATGGGCGCCCCGAGCTGGCAGGGGTAGATAGTCCGTGCTCGTTCAATCTCAGTCACAGCGAGTCCCTGGGGGCGTTTTCTGTCAGTGAGGCCGCCGTCGGGGTTGATGTGGAGCAGATCAAGGCGTTGCCCGAAGGCGTGGCAGGGATGGTGTTCTCGAAGACGGAGATCGCGGCGCTGGAGGCAGCGCCGGAAGACGCCCGCGCGGTGGTTTTCTATCGCTACTGGACGGCAAAGGAAGCGGTTCTCAAAGCGCTCGGCACCGGGCTTTCGGTCTCCGGACGAAGTTTTACTATCGACATCTCCCGGCCAGAAACGCCGCGTCTTGTCTCCGCTGACTGGAAGGATGAAGACACCCAGGCCTGGCAACTCGCGGCCTTCCATCCGAAAGACGGGTTTGCGGGCGCCGTTGCCGTGAGAACGCAGAGGCCGCTGCGCCTCAACCTTCAGTCCTGGTCCTTCGGGGAGTAACGGCCCTGCTCAGGCCTCGGGCGGCGGAAAGCGGAAGCGCATTGGGCTGTCATAGTCGGTGCGGATTTCTTCCTCCCGCGTGCCCCCACCAATATTGTGGATGTAGAGCGCGCGATCCGTAAGCGGATCATAGCCTGAGAAGATCGCGATATGGGGCAGGCGCCCGCCAAGGCGCATCGTCACAAGGTCGCCCGCCTGCCAGTCTTCCCGCCGCCCCGGCGCTTCGCGTTTCAGGCCCTGCCGGGTGAAATAGCGCTCCAGATTGGGCACGCGGCGATGGTCGATGTTCCGGTCAGCGCGGGTGAGCCCCCATGTTCCGGGATAGCTTGAGAAGTTCGCCTTCATGTCGGCATGGACCAGCTGCTGAAGGTCCACATCGAACGCATCCCGATAGGCGCGGATGATGACATCCGTACACACACCGGTTTTGCGGGGCACATCGCCGCCGGGATAGCCCAGCGTCACATACGCCGGATCGTAGCCGGTCGTCACGCCGATCTGCGTTCGCGCGGCGCGCAGCAGTTTGTCCGTCCAGTCTCGTGCCGGCTCGGCAAACCCTGCTGCAGGCAGCAAGGGCAAGGCAAGGCCCGTAGCCAGAAGGGCGCGGCGCGTGATCATGATACGGATCAAACCGCGCCCTTGCGGCAGGATTTAGGCGAAGGCGCGGCTAGAACCCGCGAAATTCGGCCACTTCTTCCAGGGGCGCGCGCTCGGCGCGCAGCGTATTGGCCTTCTCGTTCGGGTCCGGCTTGCCCACGGCCACGCCGCACCAGACCATTTCCGTCGGCCCAAGGCCGAAATGTTCTTTCAGCGTCGGGCGCAGGATGCCCCAGCATTCCTGGAAACAGGTGCCCCAGCCGCGCTCTTCAGCCAACAGGGCAAGCGTCTGCAGATACATGCCGGCATGGCCCCACTGCCCATGGCCCATCCGCTCGTCGATGACGAGGAACACCGCCACCGGTGCGCCGAAGAAACGGAAATTGTTGGCAAACCAGCGCAGGCGCCCGGCCTTGTCCTCGCGCGGAATCTCGAGGGCTTCATACAGCATCTCGCCGACGCGGCGGCGGCGCGCTTCGTGGGGTTCCCAAAGGCCCTTGGGATAGATCGGCCGGTCGGTCGGCTCGCCGGCCGGATTGGTGGCGAGCTTGGCCTGGGCGATCTCGATCACCTTGTCCTTCTCCGCGCCCGTGACGACGATGACACGCCAGGGCTGGGTATTGCCGCCCGAAGGCGCGCGCTGGGCTGTCGTCAGCCAGGCTTTGATGTCTTCCAGCGGCAGGGGATCGGGCAGGAACCCGCGCGTTGAAATCCGCTGCTCGACGGCTTGGGTAACGTCCATGAAAAAAACCTCCTGTCAGATCTGACAGGAGGTCTAATCAGGTGCCGTGGCGGTCGCCAAGCCTTACTTTGGGTGAAGCACGACCGGCATCCAGGTGTAGCCCTTCACGAAGGCGTTCTGGTTCAGCGACGGTTCGGCCAGCACTTCGACATGCTCGAACCGCTCCATGAGCTCTTCCCAGAGAATGCGTAGCTGTAGCTCGGCCAGGCGGTTGCCCACGCAGCGGTGGATGCCGAAGCCGAAGGAGATGTGGCGGCGGGCTTCCGGACGGTCGATGATATACTCGTTCGGCTTGTCCCAGAAACGCTCGTCCCGGTTGGCCGAGGCATACCACATGGCAACCTGGTCGCCTTTCTTGATGGTCTTGCCGTGCATCTCGACATCTTCCAGCGCGGTGCGGCGCATATAGGCGAGCGGCGTCTGCCAGCGGATCGTCTCGGAAACCATGTTCGGAATGATCGACGGATCAGCCTTCAGCTTCTCGTATTCCTTCGGGAACTTGTTGAGCGCATAGACCGAGGCGGTCATCGAGTTGCGGGTCGTGTCGTTGCCGCCCACGATCAGCAGGATGACGTTGCCGAGCAGTTCCATCGGCGTCATGTTCTTCGTCTTCTCGCCATGGGCCAGAAGGCTCATCAGGTCCGGCTTCAGCGGCTGTTGCTGGCGTTCCTGGAAGATGCCCATGAACGTCATCAGACAGTTCATCATCGTGGCTTTCCACTCTTCCTCACCGCCGGGGCAGATGTCGGGATTGTGCATGCCAGTGGCCACGTCAGACCAGTGCGTCAGGTCGCGGCGGCGCTCGAACGGATAGTCGAACAGCGTGGCCAGCATCATCGTGGTCAGCTCAACGGAAACCTTGTCCACCCAGTCGAACGGCTCGTTGACGGGCAGGGTGTCGAGCAGACCTTGGGTGCGCGAGCGGATCAGCGGCTCGTAGACCTTCAGCATGTCCGGCGCGACGGCGGGCTGAACGGTCTTGCGCTGCTCAGAGTGGCGCGGCTCGTCCATCGCGATGAACATCGGCATTTCAAAGTCGCTGATCGGCGAGCCCAGGGTGATGCCGCCATATTCCCAGCTTGAGGAGAAGCGTTTGTGATCGGTGTCGATCGCCATCACGTCGTCATAGCGGGTGATCGACCAGAACGGGCCGGGGAAGCTGTCCGGGCAATAGTGAACCGGGTCTTCATTGCGCAGGCGCTCGAAGCGGTCCCAGTATCTGCCCTGGCGCCACAGCTCGCCATCGATCAGGTCGAGCGTCGTCAGATCAACCTCAGAAGCAGGGGGAATCTCTGCCCCGAAGCGGTAGTTGTGCGGATGGAGCGGTTCGCGCTCCGTCACCTTCGGGCGCTGAAGCGCGGGGTGATTGACGAAAGAAACGGTGTCGGCGGCCATATTCAATCCTCCAGGAATCCCACCCTCTTGGCGGGGCGTATCGCGTCGCTGGGGAAAGTTTTAACACAGGCTTTTTGAAAAAACCATGACGCTTGCGTCATTTTTTTGCGGTTCAGGCAGGATGGCGCTCGGCTCGGGCCGCCAGAAGGGCCTGGCGGAGGGCTTCGGCGAAGGAACTCCGCTCTGTCGGCGTCAGGAAACGGCCAATGATCCAGGCGGTTTTGCCATGCTCGATTCGCAGCCAGCTGGTCGGCCGGGCAGGCTCTTCCAGCTCCACCCGGGCAAAGGCAGAGGGCACTTCTGCGTGCTTTTCCCGGCCTTTGGCATCCTTGTGATGCAGGTGGATGGCTCGGGCGGTTACGGTCACGCGGGTTTCTTCCCGCTGCCGCTTGTAGGAGATGTGGAAAGCCAGCCAGATGGCAGCAATGTCCAGCCCCATGAAGCCCAGGATAGGCCCGGCCCCCATCGACCAGAACATCAGCCCGGTCATGAAAAAGGTGAAGGCGATGGCGGCCATGGCGATGATAAAGCCCTGCCGGCTGAGCGACCGGTTGGGCGTCAGCACAGCGTCCATGTAAACCGTTTCTTCTGCGGGAAGCATACGTTGAAGAGATAACACGCCCTTGCGCCGGGAAAAGGGCGCTCTATGCCTCACATCATGCCAGATGCTGCCAAACCCGCCAAAAAGACCGCCCGCGCCACCCCGCGCTCGAAATTCACCCGTGCCAAGGCGGCCGAACTGTTCGCCGCGCTGGCTGCAGACCGGCCCGATCCGCGCACCGAGCTGGAGTTCGTCAATCCGTTTACATTGCTGGTGGCCGTCGCCCTCTCGGCGCAGGCCACAGACGTTGGCGTGAACAAGGCCACGCGCAAGCTGTTTGCGGTCGCGGATACACCGGAGAAAATGCTTGCGCTGGGGGAAGCGGGCGTCGCCGGTTACATCAAGACCATCGGGCTCTGGCGCAACAAGGCAAAGAACGTCATCGCGCTCAGCCAGAAGATCCTCGACGAGTTCGGGGGCGAGGTGCCGCGCACCCGAGATGAGCTGACTACCCTGCCGGGCGTCGGCCGCAAGACGGCGAATGTCGTGATGAACGAAGCCTTTGGCGAGCCGACCATTGCTGTCGACACCCATATCTTCCGCGTTTCCAACAGAACGGGGCTCGCGCCGGGCAAAACGCCCGATCATGTCGAGGCGGGCCTTGAGCGCATCACGCCGCTCGAATTCAAGAAGGGCGCCCATCACTGGCTGATCCTGCACGGGCGCTATGTCTGCAAGGCGCGCACACCCGAATGCTGGCATTGTGTGATCGCCGATCTCTGTGCCTTCAAGCCGAAGACGCCAGACCCCGCCGCCCGCGCGGCGCTGGGGCCGAAAAAACCCCGTAAACCACCTTCAGGCGCAATATGAATTGACGTTGGCGTCCGGCTCGGCAAACCTTTTCCAAAGGGTATCGAGAGGGAAGAATGCCATGCGTAACAGGCTCACCAAGGCTGGTTCCATGAAAGCGTTGGCGCTCGCCTTGCTGACCCTTGGCATGCCCGTCTGGTTATCGGCCTGTGGAGGCGGTGGCGGTGGCAGCAGTGGGGGCGGCGCTGCTTCACCGCCACCACCGCCTCCGCCGGTTGCCGGGCCAACCTGGACGCAGGGCGTCTATCAGCCCGCCAGCACGTTCAAGAACCGCTGCGAGGTCCGCCGCGTCGGCCGGGACATCGAAGGCAACACCTATCCCGATGTACAGGGCACCGCGCTGGAAGAGCGTTTCTGGCTGCGCTCATGGACCAACGAGACCTATCTCTGGAACACTGAAGTAACCGACCGGAATCCGGCGAACTTCACCAACCGGCTGGATTATTTCGCCGTGTTGCGCACCTTTGCCACCACCCCCTCGGGCAAGGAGAAAGACGATTTCCATTTCAGTGAGCCTACGGAGGAATATCTGGCCGCCCGCAATGCTGCGCCCACGGCGACCTACGGGGCCAGCTATATTGCGTTCTCGACAACGCCCCCGCGCGATTTCCGTATCCGGTATACAGAGCCGAACTCGCCGGCTTCCACAATGGTCAGCGGCCAACCGAATTTCGAGCGTGGCTCACGCATCCTCCGGATCAACGGCATTGATCTGGTGAGCACGAATTCGCCCTCCGACATCAACCAGCTGAATGCCGCCCTGTTTCCGTCCACGCCCGGGCTGACGAACAGCTTCACGGTGGAAGACCCAGACGGCGCAACCCGCACTGTGTCGCTCACATCGGTGAACCTGTCTTCCAAGCCCGTCAACCGTACCCGGATCATCAGCACGCCCACCGGCAATGTCGGGTATATCCTGTTCAACACGTTCAGCCCCTATGCCAGTGAGCGCGACATCTACGATGCCATGGCGGCCATGCAGACGGCGGGTGTCAGCGATCTGGTGCTGGACCTGCGCTACAATGGGGGCGGCCTCCTCGCCGTGGCGTCCCAGCTCAGCTACATGATCGCCGGCGAAACACGCACGCGCAATCAGGTGTTTGAGCAGCTCCGTTTCAATGCCGCCGCCGGAAACCGCAATCCTGTAACCGGGGCAGTCAATAATCCGATCCCGTTCTATTCAACGGGCGTCGGTTTCACGGTGCCGGATGGAACGCCGCTGCCATCGCTCAACCTGCCGCGTGTCTTTGTCCTGTCTACGGGGTCCACCTGCAGCGCCAGCGAGGCTGTGGTGAACGGCCTGCGCGGCATTGGCGTGGAAGTGATCCTTATCGGCAACACCACCTGCGGAAAGCCTTTCGGTTTCTATCCCACGGACAATTGCGGCGAGACCTACTACACCATCCAGTTCCAGGGCGTGAACGGGCAGGGGTTTGGGGATTATGCCGACGGCTTCATTCCGAGCAATTCGGCCGCTTCCTTTGGCGTGCGCCTTCCAGGTTGCCAGGTGAGCGACGACCTCTCGCGCGAGCTGGGCGATGAAAACGAGCGCCTGCTGGCGGCTGCGCTGAGCTATCGCGGGTCGCTGGCTTGCCCGGCGGTATCCGCTCAGGCGACCACGGCTGTGGCGAGTGCGAATGGCAGCGCTGGTTCCGGGGGCATCCCCCTGCGGCCGCCATCGCCCTCCACGCTTGAAACGAACCGCGACATGACCATGCCCCATGGCAGATAGGAGTTAGGTGTCATGAAATACCGTGTCCTGAGTATTTCCATGCTGGCCGGTATTGCGGCCTGCCAGTCCTCGCCCCAGCCTGCGACGCTGACAGACGCCTCTCCGGAAACCCTCTCGGTTCTGACAGGTGTTCTCGCCGCCGCGGTCGACCGCGCCCAGATCCAGCTCGGCCCCGGAGACCTGACAAAGGAGTCGGTCATTTCCGTCCTGCCCCCCAGGCCGGGGCCCCTGGAAGGCAACAGCCCCGCCATGCCGACCATCTTCGACATCGTCCTTATAGACGGGGACTGCTATGTCCGCGAACGCCAGAGCGGGGAAATGTTCCCGCTGACGGGCATTGCCTGCACGCCGGTCGAAGCGAATTAGGCGGCGCTGATCCGTTTCGCCACGGCCGCCGCCATCCGCTCGCCCAAGCCTGGCCCTTCCTTGGGGTAGAGGTAGGGCTCAATCACTTCCAGTTCCATCAGCAGCAAAGCGCCATCTTCCCCGCGCAGCATGTCGACGCGGCCATAGAGCGGCGCCTCATCCAGCGCGCTCAGAATGGTGCGCGCGGCAGCAAGATCGTCCGCAGACGGATGCAGACCTTCCTCCCGCCCGCCATAGCTTGACTGGATGCGATAGTCGCCCGGCTGCGCGCGCTTGATCAGCGCATGGCAGAATTCCCCGTCGATGAAGATGAAGGAAAGCTCGCCCTCCTTCTGGATCATCGGCAGGAAGGGCTGCGCCATCATCGGATGTTTCATTTGCGGGATCGCCTCGCCCCGGCTCAGCTTGTGCTGGTCCTTGGCGCCCGCGCCCACCTGCCGCTTGAACACAACCGTATCCGCGCCCAGCGCATCGAACGCGGCCTTCGCTTCGGCCTCCCCGCATGTGTCGAGCCAGAGTGTCGGGATCAGCCTGGCGCCCTTGGCTTCCAGATCGCGCAGATAGGTCTTGCGGGAATTCCAGCGCACGAGGTCTGCCGGATTATAAAGCCGCGTCTGTTTGCCGATGGCGTCCAGCGCGGCGAGGAATTCCTCGAGGCGATCCCAATAGTCCCAGGTTGTGCCGATGATGGCGGCCTCAAACTGGGTCCAGTCCACCTTCGGGTCGTCCCAGCACACATCCACCACTTCCAGGCCGCGCGCGCGGAAAGGGCTGCGCAGGGCGTCCATCATGAAGTCATGCTCGAAAGCATCCGTCCGGCGGATCATGGAGCCCGGAATGGTAACACGGCTGGCAAGATAGGCGACTTTTTTCATGGGAGGGACAGATCGTTTTCGCTGGAGAAAGGGGCAGGCCCCGGCCTGCGCTGCGCTCTAGCGGCCTGCGGGTCTTGTGTCCACGCGCTGTGTCTGGCAAGGCGCGGAACGCCTGAGTTTTAATGAGTTTCGAGGAGCCGCCCCCAGTGACCGCAGCAAAATTCGACGTCGTCGGCCTCGGCAATGCCATCGTGGATGTTCTTGCCCGCGCAGACGATGCGTTCCTCACCCGCCATGGCATCCACAAGGACGTCATGCAGCTGATCGAGGAACCGCGCGCCGAAGAGCTGACGGGGCTGGCAAAAGATGCGGTGATCACCTCGGGTGGCTCGGGCGCCAACACGATCGCCGGCCTCTCCAGCTTCGGCGGCAAGGCAGCCTATATCGGCAAGATCTCCAATGATGAGCTCGGCCACCAGTTCATGCGCGAGATGATGAAGGCTGGCGTGCCCTTCCACACGCGCCCGCTGGAAGAGGGCCCGGCAACGGCCCGCTCGATCATCTTCGTCACCGCTGACGGCCACCGTTCCATGAACACCTTCCTCGGGGCTTCGGTCCTCTTCTCGAAGGAAGATGTCGATGCCGACCTCGTGCGCAGCGGGCAGATCCTTTATCTTGAAGGCTATCTGTTTGACCGCGACGAGGCCAAGGAAGCCTTCGTTCATGCCGCCGAGATTGCCAAGGCGGCCGGTCGCAAGGTCGCCGTCACCCTGTCCGACAAGTTCTGTGTTGACCGGCACCGGGCCAGCTTCCGCCACCTCGTGAAGGGTTTTGCCGATATCGTGTTCGCCAATGAAGCTGAGCTTCTCTCACTTTACGAAACCGAAGATTTTGATGCGGCCCTGAAGGCGCTGCACGCCGATTGTGCGGTCGCGGCGGTTACCCGGAGCGAGAAAGGCTCCATCGTGTTCGGCGATGGCGATCCGATCATGATCCCGGCTGAGCCTGTGGACGCTGTAGTCGATACCACCGGCGCGGGCGATCAGTATGCCGCTGGTTTCCTCTTTGGTGTGGCCCGCGGCCTGCCACTCGCCACCTGCGCGCGCCTTGGCCATATCGCGGCGGCTGAAGTGATCGGTCATATCGGCCCGCGCCCCGCCGTCTCCTACAGCGATCTGGCCGAAGCCGCCGGTATTCGTGTTTAGGGTACGGATTATTCCTGAAACCTAGCGTTTCTTTCTGGAACTTTCGTTTATCTGCGGTACAGTTGCCGCATGAAATGGTCAGAACTGAACGATAACTGGTGCCCGGTCGCGCGGACCCTGTCCGTCGTTGGAGACCGTTGGACTCTGCTGATCCTGCGGGATTGTTTCCTCGGCAAAACCAAGTTCGAGGAGTTTGCCGAGTCAGGGGGCATGACCCGGCATATCCTGGCAGACCGGCTCAAACGCCTGGTCGAAGTGGGTATCCTGGAGCGCCGCGCCTATTCCACTTCGCCAAAACGCTACGATTATGTGCTGACCGCCAAGGGCGAGGAGCTGCGCCCCGCCCTGACGATCATGAAGGAATGGGGCAAGAAGCACCTGCCCATCCGCCGCGCCGCCCTGGAAGGCTGACCGCCGGGGCCGCCCGGCATCAAACCGGATAGCGCAGGATAGCGCCCACCGAGCGCCCGCCGGGAACTTCGCCGGCGCGCACGGCAAACACCTTGCCGCCATTGACGATCACCCGGCGCGCCACTTCATCCACCAGCCGGTAGTTGTCTGCCGTATCCACCTTGGCGAAGGTCACGTGGCCCTTGTCGTCAATCAGGCCGGGGCGGGTGTCGTTCATATCTGCAAACAGCGTGTCCACCGCTCCATAGGTCGCGGCGCGGGCCACGTCGGTCAGGTCGGTAGCTGTCCGCCCGTTTGAGGAATGCTGCTCGAACACCTGCGCTGCCTTGAACAGGTCTTCAGCATACACACCATCCAGAACCGGTACGGAGAGGCGTGCCAGCTCATTGTCTTTCACGGCGTCGGGGCTGACGCGGATCTGGTCATGCGCCATCCGGTGATAGGTATTCACATGCGGATAGAGATGCGCCAGCGGATCAACAGCGGCGACGATCAGCGGCGTATCCCGTCCCGCCAGGATGGGGCGCAGGGCCGCATCAATCGCCCGCAGATATGAGAGGTGACGGATCCGCTGTCCTTCCTCGCCATGAATCCGGGTGAAGGAAGATTTGTCGTTGATCGTCGTTTTGCCCGCATGGCTTGCCGCGTCCTTCGGCAGGCCCGGCACCTTCACCTTCTTTGCCGGCATGTCGGAAAACACCTGCACCAGCCGCACGCCTTTCTCAGACAGCGCCAGAACAAACGCTTCGTGCGGAAAGGTCACCGCGCGCATGAGCGGCAGCAGGTGAAACCGGTCGGCCACCTCCGTTGAGGGCGCCAGCTTGTTGGCCAGCCGGAAGCTGGTCACCCCTGAAGGGGTGGCAAATACAGCCAGGCTGTTTGCCTGCACGCGCCAGAAATGGTCGTCCTCGGCAAGGTGCAGCAGGGCGATCTCGGCGAGGCCGACTTCCCGCTTGGCGTGGCCCGCTGCGCGCGCCTGATCGGCCGCTTCACTGATCAGATGACGGAATTTCAGCCGCGATTCGCCAATGCGCTGGGTCAGCGGAGTCGTCGGTACATAGATGGAGATGCACACATCCCCGCGCGCGGCATTCAGCCGGGCAATATCCTGAGGGGTTGGGGTATCCACATACAGCATGACAAGGCCTCCCGTTGATCTGCTTCAACGTGAGAACAGTTCATTCCGAAGAGGACGCCTCTCAATAAGGAAAACTACGGATCGGCCTAGAGGATAAACTTCGAGAGGTCCGCATTCCCCGCCAGCGTGCTGACTTTTTCGTCCACATAGCTCGCCGTGATCACAAAGGTCTCGCCGGCCTTGTCCGGCGCGTCAAAGCTGATTTCATCCAGCAGCCGCTCAAGGATCGTCTGCAGGCGGCGTGCCCCGATATTCTCGATGGTCTTGTTCACGGCTTCGGCCAGGTCGGCAATCCGGTCGATGGCGGCGTCCTCAAAGGTCAGGGTCACGTTTTCGGCTGCCATCAGCGCTTCATACTGGCGGATGAGGCTCGCCTGCGGTTCCACCAGGATGCGGCGCAGGTCGTCCCGCGTCAGCGGCTCCAATTCCACCCGGATCGGCAACCGCCCCTGCAGTTCGGGCAGCAGGTCGGACGGCTTGGAAACGTGAAACGCGCCCGAAGCGATAAACAGGATATGATCGGTTTTCACCGCGCCGCGCTTGGTCGAAACGGTGGTGCCTTCGATCAGGGGCAAGAGGTCGCGCTGCACGCCTTCGCGGCTTACATCCGCGCCGCCCCGGTCCTTGCGCGCGGCAATCTTGTCGATCTCGTCGAGGAACACGATTCCGTCTTCCTCCACAGCCGAAACCGCCTCGCGCACGATCTGGTCTTCATCCACCAGCTTGTCGGCTTCCTCGGTCACCAGCGGCTTTGCCGCCTCGCGCACGGTCGTCCGTACACGGCGCGTGCGCCCTCCCATGGCCTTGCCCAGCATGTCGCCCAGATTGATCATGCTCATCGATCCGCCCTGTCCGGGGATGTCCAGCATCTGCATGGGATTGTTCGTGTCGGCAAAGTCGATGTCGACTTCCTTGTCGTCCAGCTCTCCCGCGCGCAGCTTGCGGCGGAACACTTCGCGGGTAGAGGCCTGTGCTTCGGCGCCGACGAGGGCGTCCAGCAGGCGTTCCTCGGCCTTGTCGCGCGCGGCCTGTTCCACACCGGCCCGCTTCTGCTCGCGGATCATGGAAACAGCTGCCTCCACCAGATCCCGCACGATCTGCTCCACATCCCGTCCCACATAGCCCACCTCGGTGAACTTCGTGGCTTCCACCTTCAGGAAAGGCGCATTGGCAAGGCGCGCGAGGCGGCGGGAAACCTCGGTCTTGCCCACGCCCGTCGGTCCGATCATCAGGATATTCTTGGGCGTGATCTCGCCGCGCAGGTTTTCCGGCGCCTGCTTGCGCCGCCAGCGGTTGCGCAGGGCAATGGCCACGGCGCGCTTGGCGGCGTTCTGGCCAACGATGTGGCGGTCAAGTTCGGCAACGATTTCTCGGGGCGTCAGGTGTTTCATGAAGTCCGTTTCGTCTGTCTCTGCCTGGCACCTCTAAGGGCGGCGCCGAGGGAGGTTCATTGAAGAAAGAGGCGGTCTCGTTGGAGAAACCGTTGGAGTTTTTCGCCAGCGCCTAAACGTCCAGCGTTTCCACACTGAAATGGCTGTTGGTGTAAACGCAGATATCGGCAGCAATCTGCATCGCCTTGCGGCCGATCACTTCGGCGTCGTTCTCATAGTCATAGAGGCCACGGGCCGCTGCCAGCGCATAATTGCCGCCTGAGCCAATGGACACGACCGGATGTTCCGGCTCCAGCACATCGCCCGCCCCGGTAATCACCAGCGTGCTGTGCTTGTCCGCCACGATCAGCAGGGCTTCAAGTTTCTGGAGGTATTTCTCCGTCCGCCAGTCCTTGGCCAGCTCCACAGCGGCTCGTTGCAACTGGTCGGGGAAGCGTTCCAGCTTCGCCTCCAGGCGCTCGAACAGGGTGAACGCATCGGCAGTCGCCCCGGCAAAACCGGCAAGAATCGCCCCGCCGGCAATCCGGCGCACCTTGCGGGCATTGCCCTTCATTATGGTCTGGCCCATCGACACCTGTCCGTCGCTGAGCATCACGAGTTTGCCATTCTTGCGCACGGCGAGCACCGTCGTCCCGTGCCAGATGGCCTTTGAATCCTGAGGGTTAGTCATCCAGAACACATGGCGTCTTTGAGGGGCGCGCGCAATAGAGGGTGACTGCGGCAGGAAATACAGAAGATTGTCACATAACTGTCGCGGCCTTCTTCTATTTGGGGCACCGGATCACCCCCGGAAGGAAGTTCATGCTTCAGCAGCTCGGTCACTTGCCCATGGGCTGGCTACTGATCGCTCTGATTGCGGTCTTTGCGTCTGTAGCGTTTTTTGTCGGCCGTATCGGCGCCGAGCGCATTCTGCTTTCCGGCGCGCCGGCGCTGCATTCCCGGCCGAATTATCATGGCTATTTCGTTGCCATGTGGGCTGTCGTTCCGGCGGTTCTGGTGGCGCTGGCCTACGCACTGGGCGCCGAGCCTTTTGCCCGCGGCCAACTGACGAGCGAACTGCCACCCGCCTTTGACCTGCTCTCCGCACCGGAGCTGCAAACCTATCTCGACTCGGTGTCTCTGGCCGCCCGTTCTTCCGATTATGCCGGAACCGATCTCGTCTTCACGGCGGTCACCAATCGTTATCTGGAGATCATCGGCGGCCTCAACATTGGCGTGCTGGCCGTGATGGGGATCAGCGCCTTCCTGGGGCTTCTGTTCGCCCGCCGCCGCCTCGCCGCCAGCTTCCGGGCCCGCTCGCTGGTCGAGCGGGGTATGGAAGGCGTGCTGTTCTTCTGCGCGGTCGTCGCCATCGCCACCACCGCCGGCATTGTCATCTCGCTCCTCTATGAGAGCATCCAGTTCTTCAGCGTCATCCCGATCTGGGATTTTCTCTTCGGCACCCGCTGGAATGCGCAGACCGAAGCGGAGTTCGGCGCCCTGCCGCTGTTCTTCGGCACGTTCATGATCGCCCTGATCGCCATGTTCGTGGCCGCGCCCATCGGCCTCTTCTCCGCGATCTACCTCTCCGAATATGCCGGGCCCAAAGCGCGCGCCTGGATCAAGCCGATCCTCGAAATCCTCGCTGGTATCCCGACGGTGGTGTACGGCTTCTTCGCGCTGCTGGTTGTGGCGCCGGCCGTGCGATCCATCGCGCTCTGGATCAACGAGACGTTGATCAATATCGGCCTCACCAGCGAGCCGCTGCTGGCCGCCCAGCCCACCAGCGCGCTCGCGGCCGGTCTCGTCATGGGCATCATGGTCATTCCGTTCGTCTCATCGCTGTCGGATGACGTGATCAACGCCGTGCCGCAAACCCTGCGCGACGGCGCCTATGCCTTGGGCGCCACCAAGTCCGAAACGGTCCGCAATGTGGTCGTGCCTGCAGCGCTTCCGGGCATCATCGCCGCGCTGTTGCTGGCGGTTTCCCGCGCCATTGGCGAAACGATGATCGTCGTGATGGCGGCCGGCAAGAGCGCCCGCATCTCGATGGACCCGACCTCTGACCTCACCACCATCACCGTCCAGATCGTCTCCCTGATGACCGGCGAAACCGGCTTTGACGATCCCAAGACACTCTCCGCCTTTGCGCTCGGCCTCGTTCTCTTCGCCGTAACGCTGCTCTTCAACGTGATCGCCCTGCGCGTCGTCCAGAAATACCGGGAAAAGTATGACTGATCCGGCCGCCTCCGCTTTCTCCACGCCTGAAGCGCTCAAGCGCCTCAAGCGCCGCCGCGCCGCCGATGTGCGCTTCCGTTACTACGGGCTCGGCGCCATTTTCCTGGCTTTGGGCGCGCTGCTGCTGCTGGTCCTGTCCATCGGCTCGCAGGCAGTCTCTGCGGCGACCTACCATGTCGTGCGCTATGACATCACGCTGGATCCGGCTGTCATCACACCGCCAGGCGAAACATCGCCCGAGGACATCGCCCGCAATGTGGATGGCTTCTGGGAGCTGGCCCGCGACAACCTCCTGACAACCTTCCCGGAGGCGGACCGTGACCGCACCAGCCGCACCGCCGTTTCCGAATTCATCACCCGCCTGGCCGTCTTGCCGACTGCGCGTAAGGTCGCGTCCCGGCCCGAGATGGTGGGCAACGACATCACGCTCACCGCGCCGCTCAATGACGACCTTGATCTCTATCTGAAGGGCCAGGCCTTTCCGGAGCGCCGGGTGCGCATCGGAGCCATCACGGCTGTCACCGCGCAGGAGGACGGCTTCGCTGGCCTCGAAGGGCAGGGCGCGTTCACTCCGATCCTCACGGCGCTGACATCGCTTCAGTCCGATGGCGTCAGCATGGATGAGGGCTCAATTCTGCTCACCGCGGGCGGGGCCACCGGCCGCCTGCGCGACGTTCAGGCCGGCACAGCCCGCCTCGAACTCCTCACCGGTTCGCTCGACGCCTTCCGCAATAGCCCGGCGACCGCCCGTCTCATTGCTCTGCCCGAAGCCCAGCGCGTGGTGTCCGATCAGCAGATTGCCTGGACGCTCGCCCTGAAAGAGATGGGCCGCATCTCCCGCGTGCCGCGCTGGAGCCTGCTGACCAACTCGGACTCCACCTATCCCGAACTTGCCGGCGGCCTTGCGGCGCTCGTCGGGTCGCTGTTCACGATGCTGGTTACCGCGCTCGTCGCCATTCCGATCGGTATTCTGGCTGCGGTCTATCTGGAAGAGTTTGCCCCGAAGAACCGCCTGACCGATTTCATCGAGGTCAACATCAATAACCTCGCCGCTGTGCCGTCCATTGTGTTCGGTCTGCTCGGCGCGGCGGTTTATATCAACTTCCTCGGCATGCCGCGCTCGGCCCCGCTGGTTGGCGGTCTTGTGCTGGCGCTGATGACGTTCCCCGTGGTGATCATCGCCTCGCGCGCGGCGCTGAAGGCCGTGCCGCCTTCGGTGCGCTCGGGCGCGCTGGCCATCGGCGCGTCGCAGATGCAGACGGTGTTCCACCATGTTGTGCCGCTGGCAGCGCCAGGCATTCTCACCGGCGCCATCCTCGGCATGGCCCGCGCGCTGGGGGAAACTGCCCCGCTGCTGCTGATCGGCATGGTCGCCTTCGTCGGCGATGTGCCAACCGGGCCCACCGACGAATCCACCGTCATGCCGGTGCTGATCTTCACCTGGGCAAACAACGCAGAGCGCGCCTGGGAACCGATGACCTCGGCGATGATTGTTGTCCTCCTTGCTGTTCTTTTGCTGATGAACGGGTTGGTGGTATTCTTGAGACGAAAGTACGAGCGGAGATGGTAATGGATACCGATCACACACCACAGGCCGCCGGTTCCGTGCTGGCCCCCGCTGCCGATGCGCCCCCGGCCGCCGCCCCGCGGATCGATTGCCGGGACATCAAGGTGTTCTATGGCGCCACCCAGGCCATCCATGGCGTATCCATGTCCTTTCCGGACCGGGCCGTCACGGCGCTCATCGGTCCCTCGGGCTGCGGCAAGTCCACCTTCCTGCGCTGCCTCAACCGCATGAACGACACCATCGAGAACTGCCGCGTCGAAGGGCAGATCCTGATGGACGGGCAGGACATCAACGATCCCTCGATTGATGCCGTGCTGCTTCGCTCACGTGTCGGCATGGTGTTCCAGAAGCCGAACCCCTTTCCGAAATCGATTTACGACAACATCGCCTACGGCCCCCGCATCCATGGCCTTGCCACCAGCCGGGAAGATCTTGACGCGATCGTCGAGAAATCCCTCCGCCGCGCTGGCCTGTGGGATGAGGTGAAGGACCGCCTCCAGGCGCCCGGCACCAGCCTGTCGGGCGGCCAGCAGCAGCGTCTCTGCATCGCGCGCGCCATTGCCGTGCGCCCGGAAGTCATCCTGATGGATGAGCCTTGCTCGGCGCTTGATCCCGTGGCCACCGCCCGCATCGAGGAATTGATCGACGAGCTGCGCAAGCGCTACTGCATCGTCATCGTCACCCACTCCATGCAGCAGGCTGCCCGCGTCAGCCAGCGTACCGCCTTCTTCCACCTCGGCAACTTGATCGAGATGGGCGAGACAGAACAGATCTTCACAAACCCCCGCGAAAAGCGCACCGAAGACTATATCACCGGCCGGTTCGGCTGAGGGAGGAACATATGTCGGATCATATCGTCTCTGCCTATTCTGATGAGCTGGACAAGCTCTCCTCGGACATCATGCGCATGGGTGGCATCGTGGAAACGATGATCACTGACTCCTGCCGGGCGCTCAGCGCCAATGATCCCGTGCTCGCCAAGGAGGTGATCGCCCGCGACCCGCAGGTCGATGCCATCGAAGCTGAGGTGGAAAAACAGATCGTCAGCCTCATCGCGCGCCGCCAGCCGATGGGGCATGACCTGCGGATGATCCTCTCGGCACTGAAGATTTCCAACGAGCTGGAGCGGATCGGCGACCTGTCGAAGAATATCGCCAAGCGCGCCCTGCGCCTTGACGATCATGTCAGCATGGAGATGCGCAACGCCATCCTGCGCATGTCGCGCCCGGTGGCCCGCCAGCTCAACGAAGTGCTCGACGCGTATGCCTCCGGCAATGCCGTCCTGGCCAAGAATGTCTGGTCCAGCGATGACGACATCGACCAGCACTACAATGCGGTGTTCCGTGAAATGGTCACCTATCTCATCGAAGATCCCCGCCGCATCAGTGCCGGGGCACATATGCTCTTTATAGCGAAGAACCTGGAACGGATCGGCGACCACTGCACCAACGTGGCCGAATTCGTCTACTACCAGGCCGTGGGGGAATACCTGTCAGCCATGGACCGGCCGAAGCTGGACCAGGTTTGACGAATTTCGCTCAAACAGATTACGGAGCCCAACGATGAAACCCTACGTGCTTGTCGCAGAAGACGAAAGCGCCGTCTCCGAGCTGCTGCTCTACAACCTCAAGCGAGAGGATTATGAAGTCGCCATCGCCGCCGATGGTGAAGAAGCGCTGATGATGATCGACGAGCGGGCGCCCGACCTGCTGCTGCTGGACTGGATGCTGCCCAAGGTGAGTGGCATCGAAATCTGCCGCCGCGTCCGCGCCACCGGCGTCAATCCAAACCTTCCGATCATCATGCTCACCGCGCGCGGCGAGGAGAGCGACCGCATCCGCGGGCTTGATACAGGGGCGGACGATTACGTCACCAAGCCCTTCTCGACGACTGAGCTGATGGCCCGCGTCCGCGCCGTGCTCCGCCGCATCCGGCCCGGCCTCAAGGAAGACCGGATCACCGTCGGTGATATCGAGATCGACCGGGTGGCCCATCGCGTCTCCCGCAATGGCGAGGATATCCACCTCGGTCCGACGGAATTCCGTCTGCTCGATTATTTCATGCAGCATCCCGGCCGCGTCTTCTCGCGCGAACAGCTTCTCGATACCGTCTGGGGTTCGGACGTTTATGTCGAGGCGCGCACGGTGGATGTACATGTCGGCCGTCTGCGCAAGGCCCTCCGTCAGGCCGGGGGAGACGATCCGATCCGGACCGTCCGCTCTGCCGGCTACGCTCTTCGCGCGGACTGATTTTCTGTAAGACCGGACACAAAAAAGAAGCGGGGCGTTTCCGCCCCGCTTTTGATTCCTGCCGTGTATCCGAACTCTCAGAAGTTCAGGCGGATGCCAACGCCCACATAGCGGCCCGGGTTGCCACGGGCGCCGTCTGCGCCGCGATGCATGATGGCGCGCTCGTCGAACACATTGTCCACCTTGGTGTAAACTTCCACCACATCGCTGATATCATAGGAGGCCGACAGGTCCACCGTGAGCAGACTTTCCGTCCGCAGATAGGTATCGTCGATGCCAATCCGGTCGCAGGTCGTCGTGGTGCAGGTCTCGTCGGTATAGTTCAGCGCCGCATAGACATCCCAGCCGCCCTGATGTTCGATACCGAATTGCAGCACGCCGGTATGCGGCGGGGTATAGTCCAGCGTGTCGCCCGCCAGAACGCCGCCTGCCGTGTCGGCGGCCCGTGTGTATTCGCCATCGGTGTAGGTGTAGGAGAGGCGCGCCGGAATGGAGAAGCTTTCGTTCTGGAAGAGCGTGGCAAACGCGCCCAGTTCCAGGCCGTAAACTTCCTTCGCGCCGCTCTGCAGCGTCGAGCCATCGACGATCCCGCCGGGGCAGGGGTTGGCCACAAGGCAGAGGCGCAGCGCGTTGTCATAGTCGCTGAGGAAGGCGATCGCATCGACGCCAACGGTGCCATTGCGGTAGCGCACACCGGCTTCGTAGTTGACGCTCTCTTCGCCTTTGGTGCCTTCGGCCGCGCTCGATCCGGGTGGAGCAAAGCCTTCATAGGCGCCTGCCAGAAGGGTCCAGTTTGCGTTGACGGCATAGTTCACGCCGAGGCCAACGGAGGTGTTGGTCAGGCTGTTGCGCGGCGCCGGGTTCAGCACGTTGCCAACCGTTTTGATGTCTTCATAGCGGATGACTGGCAGGAAGCTCCAATTGCCATACGAGATGCGGTCGCCCAGCCAGACAGACCAGGCCTCTGCCTCGCCCTTGTTGATGTTCGGCGTGCCAAGGCTCTGGAACACCAGCGCGCCATTAACCTGCTGGTAGAACTCATTGTTGGCACTGGCCACATTACGGGTTTCGTCTTCGTGGCGGCGCACGCCGAATGTCAGGTTGTGGCTGAAAGCACCGGTCTGGAACTCGCCCTCAAGCTGGGTCTGGATGCCCTGCGAGGTGAACTCCTGGAAGTTATTGCCATAGCGCACGCCATTGGGATGGGTTGTGTTGGCGGTGCCATCGAGGATCCCCTGCAGCAGCGCGGCGTTCGTCCCGCCAGTGTTGATCGTGTCGGCCACGCTGCCGATGTTCACGCCGTTGATCTGGTTGAGACGCCGGTAGTGACGCTCCGTGTCGGTCCAGTAGGCGGTGGATTTCAGCGCCCATGCGTCGGTGAGGTCAAACTCGTGATGCAGGCTGAACCCCGTGCGGCCCCGGTTCATCTGCTCCAGCTCGGAGAGGCCATAGCGGCGGTCCGGATTGGCTTTGAAGTCGGCGTCCGTCAGGCCCAGATACGACACGTCATGGGTTTCGTCATTGTACTGGCCCTTGAACTCCAGCCGCTGGCGCGTCCCTTCCCATTGCAGGCGCAGAATGTATTCCTCGATCTCGTTTCCGGCTGAGCGGGCAGAGCGGTCGATCTTCTGGAAGCCGTCGGTCGTGCTCTGGAAGGTCTCCACCAGGAAGCCGACCTGGCCCACCTGATCGCCATACCAGGCATGGACGCGGCCGGTATTGTTCTCGCCAAACTCGGCGCGCACAAATCCGGCGCGCTTCTCGGGGATCGCCGTTGCCAGAAGGTTCACCACACCGGTCACCGTCTGGGGCCCGTAGAGCAGGGTCTCAGGGCCTTTCAGCACTTCCACGCTGCGCATCCGCGAGATGTTGGGGAAGAAATAGGCCGACGTGTTGGCGTAAGGTGCCATCGCGGCGGGCACGCCGTCTTCCAGCACCAGGATCCGGTCGCTGCGGCCGGAAGAGGAGGCGCGGATGCCGATCCGCGGGAAAGCGCCGAGCCCGTCCTCATCGCGCACATAAACGCCCGGAACGGCGCGCAGCACCGAGTTGACGTTGCTTGATTCGAACTTCTCCAGCTCCCGCTCGGTCAGCGTGTAGGCGGAGCCATAAGTCGATTGCGGATCTTCGATATTGCCGATCACGGTGACCGTATCGAGCACCTTCACCGCGCGCTCGGCCTCGCTCTCCTCCACCGCTTCAGCGGTGGCGGGCAGGGCAAGGGCAAACAGGGCGGCGCTGGTCAGCAGGCCAGCGCGGCGGACTAGGCGGGTGGTCGGTCGGTTCTCGTCGGCAAATTGCACAGGCGGGGCTCCTTCTGGCCAGAATAACGGCTGCTCCTAAACGAGAATGATTGTGCAAATCAATCGCATTTGTGTCGCGCTGTCACAATTTGCCGCTGGACTGATGCGGCCGCGCATCGCTTTGGTAGCGCCGCCGCCGCGCACGCCTTCCTGCTGCGCTCAGGCGCCTTTCGCCGTCTTGCCAGCGGGAACCGCACGGTCCATGTAGCGGGGCTGTAAAAAATGCCGTGGAACCCCCGATATGGCCCGTCATCTGAACGCATCTGAGCCCGGTTTCGAGGAGGCCCTGCGCCATTTCCTCGACGAAGACCGTGACCAGGGCGAAGACGTTGCCGGCATCGTTGCTGCTATCATCAAGGATGTACGCCAGCGGGGCGGGGCAGCAGTGGCTGACTACACCGCGAAGTTTGACCGTCTGCAGCTCGATCCCTCGACCCTGCAGTCGGACAATGTGAACCTCGACCTCATCGCCGCCGAGTGCCCCGCAGACCTGCGCGAGGCCATTGATTTCGCGCATGACCGTATCGCCGCCTACCACACTGCCCAGCGCCCGGCAGACCATCGCTTCACTGATAGCGCCGGGGTCGAACTCGGCTGGCGCTGGACTGCGCTGGACTCGGTCGGCGTCTACGTTCCCGGCGGCCGGGCGAGCTACCCCTCATCCGTGCTGATGAATATCGTGCCCGCGCGCATCGCAGGCGTGGAGCGCATCGTCATGGTCGCCCCGGCGCCCGATGGCGAACTCGCCCCGGCCGTCGCCTATGCAGCGCTGAAGGCGGGCGCCACCGAGTTTTACCCCATCGGCGGGGCGCAGGCCGTCGCCGCGCTCGCCTATGGCGCCGGTCCCATCGCGCCTGTGGACAAGATCGTCGGACCCGGCAACGCCTTCGTCGCCGAGGCCAAGCGCCAGGTGTTCGGCAAGGTCGGTATCGACACCATCGCCGGCCCTTCCGAAATCCTCGTGATCGCTGACGCCACAGCAAATCCGGACTGGGTGGCCGCAGACCTGCTCAGCCAGGCCGAGCATGATCCCTCCAGCCAGTCGATCCTCATCACGCTGGACGTCGCCCTCGGCGCGGCTGTTGAGAAGGCTGTGGATAACCAGTTGAATTCCCTGCCCACGGGTGAGCGGGCCCGCGAGGCCTGGCTCGCCCACGGCGCCGTCATCACTGCGCCGGACGCCGCCACCGCCGCCTTTGCTGCCAACATCATCGCCGCCGAGCATGTCGAGCTCTGCATCGAAGATCCTGACGCGATGCTGCCGCTGATCCGCCATGCCGGCGCGGTCTTCCTTGGCCACCACACGCCCGAGGCGCTCGGCGATTATGTCACCGGCTCCAACCACGTCCTGCCGACCAGCCGCGCCGCGCGCTTTTCCTCCGGCCTCGGACTGTATGACTTTGTGAAGCGGATGAGCATCCAGCGCGCAGGACCACAAGGCCTCGCCGCGCTGGCGCCTGCCGCCCTGCGCCTCGCCGAAGCCGAGCGCCTCCCGGCGCATGGCCGCTCCGTTTCCATACGAACAAATCAGGGCGGCTGATCCATGGGCGCCAACCGGCTCGTCGCCGTCCATATTGACGAAGACACGCTCGGCGCCTCCGGCCCGGACGCGGAGCATGAGCGCCGCGTCGCTATTTTTGACCTGATCGAGGAAAACACCTTCGGCGTCATCGGCGAGGATCGCGGGCCCTACGTCCTCGCGCTCAGCCAGCATGAGCGCCGCCTCGTCTTCGCCATCAAGACCGAGCCCGGCGAGGAAGTGCACACCTTCATTCTCTCCCTCTCACCGTTTCGCGGCGTGATCCGGGACTATTTCACCATCTGCGACAGCTATTACGAAGCCATCCGCACGAGCACGCCCCACCAGATCGAAGCCATCGACATGGCCCGGCGCGGCATCCACAATGAAGGCTCGGAGCTTCTGAAAGAGCGTCTGGAAGGCAAGATCGACATCGACTTCCAGACAGCCCGCCGCCTCTTCACCCTCATCTGCGCCCTTCACGCCGGCCAGGGCCGCGCGCCGGGGGCGTGATCGGCCGCCTCCGGAAAGCAACCCATCGCGGCCAGTGTCCAGCTGAGTGCGTCCATGATGTCCGTATGCGGCTCATGGCCGAGAAATGAAACGAGCCTGGTATTGTCCAGTTCCGCCGTCTCTTCCCACAGATACCGCATCTCGGCGAGTTCCCGGAAGATACGCACAAAAGGCGACAGCAGGACCAGGGCAGGCCAGGGCATCGCAGCGATCTTTGCCTTTCCGCCATTGGCCGCGCGCACAGCTTCGGCAAAGGCTACGCCGCGCGCAAAATAATGACCGCGGAAATGAAACCGTTCGAAAGCGGTAAGCTCTGCCTCACGGTCCAGCAGGGCAGCGGCGGCCTGGCCATAGTCGGGCAGATACGCCCAGGCATGGCCTGCGTCCCGCTTGCCCGGATAGGTGATCTTCGTCACCGGCTTGCCCGGCGTCACCATGCCTTGCGAAAACCACGAGTTTCCGGCGGAAGCGCCGAAGAAATCTCCCGCGCGCAGGATCAGCGTCCGCACGCCTTCCTGTGTGGCCGCCTCCAGCCGCTGTTCCATCTGCACACGGATACGCCCCTTGCGGGTATGCGGCCGCTGAGGCGCGTCTTCTGTCAGCAGCGGCAGGGCATCCCGGCCATAATTATAGATCGTACCCGGAAGGAAAATCCGGGCGCCGGAAACCTTTGCCGCCGCCACCGTGTTTTCCAGCATGGGCAGCACCAGCTTTGCCCAATCCTTGTAACCCGGCGGGTTCACGCCATGCACGATCACATCGGCGCCGATTGCGGCGGCGGCAACATCTGCCGCATTCAGCGCATCGCCCACCACCCATTCGGCTTGCGGCAGGCGGGCCGGAACGGGCCTGCGCGCCATGGCCCGCACCTGCCAGCCGCGCTGGATCAGCGCCCGCGCGATCTCGTATCCAGCCCCGCCGGTCACCCCGAGTACCAGCGCCCGCTTTTCGTCCTTCATGGTCCCATCTCCTTGCTCTTGGGTGAGGCAAAGGTGGCGTAGGGTAGGGATAAACGAAATTGCTATAATAAATGGATCAGATATACGTATATACATGAACTCGTCTGCGGCACCCTGGGATCATATCCGCTCTTTCCTCGCCGTTCTGGAGGAGGGCAGCCTTTCGCGTGCCGCTCGCCGCCTGTCTCTCACTCAGCCGACGCTCTCCCGGCACATCGATCAGCTTGAGGTCTCGCTGGGAGGCCCGCTGTTTACCCGTTCTCCGCGGGGTCTCATACCGACAGACAAAGCGCGGATGATTGAGCCCTATGCGCGCACGATTGCGGCCTCTGCCGCCGCCATGGTCCGGGCCGCCTCTGGTCCCTTGAGTGAGGTGACCGGCGCGGTGCGTATTTCGGCCAGCGAGGTGGTCGGCATGGAATTGCTGCCAGGAATGCTGGCGCCGCTGCGCGAAGCCCATCCCGGCCTCAGCTTTGAAATCATTGCCACCAACCAGTCGAGCGACCTGCTCCGCCGCGACGCAGACATCGCCATCCGTATGGTACGGCCCCAGCAGGCCGCGCTGCTGGCGCGAAAGGTGGGCGATGTGGAACTCGGCCTCTTCGCCCACCGGGATTATCTGGCCCGTCACGGAACCCTGAATAGCCTGGAAGATATGGCCGGCCATGCCCTGATCGGCTTTGATCATGAAACGGTCAGTGTACAGGCCCTGCGCGCCATGGGGCTGACGCTGGACCGTGCGGATTTTGCCTGGCGCTCTGACAGTGATCTGGTCCAACTCAAGCTGGCGCTGGCGGGCGCAGGCATCGGCGTCTGCCAGGTGGGGCTCGCCCGGAGCGCCGGTAACATGGTGCGTCTGGTTCCTGATGAGTTTTCGTTTGCCCTTGAAACCTGGGTTACCATGCATGAGGAACTCAAAGGCGTCGCCCGCATGAAGGCCACCTTTGATCATCTCGTTGAGGCGATGAGCCAGTATATCCGGGATCAGGAATGCCCAGACTGAACGCTCACCCCAACCCGCTGCGGAACCTCCGGCTGCCGGTCAGCATGGCGCCATTGGAGAGGGTCAGTTCGAAATCGCCCGAACTCGTTGTGCGCGTTTCGCGGATGTGGTGGCGGTTGACGATCCGGGACCGGTGGATGCGCACAAAGTCCGGTTTTGCGTCCGGGCTTGTCTCGATCTGTCCGGAAATGTCCGGATTTGTCCTTGCGCTGTCACGGGCTGACAGGCGTTTTCCCCAGTCTGCCAGTGTCGCGCGCAGCAGATGGCTGCCTCCGGCCGTGTGCAGCGTCACATAGTTTCCCGCCGCTTCCAGCCACAGGATTTCGCCGGGCAGCAGGAACAGCGTCCGCCCGCCCGCCTTCACTTCGATACGCTCCGGCCCGCGAGAGGCATCGGGAGCAGGGGCCGCCTCGCGCGCCGCCCACCAGGCATAGGCGGTGTAAACGCCCACAAAGATTCCATAAGTAATAAGGTCTTTGCGCCACTCATAGAGCAGCGTCACCCAGAGGCCACCGCTGAAAAAGTCGTACGGCCAGCCCAGCACCGCATAGGCCGCCTCCCGCGCGGGCACCATGGCGCCCACATGCGCCAGCGAAAAAGGCACGCTCAGCCCGGCATGGATCAGCAGCGCCAGCGGCAGCCTCGGCCCCAGCAGCGGCCAGCGCTTCACCGCCCACCCCACCAGCGGCGCCATCAGTACCAGCACCGCTGCGCTGGTGATCTCCCAGATAAACGGCTCCACCATGTGAACCGTCAGGCCAGAGCGCTGCATCTCGATCAGGTCGGACGTGGCGTTCACCAAAACGACTGGAATGGTCACCAGCGCGATGCTGGCCCAGGGGCCGATGCGAAACCTAGGCCTGCCACTTGCCCCGGATTGTCTGCCAGTTGTCACAGATGCCCCTCCGTTCGTCCCACTGGAGCGCCGTTTCGAGGCATTTGCGTAGCGCCGGTACAGGGGCGGCGCAAGAAGGCGCTCAGTTCAGATCCCTCACGGAGTTCCGGCATGACCCAGCGCCGATACGACCTCGACTGGCTGCGCATCGCGGCCTTCGCCATCCTCATCCTTTACCATTGCGGCATGTTCTATGTGAGCTGGGGCTGGCATGTGAAATCCAGCCATGCCGGGTCGTTGATCGAGCCGTTGATGCGGCTGGCCAATCCCTGGCGGCTGACGCTCCTCTTCCTCATCTCCGGCGCGGCTACCCGCTTCATGGCCGACAAGATGGCCGCCGGCAGCTTCCTGAAGGCGCGGATGGGGCGGCTCTGGCCGCCGCTGATCCTGGCCGTACTTATCATAGTGCCGCCGCAGACTTACTACGAAGTGCTTGAACACGTTCAGGAAAATGGGTTGCCTCAGGATGTCTGGCTCGGCGATTTCTATCGCCGTTATATCACCGCCTCGGGCAACTGGTGCGACGCAGAAGGCTGCATCGTCACGCCCACCTATAATCACATGTGGTTTGTGGCCTATCTCATCCTCTACACGCTGGCCCTGATCCCGCTCCTGCCGCTGCTGCGCCGCATTCCGGCAAGGGCGGTCTCCGGGCTCCTTGCCGGGCCGGGCATCTTCCTGACCCCCTGGGCCTTCCTGTTCGCTACCCGCGTTTTCCTGTTTCCCCTGTTCGGCGAAAGCCATGACTTCCGGCAGGATTGGTATCTCCACACCCTCTACATGGGTGTTTTCCTGCTCGGCTTCGGCATTGCCAAGCATCAGCCCTTTTTTGACGCGGCGGTGCGCCTGCGCTGGCCCATGCTGGCGCTCACCGTGGCGGCCTGGGCCGGGCTTCAGGTCTATTACCGCACCTATACGGCCAGCGATGCCCCGCCGCCCGAAGCCCTGCGCATTCTCTCCCGCGGCATCCGCGAAGCACAGGCCTGGGCCGCCATCCTCAGCGTCATCGGCTTCTTCCACCATCACTTCCGGACGCGGGACACGCCGCTCCGGCGCACGCTCTCGCAGGCGATCTTTCCCTTCTACCTGATCCATCAGACGGTCACCGTGGTGTCGGGCCACTATCTGGATGAACTCGGCCTTCCGGTGTGGGTGGAAGCACCGCTTCTCATCGGCGCCACCGCGCTTGGCTGCTGGCTATTTTATGACCTTGGCCGCCGTCTTCCGCCGCTGCGCATCTGGATCGGTCTGCCCAGCGGAAAAGGGGCTTCGGGGGCGGCCTGAGGCCCCCATGCCCTCTTCGCTTGCTGGAATCTGCTGAAAGCTGTATGGCGCGCGGCTAGTGATGCGTGGAAAAAGCGGCGCGATCGCCGCCGCCTCAGATCTGGATAGAGAATGTCAAAAGAAGAACTGATTGAATTTGAAGGCACGGTCGTCGAACTGCTGCCGAACGCCACGTTCCGGGTGAAGCTCGAGAACGACCATGAGATCATCGCCCACACCGCCGGCAAGATGCGCAAGAACCGCATCCGCGTGCTCACCGGCGACAAGGTGATGGTGGAAATGACCCCCTACGACCTGACCAAGGGCCGTATCACCTACCGCTTCAAGTAAGCCGCCATGCCGGGCAGCGCGCCGCTCATTCTCGCCAGCGCGAGCCCGCGGCGTCTCGAACTCCTCGCCCAGATCGGCATTGTGCCGGATCGGGTCTCCCCCACTGACATCGACGAGACGCGCCGCAAGGACGAATCTCCGCGCGAGCTGGCCCTGCGCCTCGCGCGCGAAAAGGCTGCGGCGTGTCCAGGCGAGGGCGCCTATGTGCTCGCCGCCGATACGGTTGTGGCCCTCGGCCAGCGCAATTTGGAAAAGGCGGCTGACGAGGCAGAGGCCGCCGCCTTCCTGCGCCTCCTCTCCGGCCGCGCACATCAGTGTATCACCGGGGTTGCCGTGCGCGCCCCCGATGGCCGCATCGCCAGCCGCGCCGTGCTTGCCCGTGTAAAGATGAAACGCCTCGCGCAAGCTGAGATCGCCGCCTATGTCGCCGGCGGCGACTGGAAGGGCAAGGCGGGCGGTTATGGCATCCAGGGAGCTGCCGGCGCCTTCGTCACATCCATCAATGGCAGCTACACGGCCATTGTCGGCCTTCCCCTTTATGAAACAAAATCGCTGCTCGAAGGGCTTGGTTATCGCGCCTGATCCTGCAGCGTCTGCGCCGGAAGGCATTGTCTGCCCCGTTTTCGCCACAAGCCTGACAGCGGATTAATTCCGGTCTGGCGGAACCATTTCGGGCCCACGGGCTTTCTTTTTCATCTGATGAGCAATCCCGCTCTTGTCGATGGAGCCCGTGATGAAAACACTTCTCGCCAGCTGCGCCGCCGTTGCCCTTATGGCTTCGCCAGCCTTCGCCCAATCTACCATTGATCCGCAGGTTCCGGATTCTATCCCGGCAGACCCGACGATGCCGGAAGCGTCCGACCCGATGTCGGAATTTGAGCCGCAGACGGAAGCTCTGCCTGAAGAGCTTCCGCCGGAGCCGGACATGGCTGAAGAAGTCCCGCCCGTGACGCCGGATGCCGAGCCGACCATGCAGGCGGATGTTCCGCAGGAAGACGATCAAAACTATGCCGATTTCGACAGTGAGCCGGTCGTGACGGCCGAAATTGGCGACGCTGATGTCTCGCTGGAAGCATCGGTGGATGAAGCAGAGCTTCCGGAAGAATATTCGACCGACGATCTCAACTCCGTGATGTTGGCCAAGGTCAACGACGTGAGCACCGAAATTGAGGCGCTGGACGCAGAAGCCGATGTTTGGGTGACGGCTGACGGTTCGGCTGTTGATCCGGCCTACGCTCCGGAAGGTCAGGGCGACATGGACTACACGGCTGAAGAAGACAGCTTCGTGACGCCGGAGGCCGACACCTCGCTGGAAACGGAAACCTACGAGTCCGAAACCTACATGACCCCGGAAAACGACATGATGATGGAAGATGAAACGTCCATCGAAGATCCGGCTGCTACCGACTACTGATAGTCGTTGAAGTTGGATTGAAGAGAGGCCGGCTCGTCAGAGCCGGCCTTTTTTGTTCGTAGTCGCTGAAGGCTCACGTCCGCTCAGTCATCGACACTGCCGCCATGGACAGCGCCGCGCCGAGGATAACCGCCAGCCACATGGGATTGCTGGCCGCCGCCTGGCTGATCTCCGTCCGGGCAAGGGCGAGGGCGGAAGTCACGGTATGATCCACCCCCACAAAGGCCGAGAGAAGCTCTGGCAGTTGCAGCAAGGCAATCACCGCGCCCACAAAACCGAAGGCGCCAACGGTCAGCCGGCGGATCATCGCCTGGCGGCGAATGCCCTTCATAACACCGGCAGTAAACGGCGCTGCTTCCAGCTGCGCGTCTTCGGCGGCAAACAGGCGGGCGAGGTCGCCATAGTTTTCTTCGTCACGCATCGTCATCACTCCATTATGCCACATCGGCACTGGCAAGGCACGTCCGCAGTTGGGCAACGCCTCGCAAAACATGGGACTTCACGGTGCCAAGCGGCCAACCGGTGGCTTCGGCCGCTTCGCGATGGGAAAGCCCGGCGGCAACACACAGCACCACACACACCCTCTGGGCTTCGGTCAGGCTGTCGAGAGCCCGGGCAAGATCCATGCGGTTTTCCGCTTCATTGGCAGACCGCTCGAATGGCCGGTCAAACGGGATGATCTCCGCGGTCTCGTCAAACTCGATCTCAATCTTCTGGCGGCGGCGCCATTGCAGGAATTCCCGCCAGCAGATGGTACAGATCCAGGCGCTGAACGTGCCGCCGGCATAGGTGCCGAGTTTCTGCCAGGCTGCCAGGAAGGTCATCTGGGCAATGTCGTCCCCTTGCGCCTCCGATCCCGTCAGGCGGCGGGCCATGCCGCGCACCCTTGCCTGATGGCGGCGGACAAGTTCGGCGAAGGCGGCTTCGCTGCCCTTGGCCGCCGCATGGGCGAGATCGGGGTCTGATCGCATATCCCGTCCTCCGGACGCCACCAGCCTGAGATTACTCGGCCGGGGTCTTGTCACGGCCAAATGCCCAGAGGCCAATGTAAGCGATACCGATGAAGATGGGGAAGGTAGCCACGCCCAGCATTGGGGTGAGGGCATCTCTTTCTTCGGCGCCGATCAGCCCGGCGAGCACCGCAAAGGCGGCCCCGAAAGCCAGGAACAGGACGCCCCGGCGAAGGTCGGCGCGCACCGGGTCGGTCAGCAGGGACATCTTGTCCATCATCTCAGGCGACAGGGCCTGTCCCTTGTCGATGGCAAGGCGCAGTGTTTCATGAACGGTGTTGCGCTTGCGGGCGTTGAAGTGGCTGACAATCCACACAATCAACGCGGGTGAAAGAAAGAGAACTACCGGGACGATGACGTCTTCCATATCCATTTCCTGATGCTCCGGAGAGGCTTTTCTGTTGCGGCGCCAGCGTGATTACCGGCGTATCTGCCCGTAAGATGCTGCCACTGCGGATTTCAGATGCAGGGCCTGTGAAAAAAACTTCAGGCTGGGGAGAATGCCCCCATCTCTTGCCCCGAAGGCCGGTGCAGCCTAAGCGCGGGATGAGATGGTCAAGATTACCCCCAAAAGCATGCGCAAGCCTCATATTGCGCCAGACCTCGCTACCCGCGAAGGCCGTGCCCGCGCGGGGCGGGAGCTGTATCTGGGCGATCATGGCTTCCTGCGGGTGTGGTTTTCAAACCTTCACCAGATCTCGCCGGAGATGTGGCGGGCCAATCAGCCCTCTCCCAAGCAGGTGATCGCCCACGCGCAGGAGCGGGGCATCAAGACGATCCTCAACCTTCGCGGCCCCACCACCAAGGGGTTTTACCTCCTGGAAAAGGAGGCCTGCGAGCAGGCGGGCATCGACCTCATCGACTTCCAGATGTTCTCGCGGGAGCCGCCGACGGCGGAGAAGGTCTTCGCGGCGCGCGACCTGTTTGAGCGCATCCGCTATCCGGCCCTGATGCACTGCAAATCCGGCGCAGACCGGGCCGGTATCATGGCCGTTCTCTACAAGCTGCTGCGCGAGACGGTGCCGTACGAGGAGGCGATGGAACAGCTTTCCGGGCGCTATCTGCACATCCGCCACGGCAAGACCGGCGTGCTGGACGCCTTCTTCGAGGCCTATGCCGCTTTCAATGCCGGCCGGCCGCGCGAAGACTGGAAGCCCTTCCTGGACTGGGTGGCGGAGGATTACGACCGGGCCGCGGTCAAGGCCGAATTCCTTCAGAAACTGGGTAAGGGACCAAAGCTCGACGAGATCCTCCACCGGGAATAGCGCTTTCCAGCGCCCGGGATTCATGCCAGCACATCGCTCTGAGGGATCGAGGGAGTCTTCCGACATGAAAGCGGGAATCGTTGCCGCCATTGCAGCGTTGGCGCTTGCCGGCTGCGGCCTTGCCGGGCCAAGCGATCACAAGGTTCTGGTGGACGCCTGTGTGGCAGACGGGGAGTCCGAAGCGACCTGCGGCTGCATCACCACCGCAATGGAAAAGAATCTGTCGCCAGAACTCTTTAAGAAGACGGCGCAGGCCGTTGGCCGGGACAAGAAGGACATGATGACCTTCGTGGGCGAGCTGACCGTGCAGGAACAGCTGTCCTTCTCCTCGGTTCTCGGCGACATGTTTGCCTGTTCCCTGACCGGGGAGCCGGCTGAATAAGGGCATTGCTGCGTGTCCGGCTTGCGTCCCCTGACGGAGCAGCCGAGTGTGGCAGGCGCTGGTTAAGGTGACGCGACGGCGCGTTCAGCCTAGAATGGGACTGAAACAGGAAGGGGATGTCCATGAAGTTCATTATTATCAACAGCTTCCGAACGATGGTGTATGTCGCTTATATCTCCATCATCATCGGTGGCATTGCCCTCGGCATTTACCAGAAGGGCGAGTTCACGAACGAATTGCTGGGCCTGTCGGGTGGCCTGGCCCAGTTGGCTGATTTTGCAGTCTTCGCCTTTGGCGGCTGGGTTGCGGCCAGTCTCATCTGCGGCCTGATCGTCACGCTGCTGGACATCCGCGACGACATCAACGACCGCCTGCCGGACGCCCGCCGCGATATGTAAACGCGGCCCTGGTCACAACCGGCCAGACTCAGGATCATATGCCGTCAGGTGTCGCCACCTGGCGGCATTTTCATAACAATCGATACCACCAACCGGGAGGAATACGGGTCATGACACCCATCGCTGCGGCTGCCATCTATTCTGGCGTCAACATTCTCATTCTATTGTTCCTGTCCTTCCGGGTGGTTGGCCGCCGCCGGTCGGCGCAGGTCTCCCTCGGCACAGGCGGGGATGCTGATCTGGAAGTTCGCGTGCGGGCCCACGGCAATGCGTCCGAATACATTCCGGCCACCATGCTCGGTCTGTTCATCGCGGCCAGCCTCGGCGCGCCGCTCTGGGCCGTTCATGCCATCGGCGGAGTTTTCACCTTCGGCCGGGTGCTGCACGGCATCGGCCTGTCGGGCAATATCATGGCGCCGCGGGCGCTTGGCATGGTGCTTACCTGGCTGGGCATGCTGGCCTCCGGTGTGGCCGTGATCTGGCTCGGGCTGTCCTGATTTTGTCCGCGGCTGTCCGGATTTGTCCATCAGGTGACCGGACCTGACCGTCCCCGGTGCGCATCGGGCCTGTTGCACCCAGGCCCGGTGCGGTCCATTTACGCAAGATGGCTGATTCCGAAATTTCCCCCGAAAAAACCCTCTCCGATCTGCTCGACCAGTGCCGCAGGGCCGGGGCCGATGCTGCCGATGCCCGCCTCGGAACCGCCGATGGCGTCAGCGTTTCCGTGCGCGATGGCAAGCTCGAGAGCATCGAACGTGAAGAGAGCGCCAGCATCGCCCTGCGCTGCTTCTTCGGCAAGCGCCAGGCCAGCGTCTCCGGCGCCGATCTCAGCCGCGACGGCCTCAAGGCTCTCGCCGAACGCTGCGTTGCCATGGCCAGAGCCGTTCCCGAAGATAAATTCTGTGGCCTTGCCACCCCTGAAGAACTCATCACCGGCGCGGCGGATCTGGACCTTTCCGGAGAGCCGGAGATCTCCGCTGAAACCCTGGAACGTGAAGCAATTACTGCAGAAGCCGCCGCCCTCGCCATTCCCGGCGTGAAGACGGTGGCCGGCTGCGGCGCCTCCTGGAACCGCTCTGCCCGCTGGGTCGCCGCTACCAACGGCTTCCGCGCTTACAAGACCGGCACCTCCACCAGCCTCGGCCTCTCTGCCGTTGCCGAAAAGAACGGCCAGATGGAGCGGGACTATGACAGCTGGTCGGTCCGCTTCACCAAAGACCGCCCCAGCGCGGAAGAGATCGGCAAGACAGCTGGCGAGCGCACTATTGCCCGCCTCGGCGCCCGCAAGATCGAAACCCAGAAAGCCGCCGTCATCTTTGACCGCCGCGTGTCTGACAGCCTGATTGGCGCGCTGCTCGGCGCCATTTCCGGCCCTTCCATTGCCCGTGGGGTCAGTTTCCTGAAAAATCGCCTCGGCGATCAGGTATTTGCCAAGGGCATCTACATCACGGACGACCCGTTCCGCCCCCTCGGCATGGGTAGCCGCGTGCATGATGGCGAAGGCCTTCCCGTGGCTGAAACCCATCTCATCGAAGACGGCAAGCTGACGACCTGGCTGCTGAACCTGCCGTCCGCGCGCCAGCTGGGCCTCCAGTCCAACGGCTTTGCTTCGCTCGGCTTCGGCGATCCGCCCGGCGTGGCGACCTCCAACGTGTATCTGCGCCCCGGCAAGGACAGCCCCGGCGCCCTGGCCAAGCAGATCGGCAAGAGCCTTCTCGTGACCGACATGTTCGGCCCCTCGATCAACCCCAATACCGGTGACTATTCGGTGGGTGTGGCCGGTTTCTGGATTGAGGGCGGGGAGATTGCCTGGCCTGTCTCCGAGGTGACCGTGGCCGGCGACCTGCCGTCAATGTTTGCCCGGATGATCCCGGCGAATGACCTTGAACTGCGCTCGACGCGCGACGCACCGTCGATCCTCATTGAGGACATGAACCTTGCAGGCAGCTGATCGGACCCTCACGCAGGATCTTGAACTGATGCTGGCGCTGGCCAAGGAGGCGGGCGATCTGGCCCTCTCTTACACGCTGAAAGGCGGCGCCGAAGCCTGGAACAAGACCGGCGGCAAAGGCCCCGTCACCGAAGCAGACCTTGCCGTCAACCGGCTCTGCCTGAATCAGCTCCAGACGGCGCGGCCCGAATATGGCTGGCTTTCCGAAGAAACTCTGGACGATCCGGCGGCACGCGCAAAGTCGCGTGTCTGGGTGGTCGATCCCATCGATGGCACCCGCGCCTATATCAATGGCGATCCGCACTGGTGCATTGCGCTGGCCATTGTGGAGGACGGCGAAGCGGTGGCGAGCGTCCTCTACGCGCCGGCGCTGGGCCAGATGTATTCCGCCCGCAAGGGCGCCGGCGCCTTCCGCAATGGCTGTGTCCTGCGCGCCTCTCAACGCAAGCAGGAGGAGGGGCTGCGCCTGATCGCCAATGACGGCGTGGTGACCCATCCTTCGTGGCCGGAGCCGTGGCCTACCGTTGAATTGGCCCGGCCCAAGCCGAATGCCACCTTGCTGCGGATGGCCTTCGTGGCCGCTGGGGACTGGGACGCAACCCTGGTTCTGGGCGAAAAGGCAGACTGGGACGTGGCCGCCGGCGCCGTGCTCGTTACTGAGGCAGGCGGGCGGGCAACCACGCATCTGGGGGAGCCGCTGGTGTTCAATCAGGCCGTGCCCGCGCAGCGCAGTGTCGTGGCCTCTGGAAACGCGCTGCATCCTTTGTTAGTGCGCCGCGCAGAAGTGGTGAAAATCCCAGACCCTCAGGCGCGAGCCGACCAACCCCTGCCTGTCCCAACGGAGCCAAAACGGATGAATAGTGCGAACACCGGCAAACAATTGCTGCATATCGTCTTCGGCGGTGAGCTGAAGGATGTGACCGGCGTTGAATTCGAAGACCTTTCCCAGATCGACTTCATTGGTGCGTTCCCCAACTATCAGGAAGCCTACGACGCCTGGAAAGCAGCGGCGCAGCGCACGGTAGACCAGGCCGAAATGCGCTATTTCATCTTGCACGCCCACAAGCTGCTGGACCCCGCCACGGGTGACCATCATCACGTCTGATACGCCTCCTGCGCCAAAGGCTGCCCGGCAACGTTCGCTGACGCGGCTGTTCAAGGCGCATTTCTGGCCGCAGAAGGCGTGGTTCATCGGCGGCACGCTGATGGCGGTAATCTCTGCTGTGTGCAGCATCGGCTATGTGGCCGTGCTGGATTATGTCGGCAACGGCCTGCAGGCGGGCATCGAGCGGCAGGCCGCTGGCCAGGCCGCGCCGCTGGCATGGATATGGGCGGGCATCATCGCCATCGTGCTGCTGACGATCGCGCGCGCCTTGTCCATGTATGGCATGACTCTGCTCAACAATACCGGCGTTCAACGCGGCCTCGTGGGTGTGCAGAGCATTCAATATGATGCGCTCACCGATGGAGACTTTGCCCGTGTGGCAGGCGATGCGTCGGGCGGGTTCGTTTCGCGCTTCATCAATGATGTGGTGGCCATCCGCGAGGCGGCGCTGCGCTTTGCCAACAACTTCGCCAAGAGCCTGACGACCATAATCGGCGTTCTGGTCTGGCTGTTCTGGAAGGACTGGCAACTCGCCCTGATCATTGCGGTGGTTTACCCGCTGGCGCTGGGCCCGGTTGTCTCGCTCGGAAACTCCGTGCGCAAACGGTCCAAACGGGCGCAGGAACAGACAGGCGAGATAACCTCTCTGTTGACGGAGGGGTTGCAGTCTGCCCGTGTTGTGAAGGCTTACGGGCTTGAGAACTGGCAGAAGGCGCGAGCAAACAAGGGCTTTGCTGAACGCTCCAGCCTTTTCCTGAAGGTTCTATCCAAGCGGGCAGGAGTTGATCCCGTGCTGGAAGTGTTCGGCGGTTTTGCGCTCGCCGCGCTGCTCGGCTTCGTGGCTTGGCGGATTTCAGAAGGGCAGAGCACGCTGGGCGATCTGCTGGGCTTCATCGGGGCGATTGCGATTGCAGCGCCCGAAGTGCGCGCCCTCGGCAGCATCAGCGCCGTGGCGCAGGAAGGCGCCGCCGCCGCTGACCGCGTGTTCGAGATCGTCGACGAAGCGCCCAAGGTGGCAGACCGCGCCGGTGCAAAAACGCTGAGCGGTGTTCGCGGGGAAATTGCGTTCAGGGATGTTCGTTTTGCCTATCCGGACGGGACGGTCGCGCTGAAGGGGCTTAGCTTTGCGGCCCAGCCGGGAGAGACAGTGGCGATCGTGGGGGCGTCCGGAGCAGGCAAGTCTACCGTCTTCAACCTGCTCATGCGGCTCTATGATGCCTCAGCAGGCAGCGTGGCGGTCGACGGCGTGGATGTGCGCGATGTGACGGGCGCCAGCCTGCGCGCGCAGATGGGTCTTGTGGCGCAGGACTCCGCTCTCTTTGATGACAGCATCGCCAACAATATTGCGCTTGGCCGTATAGGCGCTTCGCGCGCCGAAATCGAGGCGGCGGCGCGGGCCGCCAATGCGCATGATTTCATCAGTGTGCTGCCGGGAGGATATGATGCGCCGGCCGGCGAGATGGGGCGCAATCTCTCGGGCGGTCAGCGCCAGCGCGTGGCGCTCGCCCGCGCCATCCTGCGCGGGGCGCCCATCCTGCTGCTGGACGAGGCGACCTCCGCGCTGGACGCTGAAAGCGAAGCGAAGGTGCAGGCCGCGCTGGCGGAATTCGGCAAGGGGCGCACAGTGCTGATCATTGCCCACCGCCTCTCCACCGTGCGCGCGGCAGACCGGATCGTGGTGATGGAAGATGGCCGCGCCGTGGAAGAGGGCACGCATGACGCGCTGATGGCGGCCGGCGGCGCTTATCGCCGGCTGGTGGAGTTGCAGCTCAGCTAGTCGCCGGTAAAGTCCGGATCGCGCTTCTCGAAGAAGGCTTTGACGCCTTCACGGAAATCATCCGTCTGCTGCATGAGGGCAAAGGCCTCCAGATCGCGGTGTGCGGTGGCCTGGGCCAGTGCGAGGGCGGCGATGTTCACGTCCTGCTTCACCATCTTCAGCGCCGTTGGCGGCAGTTTTGCCGCTGAGGCCGCAATCTCCCTTGCCTTGGCCAGGGCGCTTCCGGGCGAGGCGAGATGATCATAGAGCCCCCAGGACAGCGCTGTCTCAGCGCCAATCTTTTCGCAGAGACCCGCGATGCGCTTCGTCCGTGCCGGGCCGACCAGCGCGACGAAGCGGGGGATGGAGCCCCAGCTCATATTCATGCCGCGCTCGACCTCGGGAACGTAAAAGGTGGCCTCTGAAGAGGCAACGCGCAGGTCGCAGAATGCGCTGAGCGCAGCGCCGCCGCCGACGCACCAGCCTTCGATGGCGCAGATTGTCAGCGCGTCCACCTGTTCCCAGGCGGCGCACATATCCGGCCCATTGCGCAGGCGGATGCGGCGTTCCGAATAGCCGAGCTTGCGGGCATCCGCACCTTCGGGATCTTTCAGATCAGCGCCAAGGGTGAAGTTATCGGCGCGGCCGGTGAGAATGACGGCAGAAATCGCCGGATCGCCGTGAAAGCGCTTTGCTGATTCCGTCAGTTCACGCATCAGTTTCTGGCTGAGGGCGTTCGCTTTTGAGCCAGTGTCGAACGACACGGTGGCGATGCGGCCTTCTGTTTCAATTCGCACAAGGTCCATGGTGTATCAGCCTGCCGGGCGTTCTTGAGGCAACTGGCTGGCCGCGTGCCGGATGAAACGTTCCAGCTTCTCCGCGCTTTCGGCGCCCTGCACGGCGACACGCCGGTTGGCGATATAGGTGGGCACACCGGAAATGCCCATCTGGCGGAACATGTCTGCTTCCTGACGGGTCGCCTCGACGTCCGCTCCGGATTTCAGCAGGTCGGCGACAATGTCCGGGTCCAGATCAATCGATCGGGCCACATCTACGAGGACATCATGGCTGCCAATGTCCCGGGCTTCGTTGAAATAGGCGCGGAAGAGGGCTTCCTTCGCGGCGGCGCCTTTGCCCTGGCCCTGCGCCCAGCGAACGAGGCGGTGGGCATCAAAGCTGTTGGGGCGATGGGTGATGGCGTCGAACCGGTAGGGGATGTCTTCGGCATTGCCATAATCCACCAGCGCCTGGCGCATCATCGCCATCCGCTCCTTGCCCTCCGGTGAGGTGACGCGGCTACCCATGTATTCCTTGTAGTTGACGCCTGCTGCCGGAATGGTCGGGTCAAGTTCATAGGGCCGGAACAGCAGCTGCACCTTGATGTCCGGCGTGCGCGCGATGGCGGCCTCAATGCGGCGCAGGCCCAGCCAGCACCAGGGGCAGACAAGGTCTGAGACCATTTCAATGGCGACGGTCATGGGCAGTGTCCTCCTGGCAGCGGGCTGGTGGGACTATAGCGCAGGATATGGCCGCGTCACTGCTCGGGTGAGGGCGCGCCGGGGTCTCCGCGCTTCTCCGCCTCTGCAGCCAGGGCTTTCTCCAGATCACTGGCAAACCAGGTGTAGGGATGACGCGGGGCGGAAGGCTGCGCCGGCTTGAGGCCGAACGGCATGTCAACGGCTGGCGGAACGGTTTCATGGTCCGCAAAGACACGGCTGCCGGAGCTTTGCGGCACCATGGCGGCGATCAGGAAACCGATAGCCACGATGCTGCCGGCCTGAACATTGGCCTTGAACATGGCGAGAGCTTTTTCCTCGCCCCTGGTTTTCAGCGTGATGGCCTGCCAGGCGCCATGGGCGAGGAAGGCGAGCGCTGTCACCGCGCCGAGCCGCCCGGCGCCCTGGGCATAGGCCGCCAGTGCGATCAGGGCAGCGGCGCCCAGATGAAATCCGAAAGAAATCAGCACGGCCTGCCGGCCGAAGAGGCGCGCCGTGGACCGCACGCCGATCAGGGCGTCGTCTTCGCGGTCCTGCAGGGCGTAGATCGTGTCATAAGCAATCGTCCACAGGACCAGGCCGAAATAGAGGAGGTAGGTGGGCGGGGTGATGACGCTGGCGGTGGCCGCGCCGACGAGAACGCCCCAGTTGAAGGTGAGGCCGAGCCATGCTTGCGGCCACCAGGTAACGCGCTTGGTGTAGGGGTAGATGGCCACCAGCGGCAGGGCGAGGAGGGCGGTGATCTTCGCGTCCCAGGGCAGTGCGAGCCAGACGAGGAACCCGATACCAAGCTGCGCCAGCAGGAAAAGGTAAGCCTGCTTGACTGAAACCGCCCCAGACGGGATCGGCCGGGCGGCGGTGCGGGCAACCTTGGCGTCGAACTCCTGGTCGGTGATGTCGTTCCAGGTGCAGCCGGCCCCGCGCATGACAATGGCGCCGATCAGGAAGAGGACAATCCAGAGCAGATCGATGGGATGCAGCCCCGTGCCGAAGCGGGCAAAGCCGAGGCCCATGACGCAGGGCAGGAACAGGAGCCACACGCCCACCGGCCGGTCCAGCCGCGCCAGCATGGCGTAGGGTTGCCAGGCTTTCGGCAGGCTTCCGAGCCATCCGGGGAGGGCGGAATCGGCGGGAACAGCGAAATTCCCGGGGTTTTCAGGTGTTTGCGGCGTGCTCATCAGGGTGAGATATAGAGCATCTGAAATGCACTCGCACGGGTTGTGATTTCAAAACCACAGGAAGTTGCGCAAAGGCCACACCTTAACAGGGGCGCAGGCGCAGCTTATAGCGCGGGGATGGCTACGATCCCCCGTCTTTATGTTGATGCGCCGCTGGTGGCATCTGGTTTGATTGTGCTGGATGACGAGCAATCGAACTATCTGCTGCGCGTGCTGCGGCTGGAAGATGGCGCGCCGGTGCGCCTGTTCAACGGGCGCGACGGGGAGTGGACGGGGGCGGTCAGAAAGGTGTCCGGCAAGCGCGCGGAAGTGACACCCACAGGACAAATCCGGACACAAGATGGACAAATCCGGACAGATTTGACCCTGCTTTTCGCCCCGGTGAAGAAAGATCAGACCGACCTCATCATCGAGAAGGCGACCGAGCTCGGCGCCGCGCGGATGGTGCCCGTGCTGACCGAGCGGAGCCAGACGCGAACCGTGCGCACCGACCGGTTCCGCAAGATCGCGCTGGAAGCCGCCGAGCAGACCGAGCGGCTGGACCTGCCGGAGATCCTCGAAGCAGCCACGCTCGACGCGGCGCTGGACGCCCTGCCGGAGGGCATGGCGGTGATCTTCTGTGACGAGGCGGGCGACGAGGCCGGGGCGCCCTGGGGCGGAGAGGCGGGCCGGGCGCGGCCGATGCTGGAAGTGGTGGCGGGGCTGAAAGGGCGCCCTGCAGCGATCCTGACGGGGCCGGAGGGCGGGTTTACCCCGGCCGAACGCGCGTTCCTGCGCGGGCGGGCGGAGACTTATCCTGTGAGCCTTGGCCCGCGCATCCTGCGGGCAGAGACGGCGGCGATTTCGGCCATGACGCTGTGGCAGGCGGTGTGCGGGGATTGGGATCAGGCCGGTACGTAGGTGAGGCGGATGACGTCGGCTCCGATGCGGTCTGTTGCGGTGAGGCGGAGGCGAGGGCGGGGGCCAGCGAAATAGGGTGTGCCTTTGCCGAGCACGACGGGGTGGAGATAGATCCGGTATTCGTCGATGAGGCCGAGCTGCGTAAGGCTGTGGGCGAGCTGCGGGCCGGAGACTTCCATGTATCCGTCGAGGCGAGATTTGAGGTCTCGCACAATTTCCTCCAGATTTTCAGAAACGAGCGTGGCGTTCGGGCCGACCGATTTTAATGTTCCGGACACGACCCATTTTGGCTGCTGGCGCCAGACCTCTGCATATTCGTGCTCTGGGGCTTCCCATCCGGGTTGTTCCTCGTCCCAATAGCGCATGACTTCGTACATGTTTCGGCCATAGATGGTGCCCGCCGAGGCGCGCACATCTTCGATGAAGTGGCGAAAAAGCTCCGCATCAGGCGCAAATGACCCAGCCCNCTGAATTCCGGCCATGATTTTGCAGACTCTCTCGATTAGAGAGGATGACACATGCGCAAGAGCAGATTTTCAGACGAGCAGATCATCGCGATGATCCGGGAGCACGAGAGCGGCGTGAAGACGGCAGA